>Ga0214917_10000546_pt1 | contig 49535 bp, 51 predicted proteins | sample LL_1208_BB_MetaG_FD_177983 | JGI IMG/M metagenome (GOLD analysis project Ga0214917, IMG submission 177983) | Freshwater microbial communities from Lake Lanier, Atlanta, Georgia, United States - LL_1208_BB | ecosystem: Environmental > Aquatic > Freshwater > Lake | place: USA: Georgia | collected... | reverse complement strand
TTCATTGAAGAGGCCAAATTCGACCGGATGGGCATCTTCACCTACTCCCAGGAACAAGGCAGTCGGGCCGCCAAACTGCCCAACCAGATTTCTCCAGCGGTGAAAAAAGCCCGCTACCGGAAAGCCATGGCATCCCAGCAGAAAATCGCCAAGGAACGGGCCTCCTCCCTTGTCGGAAAAAAAATCCGGGTTCTGGTCGACACCCCCGACACCGCCCGCTCGGAAGCCGATGCCCCCGACGTCGACGGAAAAGTTCTCCTGCAAAAGCCCCTGACCCCCGGGGAATTCGCCGAAGTGACCATCACCGGCCACAAAATCTACGATCTGATCGCTTAATCTTTCTTCAGCATCAACTTGAACCTAAACTACCGTCCATGACTCTTCCCGACTGGCTCACGATCGGACGCGTCCTTGCAACGTTCGTCCTGCTCGTGCTTCTCCAAGCCTGTGCTCATCCCCCGGTTCCCCTTTGGACCGCATGGCTTGCCCTCACCCTCTTTGTCGCTGCCGCGCTCACGGACTGGCTCGACGGCCATCTCGCCAGAAAATGGAAAATCGAATCCGATTTTGGCCGCCTTTTTGACCCCCTCGCCGACAAACTTCTGGTCACCGTCGCATTTATCGGCCTCCTCGGCGCAGGGCTTCTCCCCGTCTGGTTCGTCTCCCTTGTCGTCGCCAGGGAATTTTTGATCACCGGGATCCGCCTCGTCGCCGGACAGAAGGGTGTTGTTCTTGCCGCGGAAAAAGTGGGGAAACACAAAACCGTCACACAAATGGTGACGGCCATTCTGGGGCTTCTCCTCCTGGCCATTGATCCTCCTCCCCCATTCGGGCGAATCCTTCTGGATCTTGCCGTCTTAGTCACGGCCCTAATCACAGCCGGATCGGGCCTGTACTACCTGATCCGAAACTACCCGCTCCTCATTTCCAAGGTTCACCGATCATGATTCATGGATTCAAGGAACTCGCGTCGGTCTGTGCAGCCATTACTGAGGGACGCCAGTCAGTTCTCCTTCGCAAGGCCGGTCTTCGTGAATCCACTGCCGAGAGCGGTTTTCAGACAAAATCCTTCTACCTCCTTCCCACTCAGTACCATGAGAAGGGATCAAAAAGTGCCGCTCCGGATTTCTCCATTACCCTTCGGGTTGAAATCATCCGTTCGGGAGACCTGGTCGACTGGGCCCAAATCGAAAAACTTCTCCCTCTCACCGCCTACGATCCCGCGACGATCCGAGAACACTTTGAGTCCCGCGACCAGAAGCTCCTGCACTTTGCCCATATCCGCGCCTTCTCCCTATCTCCGACTTGGCATCTGCCTCACTCTAGCTCGCTCTCCGGTTGCCGCTCTTGGTTTGAACTCCCTCCTCCCCCCCTTGGCATGAAAGAAATCCCTGTCCCTGCGACCGACCTTTCTCGAAAAACAGAACAGGTCCTTTCATGAATCTCGAAGACACCCATCTCGATGTCCTGATCAAAGCCCAAAAAGCCCAGGGAATCACGGATCGGGATCTCATCAAACTAGCCGGGATCACAGTCCCCGATCTCAACAATCTCCGTGCCGGTCGCCGCGAGCCAACCGCCCTGGAACGGGTTGCCCGCACTCTCGGGCTCCGCGCAGAATCCGTCATTGCACTGGCCAATGGTTATTGGTCCGCACCCGCGGTCGCTTTGCCGGCCACAGTTTTAAAATTCACCACCCTGTTCGCTGATATGACAGTGAACCACTATCTCGTTTGGGATCCAAAATCCCTCAAGGCCGTGGCGTTCGATGCCGGAACGGATGCCGACCCTCTCTTTGCCGCACTGAACAGGCACAAACTCGCCTTGGAAAAAATTCTTCTCACCCACTCTCACGGAGACCATGTCCTCGAACTCGACCGGATTCGGGAGAAAACCAAAGCGGAAGGATTTGCCCCAGAAGCCGAACCCGTCGAGGGATGCCAACCCGTTCCCAATGCAAAACGCCTCAAAGTGGGCGCCCTGACCATCACGGCCCACACCGTCCCCGGTCATTCGCTCGGCGGTACGGTTTACGAAGTGAAAGGCTTGGAAACTCCCTTGGCCATTGTCGGAGATGTGCTTTTTGCCGGATCAGTGGGGGGAATTCGCTCCCGGTACCGTCCCGCTTTGGAAGCAATCCGCGCAGGAGTTTTCTCCCTGCCTCCGGAAACAATTCTTCTGCCCGGCCACGGACCTGTGACAACGGTGGCTCACGAGCTCGCCCACAATCCCTTCTTTCCGTGAAAGTCGTTGTTCTTCTCTCGGGAGGGCTGGATTCGGTCACCGTCCTCCATCACATGGCCGCTACTGAAAAGGTCGTGGCCGCACTCAGCTTCGACTATGGAGCAAAGCATAATGCCCGGGAACTCCCCTGCGCAGCCGATCAGTGCCGTGGCCTCCGCATTCAAAACCAAATCGTGCCGCTGACCTTTCTGGCCGAAACCTTCAAGTCCGACCTCCTGAAATCCGGGGGTAAAATTCCCGACGGCCATTACGAGGAACTGACGATGAAGAAAACCGTCGTCCCTTTCCGAAACGGTATTTTTTTGTCCCTTGCCGCCGGTTATGCCGAAAGTGTTGGGGCCGAAGCTGTAGCGATTGCCGCTCATTCGGGCGATCACGCCATCTACCCTGATTGCCGTGAATCCTTTTTTCTTCCCATGGCCCAAGCGATCGAGGCCGGCACCTACGCCCACACCAAACTCCTACGCCCTTTTGTCGCGATGGACAAAGCCGCCATCGTGCGGCGTGGGATCGAACTCAAAATCAACTATGCCCGCACCTGGTCCTGTTATAAGGGGGGCCTTCTCCACTGCGGGACCTGCGGAACCTGTATCGAACGCCGGGAAGCGTTCATGATGGCGGGTGTGCCGGACCCAACCCCGTACGTCACTACGCCTCCTCTTCCGCCCAAACCTGCTCCAGGCAGCTAAAGCGATGCGAATAGCGGAAATCTTCCACTCCATTCAGGGGGAAGGTCTCTTGGCAGGAGTTCCCTCCGTCTTTGTTCGCACCTCCGGTTGCAATCTGCGTTGTGATTGGTTCGACACCCCTTACGCGTCATGGAACCCGGAGGGAACGGACATTTCTGTATCGGAAGTCGTGAACAAGATCTCCGAATGGAACTGCAATCACTTCGTCCTCACGGGCGGCGAGCCCATGATTGCCCCGGATCTCCCCGAACTTGCGACCGCTCTGAAAAAGAAGGAAAAACACATCACCATCGAAACAGCAGGCACCCTACCTCCCAACGGCATTCCCTGCGACTTGGCCTCGATCAGCCCCAAGCTCTCCAACTCCACGCCTTCTTCCGAACGGGACGCGGCTTGGGCTAAAAAACACGAGGCCACCCGCCTGCGCCCGGAAGTCATTGCCGAATGGATCAGAAATTATGGCTTCCAGCTGAAGTTTGTCGTCTCAACCGAAAACGATTTGGTCGAAATCAAGGATCTCCTTTCCCGCCTTCCGCCTGTCCCCTTCGAGCAGATCCTTCTTATGCCCGAAGGCGTTGAAACAAAAACGCTGGCCACCCGCTCCCCATGGCTTGTCGAGATCTGTAAACGAGAAGGTTTCCGTTTTTGCCCGCGCCTCCACATCGAACTCTTTGGTCACACTCGCGGGACATAATTCCAATGCCTAAACCCTAATACCAGTAGGGTCGGTTGTCTCAACCGACCGTGCTCGCCTTTTTTTCTTTCCTGACAAATCGGGCGATGGGGACCATCGCACCTACCAAGACGCAAATCCGCAGTTATGAAATCTTCACAATCCTTCCGCTCTGGCTCCCGGGTTCCAAAGCCGCCAGCTCGAGAATCTGAGCCACCACCTCCTCCGGTTTTTTTCCGCCCTTATGCATCTCGGTATCCAGAAACGGCGGTTCCACCGCATTGATGAGCACATCCATTCCTTTTAATTCGTAAGAGATCGCCTTGGTCAGCGAATCGAGGGCACACTTCGACGCACAATATGCCGCGGCTTTCGGCAAATGCTTGATCGGAGCGCTAATATTCACAATCCGCCCGAATCCCCTCTGAATCATTCCTGGCAAGATGGCCTTCATCAGAAGATACGGTCCACGCACGTTGGTGGACATGATCCGATCCCACTCCTCCACCGGAAGATCCTGCACAGCTTTCATCCCCGTGATGATTCCGGCGTTATTGATCAGAATTTCAATCCGCCCGATCTCTTTTTCTGCCTGTTTCATTCCTTTTTCAACCGACTTTGCATCGGTTACATCCATGTCGATTGCCGCGCCTAAGCCACCAGTCTTCGTCACCTCTTCCGCGACTTGCTGAATCCGTTCCTTTCGTCGTCCCGCACAAATCACCTTGCCTCCCGACTGTCCTGCAGCAATCGCCAGCGCCTTTCCGAGGCCCGACCCTGCCCCCGTAATCAATATGACTTTATCTTTAAGATTCATGCTCGGTTGGGAAGATTTATTATCTCATCGCCTGACTGAAACCTACTGGGTTTTGGCTTCCCCGCCACTTTCCGCTGGAAGATTCGTCTCGGTCACGGGCGCAGGTACGACCGCAGCCACAGGCTGGGGATACGGCCAAAGAATGAATTCACTGCGGTCAAACCATGGGCCTCCTGGCATCGCAAGGGTCGACCCCGCCCACTCCATCCCCGGTTTCGAGTGAACGGGGAAAAATCCCGTCGCACCCAACAGAGCCGCCTGCTGGGAGGGTGCGAGAAGAAATTCCAAAAACCGGAAGGCCATGTCCTTTTTGCCCGAATCCTCTCGCACTCCCATCACCTCGAAATCAACCAAGGTTCCGTTGGGCAAAACCGCCCATCGGATCAATCCACCTCCTGCCTGGGGATCCAACACCAAACGCCAAGACGGCAGATAAGAGAAATTGACCTGCCCATTTTTCAATCCGTTCCAGCATTCTTCCTCCGAAGCGAGCCGTCCGGCCATAGCGGCTTCCACCTGTTGCTTCGCCGATGCGCGGGCATTCTCGCCGCCGAAGTTCACCGACCGATTTTGTCCTTTGATCCAAAGGGCAGTCAAAAGATCTGTGTCTTGTGGGAAAAGAGCCCCCGCTTCACTGACCCATCGGACAGGAGCCGCCATCGCAACCTTCGGGTTCGTCCCGGGAGCCACCTTCCTCATAAAAAACCATGGGCTGATCCGCCATGGCCGGCTGTGGGCCCCCGCTGGGTCAAAAGATTGGCCCCGATAGACCGCATTGATTCCGTCGGCCGGAACTTTCCCCGTCAGCTGGGCCCAACCCAGCGATTTGCCCACTTCCCGGAAGGAACGGGCTTTAAGGAGGTAAGCATCTCCATCGGCCGGCCAAGATCCGTCCGGATTTCTCACCAAAGCCCGCAGGTCGATTTGGGGATATCCCGGACCGCTGGAAAATGTGTCCAGCCACAGTTGAGGAATCACCGGCCCCTCGTGATAGACCACGAGCTTGGGAGCCGCTTGGAAAATGGAGGCCGAGGCCACGACCGGCGTGGGTTCCGGATTTTTTTCTGTGGGTTGTAGCCGGTGTCCCAAGGCAAAACCCAAGCCCACCGCCACCATCAATCCTAGGCCGATCAACCCAGGGACTCTCGAATCAGGGGAGTTTTTCAGTGGCTCCATGCGGATACCTTCTCCCAAAATCCACAGGAGGGAAAGTCACAAGGTTGTTCTTTCCTTTCTGGCTGGGCATAATCCCTTGATGGCGAAAACAGAAGAAAAGATCGCTCTTTGGACGGAGCAGCTCCGACGGATGCGGGAGATGCAGTACGCCTACCACAAGAAGTTCTTCCATGGTCTCTACTTCTTCCTCTTGTTGGTGGTCGGCTGCCTTCTTTGGGATAGCCCGGTCTCTCTGGCACTCGTTCCACTCCTCGTCATCACCGCCGGAACCCAGTCCTGCTTCTATCTCCACTTTGTCGATTTCGCCCGTATCCATGCCCGCTTTGTCGAACTGCGCCTGAACAAGGCTCTCGGCCAATCCACCTTGGTTGGATCGGAGATCGAGGATATCTACTTCTATCCAATCGATGCCCCCAAGATCGGCGGCTTTGTCCCCTCCGCCGCACTCCGCTTCTTCAGCTTCTTTACCCTCCACTGGGTTGTTCTCTGGCTTGGCCTCGCGGCTTTTGCCCTCTGGCGTCTTCTTCCCATGATGGGCTCCTGTGGCCAAAATTATCTGAGCTTGCTCGGACTCTGGACTGCCCTGAACTTCATCTACCTCGCCTGGTTTTTTTATAAGGCTCGGGATCGTCACGCGATGGCCTCTTTTCTGAAAAAGAGCTCATAACTATTTATGTCGGCTTGCGACATCTCCATCGTAACCCCGGTTTTTAATTCAACTCGATGGATCGATCTGTGCGTTCACTCAGTCAGGCATGCCCTGCAGGGCCAAAGCTATGAACATGTCGTCGTGGATGGAGGCAGCACCGACGGCACGCTGGAGTATCTCAAGCAACAGCAGGATATCCGGTTGATCCTTGGTCCTGACAAGGGGATGTACGATGCCTTGAACAAGGGCATGGCTGCCGCACGTGGTGGCATCCTAGGTCATCTTAATGCGGATGAGCAGTACGATCGCGCAGGGCTAGCCCACGCCCTTCAAAAACTTGAACAAACCGGAGCCGATGCTGTTTTTGGTCCCACCATCATGCTCGATGAGCATCTGAACTTTCTTTACCTGTTCAATCAAATCACCGTTCCCCGCCCCATCGATGCCGATTGGCATATGCCTGTCCAAACCTGTTCATTCCTGTTTCGTCGTCAAATTTGGGAACGCTCCCACTACCCTGCCGAATATCGCGTCGTCGGGGATCACGTCTGGTTTCGCCGTCAAATGAAGCTCGGCCTGAACCTAGTCTCCATCCGCAGACCCATCGGCATCTTCACTTGGCACCAGGACGACATCGCCAAACGCCTCGGTTCTCACGGCGAAAACGCGCTGTCTGATGTAACCCGAAAAGCCATTCGCGTGCGTACCGCCAAAGCCGGGTTCCGCCTCAAGCACATCCTGGAGGGTGGCCTCATTCCCCCTTGCAAACTCCGATTTGAGCTCTTTACCGACGAATCCCTTAGCAAAACCCAGATTGTTTCATTTCCCCGCTTGGGTCTTTGATTCACCAGCACCTTTTTTGGGCAGGAGGATTCCTCCTTCCGGCCGCAGGAGGGCCTCCGCTACTAATCGATGCCCCTCCTCATTCCAGTGCGCGTCGTTTTTCCAGTAATACTTCTGAATCACCTGTTCTGCAGGTTCTTGACTCACAAAAACAGGAAACAGGCTGATGAACTGCGCTTCATTTTCTTTGGCCCAACTCGCCCATTCCATCTCCGACCGAGAAGGCTTAGTACCTGCTTTCACCTGTTGCGGCCAAGGATAAACCACCAGTGTCAAGGGCACGCCCAATTTCTTGAGCTCTTGGGCTAACAGGGTCATTTCAGCCTTTATCTTGATCAGGCCTCTCTCCACCAGATTTTCGTGCGGGCCTCGATAATCAGGCCAATTATAAGCCCAATCGGGGATGGCATCGTATTCCGTCACCCCAGTGGAGCTGGCGTGACGCCGCCACTGCAGACGAACATTTCGAACAATCGCACCAAGGATCACAAAGTTTTTCTCCACATGATTTTCCAACCATCCGCAGACCTCATCCGCGCGACGAAGCCGCCCTGCCTTATCATGAAATGGTCCGTAAGGGATCTCACGCACCTTGCCCTCGCGATCCTCCTCATAATAAAAGATGTCTTTGAGATCGGAGATATCGAGACACAGAACCACCCTGTCGACCCGAAGCCCCTTCTCTCCAAGAAGTTGCCGGAGCTTTATGCGTTCGGTGATGGGGCAATATGATGCAACCCCAGCATTGAGAACCTCAATGTTATGGGATTTCATTTCTTCAGCCATCCGACCGACAAAAGTCTTATCCCAGGGAATAGGCCCCCCCTCGGTGAATGAATCCCCAATGAAAAGAATCCGTGGATGATCTGCCTCCAGGGAAACTTCCCTGATTTTTTCGTCCCTCAATCCCAAAGAGTTGCTGAAATACTTTGCGGAATAAGGGCCGTAGGTATCTATCCCCTCCGAGTTTGGCTTGATTCCGTGGTGGAAATTCTCGTCCTTTTGTCTTAACGGATGCACGTCCAGGAACGGCTTCTTCCAAACCTTTAAATAAATTTGCCGAACGCCAAAATCCAAACCCAGAGCAAGACCCAGTCCAATTAAAACGGCGACTAGCTTAAACCATGTACGGCGCGGAGATTTAAGCATCTCAATAAAGGAGGGTTAGAACAGCGTATAAATAAAAGGAGCCGCCCCCGTACCGCCGGCCAGCAGGAGTGCCCCCATCAAAAGAAATGCCAAGAGAATGGGCAAAAGCCACCACTTCTTATTTTCTTTAAGAAAAATCCAGAATTCAGCGAAAAATCCGCACCCGGCCTTAGCGGCCTGCTCTTCAAAATCGGATGATCCTTTTTGGTTCATCAACTCTGCCGAAGGTAGCTTGTAGGGTCCGTTTTGCCAGTCGGACTTTTCCACATGGATCGGTTCAAAGGGAACTTAAGGGATAAAGAATCGTGCCCCATTACACGTAAAATCAACCCTATAGGAGCTACCACTCCGAAAAATATAGCCCCAAGGAGCAGGTGAGAAACCACCCAGCCAATCGGATAAGTCAGAAGAATCAGACCGACAAAGACTGGGCGGATAAGCGGTGGGAAAACGATGCCGGCAATGGAGATGATCCCGGAAACAGCCCAACCGATCTCGACCTCATGCCAATGGCCAGTCTTTTGCGCAATTGACCAACCCACCAGAGCACAAAAAGCAGGAAACCAGATACTGGCAAATTGCCGTAGCTGCTTCTGTTTTGGATTCCACTTAATATCGATCATAGTTTTGCTCAGCAATAGGATATCAGATATTTCATATGGGATAATTTTATGAATCCAATGTCCAATTTCCTATATCCCATCTTCATGTTAGCGAACTAATCTAGTTCAAAGCCTTTTAGATATTCCGCTCGTGCTGAGGCACTGGCGGTAGCGTTCTCTTCTTTGAATAGTAGGAAGTTCCCAATTACCAAGGCGTCCATGTCGGTGTTGAGGAAACAACGGTAGGCTTCCTCTGCGCTGCAGACGATCGGCTCTCCTCTCACATTAAAGCTGGTGTTGATGATTACCGGCGATCCTGTCTTTCTTTCAAATGCCTCCAAGAGTTTTCGATACCGTGTTCCCAACCCTACCGTCTGCATTCGAGCGGAATAATCCACATGGGTGATCGCCGGCAGACCAGATCTCCTCTCCTTCACCCGGTCCAATCCTGTCTTGCCATTGCTGCTGGAATTCTCCCTGTGCCTCTCCAAAACTGGGGCGACCACCAGCATGTAAGGACTGCGGTGTTTGGGGTCAATTTGGAACCAGTCCGCTGCTTTCTCTTCCATCACCGAAGGGGCGAAGGGGCGGAACGACTCCCGAAACTTGATCTTCACATTCATCTGCGACTGCATCTTTTCGCTTCGGGCATCCCCTAAAATGCTCCTCGCCCCTAAGGCACGCGGTCCAAACTCCATCCTGCCGTTCACCCACCCCACAACCTTCTCCGAGGCAATCAGAGTCGCAACTTCGTCACAAAGCCTGCCCTCGTCGGGAAAATACTGAAACTTCGCCCCCTCCTTTTCAAGAAAGGCCCGGGTGGTTGGATCCTCAGGTTCTGGCCCCAGATAAGATCCCTGCATGGAATCCCCGGCCTTCGCAGTGCGGGGCTTTTCGAGGAGTTGATACCAGGTAAAGAGAGCTGCTCCCAGTGCTCCCCCTGCATCTCCTGAGGCCGGTTGGACCCAGATATCCTCAAAGGGTCCTTCACGCAGAAGCTTCCCGTTCCCGACACAGTTCAAAGCCACGCCCCCAGCCAGACAAAGATGCTTCATCCCCGTCAATTGATGCGCATGCCGTGCCATCTTTAGCACGATCTCCTCAGTAACCACTTGGATCGAGGCGGCCAAATCCATCTCCCTTTTGCCAATCGGGGACTCCTTTTTTCGGGGCGACCCACCAAAAAGCCCATCAAACTTTTTGGACGTCATCGTCAGTCCCCCTGCATAGTTGAAGTAGGATTGATCCATCCAAATCGAGCCATCATCAAAGATCTTCACTAAGTGCTTTCGAATCAGGTCTGCATAGAGTGGCTCCCCATAAGGGGCTAGCCCCATCAGCTTGTATTCACCGGAATTGACCTTGAAGCCGCAGAAGTAGGTGAAGGCAGAATAAAGAAGCCCCAGAGAATGTGGAAAATGAAGTTCCTTGAGCAATTCAATCCGATTCCCCCGCCCCACCCCAATACTGGCTGTGGCCCACTCCCCCACCCCATCCATCGTCAGGATGGCAGCCTCCTGAAACGGTGAAGGAAAGAAGGCGCTGGCTGCATGCGACTCGTGGTGGCTTGGGTAAACAAACGCCTTTTTATAACCAGGTAGTTGATCCCGCATCCTCTTTGCTAAAAATAGTTTATCCTTCAACCAAACCGGTACGGCCCGCAAAAACGAAGGGAAACCGGCAGGCGCTAGCGCAAGATACGTCTCCAGCAATCGATCGAATTTCCGGAGCGGCTTTTCGTAAAAGGCGACATAGTCCAGATCTGCCGCCTTGATCCCGGCCTCTTTCAAACAGTATTCGACCGCCTTCGCCGGAAAGGCCTCATCATGCTTCTTGCGAGTGAATCTCTCCTCTTGAGCCGCCGCAACAATCTTTCCATCCGCCACAAGCGCAGCGGCGGAATCATGATAAAAAGCGGAAATGCCCAAAACTTTCATAACCATCTATCTAGATGCTTTTTCTCGCTAAGGAGATGCTAATTTTTCCATAATCCGGGGCACGAGAGCCTTGGCCACGAGGTTATTACCCTCGTTATTCCAATGAAAATCTCCCGGAATGAAATACTTTCTGTAGGTCTCTTCGGGCCGTGTGCCCTTTTCGGCAAAATCAGATGAAACGTCTGCCAAGGCCACGCTATTTTTTCGAGCAAACTCTTTCCAATAGCTCGTATGCTCATTTACCAGCCAACCATGCGCCATCATGATTGGGTAAGGGTAAGTGACCAGAAGGACGCAAAAGTCATGCTCACGCCCCATCTTCAGAATTCGTTCGACGGCCTGCCCCTCCTGCATCAAGCCATCCCTTAACCAGGTTTTTGCTTCCGGCTTTTGCAACCACTGCAGCTTCCAGATGTTTCCTTCCTGCACCACCTCCCAATCGGAGAGAGCCTGTTTTTTATAAAAAAGAAGCTGATGAAGAGTGGTCACCGTCTGGACTGTGAGACTGTACTCGTACCATTTCAGCTTAAAAAATCTAGGCTTGTTGGAGGGTTTCATCTTTTGGCGCCCCTCGATAAAATCTTTGTATTCGTGTGTCTCCTCCCAAGCGTCGCCAGCGTCGATGAGCACGACTGCCATGTTCCATCGGACACCCGAATCCAAAAGCTTTCGCATCCATTTCTCTGTAAGGGAAGGGCAATAACTCGCGACCCCAAATCCCAAAACCTCGATCCCCTTCCCCACCATCTCCTGAAGATGGCCAGGCAGGCTCTGCTCGTAGGGCAATCCCCATCCCTCTGCAAAGGAGTCCCCAAAAACCGCAACCCGCGGACGACTCCCCACCTTGGCCACTTCTCTGCAGGAGGCATCCTTTCCCCCAAGTGAATTGACATACAACATCCAACGGGACGGTCCGTACTGTTCAAGCTGACACTCCGACGGTCGGAACCCGTGATGCGTGACAGGATCCTTCGTGCGTACCCATGCCTCAGTCCGGGTAATCTTCCAGGCGACCACTGCGCCCCCGGACAAATCCAGCAAGGCACATAGGATGAAAGCGAAAAGAAGTTTTTTTCTGAGACTCATGGGCTGGGGGCAAAAAGCCGGAGGCTCTCGTCGCCTCGGTCACGCAGAAAGGAAACTTTTCCTGTTTGGCGGTTGGGAAAACGGATTTCACGCGAAGGCCACCAGCATTGGATATCCTGAAGTTTTGATGAGGACCGGATCCAAACCCAACTTTGCCCCAAAAACTCAGCCGGAATTAATTTTAAAACCTCAGCCAGATAGCCTTTCTGATCCATGAAAAACCAGGGAACTCCAGGAGATTTGCCCCCGGACAGATAAACCCAACCACAAAGGCTATCCACTCCGATGACAGGCGTTCCTGCCTGAAACCCTTCTTTCCGAAGGATGTGATGAATCCCTTCGATTTGAGCGAAAGTCTTTGGATCGACCTTAAGCCGTCCAGCCTCGGGCCCGACTTTCACTGTTTCTGTTTGCTCAAAAACAGACCCCAACCTGTACATCCCCAAAAGGGACGAGGAAACACGGCTTGCTTGGATCAAACATAGTCCGGCCAAAGAAACTGCTGCAACCGATCGAATGGAAGCGGCAGGAAGCGAGCCCAAGATCAAAATCCCTGCACTCAAAAAAAAGACTGTTCCCTGACCGGCATAATCCGCAATCGAAGTATTGGTTCCGATCCCGCAAAGGAACGGTGTCACAACCAGTGCCCATAAAAGCGAGCTTGGTATTGTTTTTTCTATCTCCTTATCATTCCTCGATCTGGTGGCTGCAGACTCCCGGCCAACCGCCCATACCGCCCATGCCACGCCGAAAAGCCAACACCCCGCCAGCACCGACTCCTTGCCAAACTGCTCAATTCCTCCACGCCACCATCCCCGTAAAGCACCCAAGGAAAGGCCTGCCGTAAAAAGAATGGTCGCGATTTTTGTTGTAGTCCACTTCTCGGGATTTCGTCTGCTCAACCACCAAAAAATTAAAATTGCTGGAAGCAGCCATACAAAAGCCCGAACAACACGGTAGAAATAGTAAAAAATCTCCCAACCGTATTTTGGGACAATGAACCATCCGTGCGACCCGGTCGTCTTGGCAATTAGAATGCCCGCTTGAATCGTATCCTGGATTCCCGCCGCTCCTGCATAGATGGCGAAAATTCCGCTCCCGACGAACATGACGGACAAAGCTGCGATCCATTCGTGACGTTTGGGTCCTGCGAATCTTCCCCTAAGGCTATACGAGACCCCCGCAAGCATTGCCAACAGCACGAGAGCCGCCCCCCATTTGCCCAAGACCGCGATGGTCAAACCGATCCCAAGCTCTAAAGGCCCAATTCTGGAGATACTGCTTCGTAACCATCCAGACCAAGCCAGAATCGATCCCACCAGAATCATCCAGTTGTAACACGGAGTTCGAATGCCTGCGCTGTAGGCTGTCATAGCAGCCACCATCAGTACGGGAGGACAGAAATCCGCTACGGCCGACTTTCCCTGCCCTACACGAAGTCGCACAGCCCCGGCTAAACGCCATGCAGCAAACAAGAGAACCCCGTACCCTATCCAGCGCAATCCGACCACCGATGAACCCCCCAAAAGGTAAAGGGGGCGCAAAAGAAAACCATGAAAGGTCCCGTGACCCCAGGTGTGCCACGGATCAAGGGCGATCAAGAAATAACTGGCTTCATCCGTCATCTCCAGACCCCGGTTTCCCGCCCAAAGATGACAAAACACGGCAAAAACAAGTGCCCCCCAAACCAGCCCCTTCGCCAAAGCAAAACCCGTTGGCTCTTTCATGTCTAATCAATCACCGCCACGGATTTCCTTGCCACGACAAATTACAACAGCCTAAGGATTCCATATTCGCCTAAAAACCTCCTCCTTTTAGCCGTTCGTGCCCATATTTTCGCTTGCCATACGCAGTGTCTCGGTAAGCAAATAATCCCGTAAAGCCTGGTAAGTGTGATAGTGGAGGACATGCGCCCGTCCTGCCTGCGCCATCCGGCGCAGGCCCTCGCGGTCGGCCAAGGCGGAGCGTATCACTTGGGACAGGTGACCCTGTTCGGGGGAATAGAGCAGGACATGTTCTTTGTCCCGAAGCGGGGCGTAACGCTCAATCCAGGGATAGTTGATCAGGGGCACGGATCCGGCCATCAGCACCTCGGTATGGCGCCAGCAGTCCCACCCGTTCCCGCTAGGCGAGAGGACCAGCCAAGATTCTGCGCAGGTTTTCAAAAACTCGTCCTGTGGCATGCGATTCACGAGCTTGAGGTTCCAACCCTCCCTTAGGGCCGAGGCCCGGATCTCCTCAAGGGCTGAGACCCGGGGCGTCCGCATGTCCATGGTTCCGCAAAAGAAGATGTCATATTTTTTTTCGCTGGAAAGGCCTCGAAACCTTTCCTCCGGCACCTGAAGCCCCAGCGAAATCGGCCGGATTTTCTTGAGGGGGTATTCCGTGTTCGGCCCCCCAGGCCACAACCGGCAACCCGACTCTCCTCGGCGGTAAGGCTGGAAAATTTCAAAGCGGTTCGCTAAGAGTTCGCGCACGAAAAAAGAGGTGCAGTCCCGGAAAAACATGTGACTGCCCTCGTTGAGGAGAACCTGGTCGTTACGGTCCATCAGGGCCCATGGAATTCCTGCCCGGGTAAGGGCGCGCGGGACAAACAAGTGCGCTACCCGCCAAGGCTGAGTCAAACAGGCCTTGGCCAGGCGCCAGAGGGCCGAGGCTGGCCCTGCCCCCTTTTTCCAAAAACAGTGTTTTCGCTCCGTGACGACCGCCACATCATAAGCCCGTTCCCGAATGGCTGTGTTGACCTTCCTCCACTTTTTTCGGAAGGCCCCGGGGTTTCCTTCAGCCGCCCCACAATCAAGAATCTCATAGTCATGATCCTTCGCATCCCTGAAAATGTTGCAGTTGAGGGATGACCCCTCCTCCACCACCAGAACCTTGAGCCTCCGGTTAGGGCGGTCAAATGCGCGGGGATGATAGGAGGCAAAACGCATGTTGATGGCTAACCCACAAAATATCGGCGGAAACGCTCCATTGCAAAGGCCGGACTGCAGATTTCTTGATAACGACTCGACGCCATGGTCGATTCTTTCTGAAATTTCCGAAGGATTCTTCGCAAAGAAACGGCATCCTGATACCGCAAATGTCCATCTCCCAAAGCTTCAAGGTGAAAAGATTCCGGCGACCGATCCCAGGTGATTACCGGTTTGCCAAGACATGCAAACTCAGCCACCGCCAGCCCAAACGTTTCGCCTCGCTGGCGGGCATGGATCATTCCGTCACAAGCATGAAGGAAGGCGTTTTTTTTATCTGGATCAACCGTCGAAGGAAGAAATCGGATCCGGTCCACGCCTGGGGGCAAAACGAGGGGTGCGGTACCAAGAAACAAAACCCAGAGGTCGCTCCGTTGACAAACGGCCCGGATCACTTCTTTTTTGGCAAAGCCAATATCGAAAGAGTCGGCCCCTCCATGCCTCCCCAGAACCACCGCCTCAGGAGGGATGCCCAGCGTCTGCCGCAGGTCTTTGGCCGCCGGGGGAAGGTCCACCATGAATGGGATCCAAGGCTCGTCCCGACCCACCATCGTTTTGGCCAGCCAGGAAGATAGATACGCGTATCGATCCCCGTGAAAGTCCGCCTCCGGAAAGATGGCATGAACGGCCGTCTTGGTCCGGGCCGAAACCACCCCATCGAAAAAACCGTTTTTGATAGTGTAAAGCATGTCCGCCCTCTCCGACCCCAAGATTTCCTCCGCCTCGGGCCAAGAGCCATATTCCAGCACGCGGAACCTCTGACGAAACCTTTCCCCCAAAGGCCCGCCAAGGGCAGCTTTTTCTCGCGAAACTAGAATTGCTGATTCCGCCCCCAGAATCTTTTCCGCATGATGGGCATAGTCATAAAGCGCCACCTCGGTGCCCCGATACCCCCAATAGGCAGAGTGAAAAAAAATCTTCATGCTTTTTGCGCCGCAAGGTGAAAAGGTTCAAGGACAAGAAGGAATTCCTTGAACCCCTCCAGCCTTAAATCTGCACACCTTTCAACCCCTTCGCCGATAATATTCGTCGTCATGGATAAAATGGTCGAGGCGATAGCCGGCACGGTTCATAGCCAGAAAAACTTCTGGCCGAGGGTCGCGGGCCTGGAGGATCACCCAACGTGGGCATCCACCTCCCTTGATTCCGGCCATAACCTGCTGGATCGATCCATCTCTCCTCGCAGTGACCAGATCAGTTTTTTTTTGATCAATTTCCGCAATCTTAGAATGGGCGCAAAAGGAGGTCGGTCGGTTTTTACGCAGGAGCTCCGCCGCCACCGGCCGTTCCTCAATCGCAAACCCCTTCCACCCAGTTTCTTCCAGCCACACGGTATGGCTTCCAATGACCCCATCGCCCGCATCCCATTCAATAAAAGTTCCTCGGATTCCCGAAATCCAACCCAGCAAAAAGCTCTTTTGTATCTCGGCTACCGGTCGAAATCCTCCGCGGGTAGCCCCATGGTCCAATCCGCGCCTCCGGGCGGCATAAAAGGCAAGGTGCTTTGCCGGCAAAAAACGGTATAACCATCGACGGAAATCCCTCTGATCGCTAAACATGCCCTCTTATGCACCAACCCCATTTTAAAGTCAGCATATATGCCTACAGGCTGGTTTAAGAGGAAAATTAGGCCATGGCTGATTGCCTTGGCTCGGCGCCGTGTCGGATCCACCCGCAGGGGCCCCGTCCAAACCATGGTATGGACCACGCCATGGATCCAATCCCACCCAAAAGAAGGCCGCTTCCTCCTCCGCGAAAAACCGCGAAAAGCCAAAGCCGCCCGCCCCCTCAACCAAGCCAGCCGGAAACACCCTGCGTTCGAAGCCAAGAATTTTCAGCAAGGCTGGGGTACCTTTGTCGCTGAAATTCAGGGTGCTTTTGTCACAGGGCCGAGTGTCGGAGTAATCACACCGAATCGCCGGTTGTTGACCGACGTTTCATTTGAATTTTCTGGCTGGCCCCAAAGCCACAGCGCCATGAGGAAAGTCATATTTCCCAAGCCGACCTTCCTGAAGGGAACCTGGGTCCTCCTCGCCACCACCGGAGGGGACTCCTACTACCACCACATGGTGGAGTGCGCTCCACGCATCGAACTGTTGCGCCGGGCCGGCCTTTCCCAAAAGAAGGTAGACGGCTGGATCGTAAACGGCACAGGTCTGCCTTACCAAAAAGAGACTTGGCAGCGGCTTGGCTTAGATACGAAAAAAATCCGAACCCTTGCGAATGGTGCTTACTACCAGTGCGAACGGCTTTGGACTCCCTCACTCCCCAGCGCTCCGGGGTGTATGTGGCCGGAAACGGCTGGTTTTCTAAAAAAGCTCTTTGTATCCCCCTCAAAAAGAAAACCGTACCGTCTTTTGTATGTGCCACGGCAAGGTCTTCCTTCACGACAACTTCTGGACGAGAAGAGGGTCTTTGAATACCTCCGCACTTTGGGCTTCGAGATTTTTTGTCCCGGAAAAATGGCCGTGGCGGAACAGGCCCGGATTTTTGCGGAGGCCCGGGCCGTGGTGGGCCCCCACGGCGGCGCCATGACCAACGTGGTATTTACGAACCCGGGCGCACTGGTCATCGAGTTCTTCCATCCACGTTACGTCAACCCGTGCTATTGGCGGGTAGCTTGGGCCAACCGATGCCGTTACGCCTACCTGCTAGGAGAAGCCAACTCAGCCGACTTGCGGGCTTCCCCAGGGGACGCCACCGGCCACATTCGGCTTGGTGACGCAGCGTTCGAAGAGCTAAAGAAGGTGCTGGGCCGACAACTTGCCCGAAGCTAGGAATGATCTCAGCTTTTTTACAATTCGCCCCGCGTTTTTTATTGCGGTACATGGAGTTGGACTCTTTACCGCCGCTTATCTCTACGGCCACCGACCATGCCCTACGCCGGTTGCAATCCCTAAAAATCGCCTTGGTCAAACAGGAGGTCTTGGCCGCCATCCCCAATCTCCCGGGAAAACATGGAATCGAGGATTTCTTAAAATCCGCTGGAGGTCATACCGGGTGTCTTTCCTTGCTCCACGAGTTAGGCGCAGAACTGGTGGTGGTGCGGGAAGACTCCTCGACGGAATGCCAAACTTGGCGCGAAAAGGTCTCCTTCGACCCAGATCCCACCTCCTTGGAGGACCTGTACCGTCGCCAAACGCGCGAGGCAACTTATTGGACCCCGGACGGCCTCAAAACCCGCCACGAGCTTGCAGTTCCGGCAGAAGCTGTGGAATGGCAAAAGTTTGACCTGGTAGTCAGCTTGGATATTGCCGTCCCGGAAAAGATTGTCCGGGCCCATCCCAGCACGATCTGGGCTTACATGATGACGGAAACCGCTATGCCGTCCTACCGTGCCTCCCGTCGTTGTCCCTTGCACAACTACGACCTCTTTCTCAACCAAAAGTGTCGACTCCACGCTGTCCGCCCATCTAACCGTTGGCATGAAATCGACTTCCCATGGGCCTTCCAAACCCCCGATTGCTATGCATGGTGCACCCATCCAAAGGGCGCCGGGATATTTTTAGATCCCCAAACCCGGGAGACTCCCTCTCTGCGTGAGTTGAGCAATCAATCTGGCTTGTCTCTGCGGTCCCCCCGGGCACTTTCGACGCTGGATTGGATCCAGACGCTGCGTGATAGCCGCTATCTTGTCCGACTCTCAAATAGGCGCAACTGGGGTAATCTGCTCGTTGAATCAGCCTGTATCGGGCCGCTGGTGCTGGCAGACCCGGCTTTTCTGGAAAATCCTGCGCCCCTTCTCAAGGGGCTGGTTGCCCGAACTGAGAAAGACGTCGTGAATCTGATTCGACTTATCGAAGAGAACCCGCAATTACGAGAACAGCTTCAAAAGCAACAAACCGCCCGCATCCGCGAATTGGCTTTTGGCCGCCCCTTGCGGGACCTTGAGGACAAGGTGAACATAATCCGAAAAAGAAGGCGCCTCACATGAGCAAACCCCGTATTACGGTCAACTTCATCGACTTCCCTGCACAGAGCCGGACATTTTTCTTGAACCTGCTCAGCCCGCATTACGAGCTTGTTTTGGACGACACCCCGGATTTCTTATTCTATTCTCATATCGGCCATCGCCACCGCCTCTACAACTGCGTGAAGATTTTTCACACCCAAGAAAAGTATTTTCCCGACTGGAGGGAATGCGATTACGCCGTGGTCTCTGTCCTCGCTGACGACCCGCGATCGGCCTACCTACCCATCTATGCCTTTGACGGCCGCATGGAAAATCTACTCCGGACCGCTCTCGTGGATCCCGAAATCGTGCGACACAGCAAACCCCACTTTTGCGCCTTGTTATGCGCTTACGCCGACCGGTCTGTCGCCCGGAGGGTGGGTTTTTTCCAGGAGCTCACGAAACACCGCAAGGTGGATTCAGCCGGGCGGGCCCTGAACAACGTCGGTTTTCGCCTCAGCATGCATGACCGGTATGGAACCAAGGTCGGGTGGCTCAAAAATTACCGGTTCACCATTGCGTTTGAAAACTTCCGTCGAGCCGGTTGGTGCACCGAAAAGCTGGTTGATCCCCTGCACGTGAACACTATTCCAATCTACTGGGGAGATCCGCGGGTGAAGGACTATTTCAACCCCGATTCCTTCATCTGTGCGGATGATTTTCGATCCGACCGCGAACTGGCGGAATACGTTCTCCATGTGGACGACACGCCCGAGCTCTATGCCCGCTACATCCGTTCGACCCCGTTCCACGGAAACCGACCCAACCGGGCCTACGACTATGGAGAACTCCTCCGCTTTTTCGAAAAGGTGTTCTCCAGCCCAATCCGGCCGGTTTCCCAGCGCCGCTGGTTCTTTCCGTTGACCAAATGGCGATTAGCAAAACGCAACAAGCTTCCGAGGGAGTGAGTTCTTCAGCTTTTCAACGCTTCTTCCACCGCCTTGACGATCTCGAGTGGTGGAATTTCATCTAGGCAAAGCGCACGGTCGTAACGGCATTCCCAGTGGCACTGAAAACAGTCCATCGGCCGCATCACCACGCGGGCTTTGCCATAGGGGAAAAATCTCCCGTAATCTCCCCCTCCCAACACCACCACAGTCGGTTTTCCCAAAGCCAGAGCCAAATGGGCCGGACCGGTATCTACTCCCAGAAAAATGTCCGCTTGAGCGATTTCTTGCGCCAACTCCTCCAGCGTGGTTTGTCCCCGCAAATCCCGCGTCTCAGCGGAAAGAGTTAACCGCAAATCCTGCGGCACCTTCTCCCCTTTTCCCCCAACGAGCACCCATTCGGGGTTTAGTTTTTTGCTCAAGGATGAAACCACCTCCGACCAGTGGGGATACTCCTTGATTGAATTTACCGTGGCCACCGCAAGGACAATGCGAGGATTTGATTTTTTTTCATCAGACGGCTGGGGACGATCGACACTACCGGCCGGGATCGAAGGCAACTCGATCTCTGGCTTTAGGCTGAGATGCTTCAGGAGAAGCCGATACTTTTCCAGCTCATGCAGATCGGGATCGGGCACCCGCATTTGTTCCGTTGGGATGCTTTCGTAACGCACGCGATGCGTTGCTTTTAGACCGCGAAACTCCCCCGCAAACGCCACTTTTCTTTTCGCTCTTACCCCCGCCGCCAGTTTGAAGCTCAGCTTTTCACCATTAAAAGCCGGCAAGACAACCCAGTCGAATGTTCCTGGAAGATTTTTCAAGATCTCCCGTCTGTACCTTGCGCTTCGGTGCCCCTCGTCACGTCGAAAACGGTGCATTCGGTCCAACTCCCCCCAAAGCCCATAAATTGGAGCCACATCTTCTGGCACAGCCAAATGAATCTGGGTGAAGGGTAGCTGTTTCCGCAGGCTGGCAAGAAACGGCAGGAAGAGAATCTGATCGCCGATTCGGTCAGCCCGGAGGATCAAGATCGAGGTTGGTTGCCCAGCCTTGGGCTCATCGAAAACAAACCGGACCTGTCCCCGAATATCCGTTTGGGCGATGGGAACTATACCCGCCTTCCGCGCCTCTTGGGCACGTGCCCCGGGTTGGAGAGGCTCTGTGATTCTTTTCCAAAAGTTTCGGAGAGTTCGGGACGTGCCGATCTCCTTTCCCCGTATATGGGGAAAATTTCTTCGAGCTAGCGGTTCGGACCGTCCTGCTCTTTGCAACATGTCAATGCCTGCAATCAGTCCCCGGTGTCCGTAGTAAATCTCCTTGAATTCCATCTGCGCTCGATCCGTCATCGCGTAATGTTGAAACCTCCATCCCCTAGTCCTCGTCTCGTCCTGATGCATGGGATGGATCCCGCCCACGTTCTTCCTCTTTCCGTCTTCCGCCACCCTCATCAAAGCGGGCGGTTCATGGCTCTCCCATTGATCTCCTTTTCGATACCGCCATACCCTTAGCCACTCGAATTCCCGAAAGTTTCCAAAAACCCCCGGCTGGGAAGAGCAGCGATCCCAGCCGAAAAAGTAGTCACAGTCGAACCAAGCCGCCGTCAGATCAGGCCTCGTGGCAAATTCTTTGGCAACCCCGCATACTTGCTCGGGTCTCCAGAACTCGTCCACATCCAACTGCCAAAGGAGACAGCCGTCTTCCAGTTGGGGCAAAAAAGAATCGATCATGACTTTTTTGCCCGGCCATGGCTCCGCCCTTGGTGGTCGATAAAGAAAAACCCGGCTCCCGAACTCTTGTTTCAATCCATCCAAAAACTCGCTCGTCCCATCCGTGCTTAAATTCCTAATCTCTAATTCCGGCTTTTCCCCGCTTTGCGCTTTGCGCTTTATACTTTGCGGAAGTCGGCCTCCGGCTTCCCTGCACCACGCCGTGTCCTTGACGTGCTCTGCCAAGCCCTCCACCACATGCCATCGCCAATCGACACCTCGCAACCTCCGGAAAAACTCCGCTTGCCCTCGAATCCAAGGCTGCCCGTTATAGACGATCGTGAAAAACTCGATTTTCAAATTAAAGGTTTCGTTTTGATATTTTTCAACACTAGTGCTGGAGGCAACCCAGTGTAGTGGGCTCTAAAGCTTCAAAAAAGCCTTGGATCCTCTGAATCTTTAATAACCCACCCTTTGCCGCTCCCCCAATGCTCTTATTGCGTTCCCTTCGAGGTGCTTTTCAGACCTTTTAAGGCATTCGCAACTATTTTAGCCAAAACTACCTGTCCTTCCAAAGTCATGTGACCAATCAAGCTTTCTGCCTCTCCATCATAAACAGATTTTCCCGTTATAAGGTTCCAAGCCCGTAGTTCTTCTTGGGGAAATACCGCTGGAATATTTTGTTTCGCGAGAAATCGGCGTAACCGTTGCATTGGCAGATTTCGGTCGAGTTGAGGCTGGCGGGAACTGAGATATAACCACTTATCCTTGTCCACGGTAAAAGGAGCATCCAACGCCAAAACTAAAAGAGGAATTTGCCGCTCACGACAGGTTCTATGAATTTCTAAGATGCAGGCCTCAGAAACCTTCCAAGCACCAAAGACGTATGGGCTATCCTCTCGGTCCGCTAAGTAAAAAGGCTCCCATGCGGCAGTGGTGCACAAGCCAGTCACCAACTGCTTCCTACTAAGGGCAATTGAGTCGATTCCTTCAGAGTTGATGGCCTTATTCGCCCTTTGCCATGCCCTAACCAGACTCCGCTTCGTAAAGTATGAAGTGATTCTGAATTCATTCTCCATCTTTGAGAACTGTTCGGGTCGGAACTCTTTCCCTTCCGGGGAGAGATACGGTCTGGCGAGCATTTCCGGACAATATCCGAGGGCGGGCCAAGCCCAATTGTCCCGCAGGTCATTCCAGGCGTAAAATTGTAGCACCACCATGCAGGGTTTCTTGCTTGGCAAGATCTTCTGAAGTTTGAGCAGTTCCTGGTAAGTTCCAAAACCACTGGCACCTGCGATGATTCCCCCCAAACGCAAAGACCGTGCGACCTGGTCGGGCCAATTATTATTTTGCGTAAAAGAGTCCCCCAAAAACAGGACCGGAGCTCCCTTAATCTCCTCACCAATCACTTTTATGGAGGGCAATGAGTCCCAACCGAGTGAGGGGTCTTCCACCATAGAAGGATTACCTCCCACTCGCGCAAGGACCCGAAGGCCACACTCCGTAAGCAACAAGACAATCATTGAGGCACCTATCGCCAAGACGATTTTTTTGAATGCCATGCCCTTAATGAGGATGTTTGCGAAGTGTTTAAACTTTCCCAGCCTTCTTGCATTTGGCGATCTGCAGCCGCTCTAGAATTTCGATAGCAGCCTTACCCGCTTCCGACTCCGGACTTGGAATGCCCTTTTGACCCAGTGAGCGGACGACAGTTTGAAAGATTTCCAGAAGACGTTGCTGGATTGTATGATTTTTAAGACAAAGCCTTCTGCCCTCTTCGGCCATTTTCTGAAAGGCTAGGGGATTTAGGAGAAATGTTTCCACGGCCTCCAGAAGGGTTTCAGGCCGCAGGGCATCGTAGGATAGATAATGCTCTCCTGCCTTTAAATCAGGCAGCGCGTACTCTGCACCTGCGTCGTACTGTAAAACACACCCACCCATCGCCAGATTTTCAAAAAAGGTTGAAGTGTAGCCAGGGCAATTTGAGGGCAGGTGCAGGAGGCCCTGATAGCTATCTCGTTCCCGGACAGCCTGCTGGATCGAGAGGCTGGGTTTGTAAGCCTCTCGCCACTCAAAGCCTTTATGTTCCCGTATTGCGGAAAAAAGGCGCCCGCGAGAAGAGTATTCTCCTTCCACTTGGGCGGATGGGAGTTTCCCTGACCAGAATATTTTAGGTTTTTTTTGGGGGAATGAGACTTTCGAATTAAAAGTAAACTGGTCGACATATTGATGAATAAAAATGGGAATTGAACCCGCCCCACGTATAATCCTTTCAGCTTTCTTGTCGAAATAGGCCGTAAACTGACAAATGGAAGCTCCCAACCGAGTCTTTTCCTCACTTCTATGAAAGGGCGACTGCACGACACGCTCCGTAGCGACGCTAATCCAAATTGAATCCCTATTCGGGGTAAAATGTCCCGGGGTCCTTTGTATGGCTTGAAATACCGACTCGAGGTGATGGTCGTTAAGAAAAATAATCAGATCAGCTTTTGAAACTTTTGACAACTGATCGTTAAATCGACCTGATCCGATGCCAAACATTTCAAAAGGGAGGCGAGATTCGCGGAGCGCAATGTTCCAACCTTCCCTTTGATTCCAAGAAAAGTTTACATCCGAAGGGACGACCAAAAGACGGTTTCGACGAGCAAAAAAGTTTTTAAGCAGAACTACGCCTCGTTAGATATATTGTTCTTCGAGAACGTGCTCACCTAAACCCCAGTTATCAGTAATGTATTCATTAAAGATTTCATTTCTTCGGTAAAGCTCTTCAAAGATTGATATTTCTTCATCAAGGAATCCTATTCCCTGGCTTGTGAGCCGATCAAAAAGCAGTTTAGGGTTCTCGGGCAGCCAGCCTTCGGAATGATCAACGTGAAAGTGATACGAGGGGGGGGGGAAATCAACGCTATATATGTTGTTTCTCAAAGCAGAGTACATTAGTAATGAGTCAATATGAAATGAGTAAATCTCCATTTCACTATATCCACCTAGTTGAAACCAAGCCTCGCGACTCATAAGCTGAAAATCCCCGCATGCGTTAGTATGGAGTGAAAAAGTATTCTTTGCGCTCTTATTAACCATTCTTTTTATAAATATTCTTACTTTGTGCAAGTTCGCTTTTGTAATTTCTTTATTTATCGATGTTCTTGCCCCAATGTAGTTTTTGAAAATATCACCTCCACTTCCTACTTGAAGAGTCGCTTTGGGAAGGTTAATTCTTGTTACAAATTTGTAAGCCAAAGCCTCGTTAAAGTCATAATTTAGAATTTCGTTTTTTACGTCAAAACGTGTTGATCTGTACAAAAAGTTTTTTTTCAGTCTTTTTTTTGTGATTTCAAGAAAAAGTTTATGACTCAAAACAATGTCGATGTTGCTGCTTAAAATAAATTGGCTTTTAGCCCTTCGGATCCCCACATTTTTTCCAATCATTTGAAAAAGTGGTAGGCGATTTGAGAAATTGTATTTCTGATGAAGGCTAGGGGGTACTGTAATAATTCGAACCTTACAGTAATTTGATTTGATGCCTCTTAGTTCTTCGATTAAACGCGGCTTATCATCGGGCGGATTCCACTCTACAATAATGTATTCCGATGGAACCTTATACTGATCACATTGTTTGGCAAAACTACCACAGCTATACAGCAGGCGTTTGTTAGGATTCCCGCCATGCGAATCGTTCCGGGATACGCAGACAAAAGACAATTCTGGCAATACTGTTTTCATGTTATTTTCCTACAGATTTCACATTGCCTCTTGTCTATTTAATCGACTATCTCTAAAAGACAAGCCTCGTGCTAAACCTATTTGCGCTCTCATCATCTGCGCTGGGTTTTTTTGAAGCGTTTTTTCATGGCTAGGAAGATTGCTTTTGTCATGCGTTTTCTTTGGAAGCAGGATAGTTAATATTAAAAATAGAGGCTTAGATTGACCTATTATATCTTTCATGGTGTCTTAGTCAGCTCGTGCCAAATAAACTCTTTCTCATGAAATCCAAATGTCTTCTCATAAGTCAGAGAAAAGTTTAGCCCATCGAAGAGTTGAAGAATCTTAATTTTGTCGTACCACTCCGCCCAAGGAATCTCTGCCCCATCTGTTTTTTCCCCAAACTCCGAAAAATCAAGGGCTCCGGACTCAAAAAATCTTTCCCATGGATAAGTGAAGAGGCAGAACTTACCTCCGGGACGGACAAAGCTTGTCAATGTTGATACTTCCTGGCGTGCCCAAGAGAAGGGTATGTGGTGGAGGCTGCCGACCGCAAAGATCATATCCACCGGGCCGGGAAGGACAGGTTCCAGGGGATTCTCTAAATGAACAAAACGACAGCTAGACATCTTCAGCCCTCGCAGAGTGACCACTCGCTTCACAAGAGAGAGGTTGGCAGGAACAATATCCGCAAATATCACCGACGCACCGGCCTCTAAAAAATAAATCCCGTCCACGCTGAAACCGCAACCCAAATCCACAATTTCCTTTCCCTTCACCTCCTCCCGGTATCTTTCCCGATACCACCCCCTAACACTGGCCGAACCGGTCTCACGGTCGTGCTCGCTCCAAGCGTCCAAAAACTCACGATCTGGAAGAGCCAAAAGTTCTGAAGAGATAGACCGCCCGTAGCGGGAAGTGGGTACCGTTTGCCATTTGGCTTTTTGCCTTTGAATGAAATCCTTGAATTCCATTTGATTAGTCTCGATTGAGGAGTTCGAGGTATTCGTCTTTCCCAGAAAGTGGAACCGCAAGGATGTTTTCGGACAGGGCGTTGCTGGAATTTTCCACTCGATACTCCCACTTGCCGTCCTGCGCTCGCAGGGTCAGGATGGAATATCCAGATTTTCTTAAGCTTTGCAAGATGGCTTCACCGGATGCTCCCTGCTGGCGCAGGGCGGGCTCTAAAATTTCCAAGAGCAAAACCGGACGAAAAACTGCAAGGGTTTGGCGGGCACCCTCTAAAACCTTCGCTTCAGCCCCCTCCACATCGATTTTGATAAAATGGACATGATGGAGCTGATGCTTTTCCACCAAGGCGTCGAGGGTGGTAAGACTCACCTTTTCCCGAGTCTGAAGCCCGGTGCATTCATAAACAAAATTACCCAAAGTATTTTGCCCCCGGTGCTCCTCATCAGCTACTAGAAGCGTGGCTTCGCCTTGACGATCGCCGCAGGCTTGCTCCTCCACCAAGACAGTTTTGCCGGGGTTTAGGGCGATATTTCGCCGAAGGGCCCTCTGTTCCCTTGGGCTGGGCTCCACAGCAAGAACTGTGCCTTGGGGACCTACCAAAGAGGCAAAAAATAGGCTGAAATGCCCCTCATTAGCGCCAACATCGATAACAGTCATGCCCGGTCGTAGAATTTTTTGGGCCGCGAAAAGTTCGTTGGGCTCGATTAAGCCGCCAACATAAATCAGCTTGCTCGCATCATTCCCCAAAATTAATTCCAATCGTATGCCTCGATACCATCGAATAAGGACTTTAGTTTTTTCAGTACTTCCAAGGGATCTTTTCCAGATTTTCAAGCGGGCTTTACCCTTCCAATCAAGCCTGCTGTCCGCATATCCAAACCCCCATCCTGGCACAGGAGAAAGAGTATACCTCGATATCTTAAATAATCCGGCCAGAGAGGAGGGAAAAAACATCTTATTTAACAAAATGCAGATTAAATTCCTGACCCAACGATTGGATCTCTTCTAAGACACAGCGGAAGCCGTTGGATATTAAATATTGCTCGATGTTAGCTCTAGTAGCCCCTTCCCGATACAAAGGCTCGTTACCAGCTGGAACTTCCACAATAATTTGTTCGGTTACCCCGAGGTATTTGCCCAAAGACCGAAGAACACTCAAGTCATTGCCTTGCGTGTCAATCTTTAGAATCGAGATCTGACTTATTCCCCTTTGAAAACAAAAATCATCTAGCCTCTGACACAAGACAAGGCGTTCACTGGTCTGAGATATATCTTCTTTTGAATCGTTTATTTTCCAGCTTTTTAGCACATCCGGATTGAAGCTCAAAAGCGATGAAGCAGCCTCGAACTTATTATGATTAAACTTTTTCCAGCCGGCTGATTCATCAATAGCTACAGGTGCAACATAAACATTCTTCCATTTGCCAGAAAGAAAAAGCGCTTTCTCAAGAATTGGCTCGAAGGCATAGATGTCGACCGCTGGTGAATTTACATATCTCTTGAGAAATTCTCCGTCACATGCTCCCACATCAAAGACTACCTTTTGTTTCTTTTTAAGGAAGTTCATGAATATTTATCCAGGCTTATCAACGGAATTCTGGCGTCATGAACTCCCATCTTATATCTGGAATTGTCGTTTATTTGTTGAAGCGGGTTGTCGTATTGTATCCTTTTTGCGCCGATAACAACTTCATTAAATAACTGCACAACACCATCCTTGATATCTTGCTGCGAGTTGTCGACTACTTTTATTCCATATCTTCGTTGGATGTTTATGTCTTCGCTTAGCCCAATTTTCGAATACATAGAATTGTTAAATAACAGACGCTTTCCTGTCTTGCTGTCAATAACCTGCTTTGGAGTAACTAGATTCTTTTCAAAATGTGTGGGCCTTATCACGGGCCACCAATTAGTGAAAAATACAGGCTTCTGAAAGGCTGTAGCAAGAAAACTGGGTCCTGAATTTGTGCCAATATAGAATTTACAGTTTGCTATAACATATATGTCCAAGACTTTACGCGTATCTTTTTCCAGACCAGACAAGTCGATAACATTCTTTTTTAGAGCGTTTTTCGATCGTAGCCCGCCAATTCGAATGCATATTCCACCCTGTTTATAAACCTCATCAATTGCTTCTTGATAGGAGTCTGGCGCTGCATTTCTCAGATTCGGATTCTCTGTCTCACGAATATGTAATGCACATATCCAGCGCGCTTCGTCATATCCCATCAACTTGAGGATGCTAAGGCAGTTAGCTTCATCTTTTTCAGGTAACCTAAGAATGGGAAAAGAATTTGGCGACATTTTTGAAGCAACGCAGCACGCAAACACATGCGAAACAGCGCCATAATTTTTTGTATGAATGACATGCAATGGTTCTTCAAGAAGGAAAGTGAGTGGCTTCATTTTTTTTAGTACAATAGGATCCGTAATTATATCTCGGACAAATGGACGAAAAAGGCTTAGGAGCTTGGGGTTGCATGGGCTCTCTTCAGCGATAATACGATGACTCGGATTAACTTCATGATTATTGTCTAAAATAAGATAATACCAAAGTAATGCCATGTGCCCAATAGCATACGACCATTCCGTAAAGAACCTCGTGTTTAGAAGATCGAGCTCTAACGTTTGGGCAATCGAGTTTTTAAGTTGATATTTAATTTTGCATATATCAAGAGCCAGGTCATAATTACCATTGTGTAGAGCAATTAGTGACAGGTTGTAGATATATTTGGTCGCGTCTCTAAGCAAGGATAAGTCGCTTTCCGAAAAATCCCAGAAAGTGCTCGATGTATATTTTTTGTTTAGAGCCTTATAGAATTTATGTTCAACTTTCTTAGCATACTTTTTAAGGAGCCATAAAGTAGGCTCCGGCAGATCATACCGTGCAAGAGTTTCTATCTTTTTAGAAAGATTCTGCTGATCTAAGAATGATATTGTGTCTAAGAACATTTTAGACAAAGGGCTCCTGGGATTGAGCTATTCGCGCGCAATTATAAAATCCTGTGCTTCTAAAGATATTATTGAACATTGTTTGCGGTGAGTTAAATTCTTCTTTACTCGGCTCGTTTGTTGTTATTTCCTCCACACCGGCAATAATTTCGTCGGCGGTATTTTCAACTAATTCGTAGCCATTCTTTTGAAGGTTGATAAGCGATTCCATTCTTGATTCTTTAAGGCCGTGCATATCGCTAAATCTTAATACTTCACCTTTATATCTCAGTTTTTTTGGCAACATAATATCCCCAGGGAACCATCTTCGAAAGCAAAAGGGCCACCAATTCGTTGCAAGGGTTTTAGTTTTAAATAGGGGGGGAATCCATGCTGGACCTGAGGGTGTCCCAATAAAGAGTCTAGCTGTTGCGATTAAATAGATTTGAAACCAGTTGTCATCTTCGCTGTCCTGATTTATAAAAAAGATATTTTTACCTTTAAATATATTTTGCAGGCTTAGGTCTCCCATGAAGAAAATGGTGTAGTTTTTTTTTGATAGATCATCGCACACAGTTTTATATGTCTCCGTATTAACGTTGCGTGCCGATCGAAGCGGGTCATTATGATTATTGCGCAAATGAATTACAATATGCTTTTCGATATTTCGTTTTGTTGTTTTCTGTATCTTTTTCGATCCCATTTCGCAATATGAATCCGGTATTTTAATCAATGGGTTACTAGTTGTTTTGGTCCATTCAACTTCTGCCTTAGCTTGTCGATTGCATTCAAAATCATTAAATAAAGACCCTGTTTCAGATTGAAAAATAGCAATCTTGTCTTCGAGGTAGTCAATGTACGGACCCAGAATTTCTAGTGACTCTTTTTTTGTGATCTGAAGAGGAAAGTATTCTTTCAAAAGGTTCAATAAGAAGTTGCAGGGCGATTTTACATCCCGTAAAAGAATCAGAGGCTTGTTGTTGCATAATCCAAGTTTCTTCATTTTCCATACGTTCCCAAGCAACGCAATATGTCCGATTGCTGCGCAGTGCTCTCTCGAAACTCGAAATGGAAATGATCTGTCGTTCGGCATTTTATCAATACATTGCCCTATCCTTTTGCTCAGTTCGGACCAGTGCCCCTCAAAGTACAAACTCTCCCACTCCTGTTGTGATATCATTTGCCAATTATTTTGCTGATGTTTTTATTGATTGCTTTAGCAATTCTATAGATTTTATTTAGACTTTGTGAGGGCCCGCATGGAAGATGTATTCCGTTTTTATATACCCTGTTGGCATTTTTCAATTTATTAGATTTTATTGTATCGAAATACTTAGCCATGTTTAAGGGTGGATGGAATAACCCAAATGGAATTTTTTTGGATTCAAGAATCTTTTTCGTTCTTTGGGGATCCCTACATATTGTATCATTCAAAAGAGGCACTTTGCTTTTGCCTAGCTCACTAAAATAATTGCTGTTGAGAGTGTTAAAGTATATTTCATTGATTTTTTTGACTTTTAAAATTCTTTCATCCACTTGCCTTAGATTTTCAAGCGCAAGTGAAGCAATAAAGTCTGTAGGTTTTCCATTTAACCCGATTTGTTTGTATTCCTCATTTTCTCCACGAATCACTCCATGATCACGAATACACTTGAGTTGGTTATAATATCTAAGGTCGTTTGTTGCTGCAAACCCCCCGTATCCGATAGGGAGGACCGAGAACATCCCAAAAGAAAAACATGATATATCACCCTCTGAACCAATCCAGGTCTTGCTATTTTTTGGCACAAACATGGATTTACAACAGTCTTCAATTATCTTTGTTTTGGTTTTTTTTAATAGTTCAAGTCCTTCAACTTCTCTTCCATTATAGTGAACTAAGATTGCAAAATCATAATCAGAGATTTTATGTATCGTGTCTTTTGTAATTTTTACAGAGCCGGTATCTTCATCGATATCGAGAAAATCCACTTTCGCCCCGAGGAGCGCTGCTGCCTGAGCGCTAGCTACCCAAGTTGAGCCAGAAACAATGACTTTGCTTTGCTTACGGATCCCAAGAGCTAGTCCTGACATCATCAAAGCCATGGTCCCGGAAGTTGTCATAACACCATATTTCATTTTATGCTTTTCACAAAACTTCTGCTCGAATTTAGCCACTTCCTTGCCACAAGTTAATTTTCTTCGTCGCAGCGTGTTGCAAAGCGAAGTGACTGCTTTGTCGCTAATATTATTAGACCACCAACTCATTTAGCCCTTTTGAAAAAAGTGAAAAGGATCGATTATATTGTAACCGCCGTCGATGTATATTTCTTCACAGTTTATGCTGCTGCACCTCCATAGAAATTTTATAATATTTAGAAGTTGTTTTGGCTCCACGGGCTTTTTATTCAGTATATTCATTTTCTCAGCATCCGGTATTTTTCCGTTTTTCTTGTAACATATAATTCCTGGGGAAACTACATTGACTGTTACCGCCTTGTTTTTTAGTTTAGAAGCAATAAACTTTGCCACAATTCTTAAGCTTCGCTTACTGATATGATACCAAACGCTTCTTTGTGATATATATTTTGAATTCGAACTACCAAAGAAGATTATACTACATCCTTTGTTAATTTTGTTTGCAACAATAAGGCTTAGGATCAGTTCAACAGGAAAAATCAGCAACGCGAATAACTCCAAAATGGATGAAGTTTCTGGATTTGTTCTAAAGTTTGTTGCTGAGATGATATAGTCAATCTTTGGAAGACCACGGGCGATTGCATTTATTTCTGATTTCTTAAGCAAGTCATCACGTAAGTGTATATTCTTTATATTTCGAGTTTTCCTTGAATTTTTTTTAATATCCAGATTTGTAATTCGAATACCCTTAAGATTCTGTATTAGGAAAGTCCCTAAACGCCCAGACCCACCAATAATCAATAGGTTTTTATTTTTCAAAATAATATCTCGGAAAGGTCCTTAGATGCAGTTTTTCTGCAAAGGCGCCCCTACGACTGTTGAGCCTGAAGTTCACTGCTTTTTTTAATCCCTTTAATGATTTCTTTTCCTTGGGACTGGCTACCAAGATAATGGATTTCACAAATTTCTTTAAAAGATATCCGATTGCGAATTCTACATAGCCTATTTCTTCTTTGTCGCAGAATTTCCAGAACTGTTCTAATCTGCTCTTTTTTTCGCTGGATATCCATTTTTTAATGCGATTGCTTTTCACAATTCTCGAATTTAAAGGCGGTTTTTCCTTTAGTGTATTATATGCAAGCGCGCCTCGAGCAAGCACCCTATTAAAGACAGGGGTTATGTTGTATTTCATAAGTAGCTTGCAAAGCTTTCGGGCATGCTTTTGCTCTAATATATTAGCATGTATTTGGAATGTTCTAAATGGAATTCCGTGCGCTTTGAATTTCTTGAGGCACCAAAGAAAGTCATGCAGGTTACAATTAGCAACTCCGACTCCTTCAAATTGTCTATCTTTAATAGCCATGGACAATTTGATAAGAAAGTCTTCGTTTGGCTTCAATTCAAGCTGATGAAATTGAAAAATAAATGAACATCTGGAAAAATCAGGGTGTTTGATTGTCTTTATGATACTTTCAAGATCACTTACAAGGTATCTGGAGGGCAGGGATACGTGATTTCCATTTTTAAGTTTCGATTTAAGTCCCCATTTTACAGCTAAAGTAAGTTTTAAGGACTGGTTATTCTTAATTATTTTTTGCAGATTTTGAAAGCATTGGTTTGCTGCATAATAGGGCGCACAGTCAATAAAAGTATTGGCATTTCGATTCAACAAGTTTAACCCTTTCAGAAAGAAGGCTGAATTCCCGTTAAAATGTAACGCCCCGAATCCAAGTCGGCCGATTTTTTTATTTTGTTTCAAATCGAAGTTCTAATGAAAGACGAGATTGGTTGCTTTTTACATTGTTTTCCGAATGAAAACAATGGGGCGAATATAATATGCCTTCACCCTTTTTAATTTTGAAGCTTGCGATTTTTAGCTTCCTCAAATCTCTGGGATTTACCCGTTTTTCCGTACTGCAATGAAGAGATTTAATGATACGCCCTTTTAATCGAACATCGCGAGAATTCTCTGCAAATAGAGGCAGAGAGTTGGTGTTTCGGCCAAAAATAGGCACGATCAATGATACAACTTTTTTTGCCGGCCCCCAAGCCTTGCAAGACCATTGATATCCATCATTTGATTGTGGTCGAATGAGGCGGAATCCCCAGCTCCCATATCCCTCGTCCCAAATATTGTTTATTTTTGCTTCTATTATTTTCTCAAATTTCGGAACGTTCTTTTTTATCATGCCTTTTAGGATGGCTGGCATTCGCTTAAAATGCCTGTTGCTTGCAGTCATTTTCTTCTGGTGAAGTTTTTCAACTAAATCCGTCAGATGATACATGTGCTCGTTTATTCTGGATGCCGCGATTTTCTTTCTGAAAATCTTTTCGGAAATATGTCGAACTAAGATTTTCTTTAGTTTATTGATTTCATTAGATTCTGCTACCCGAATCACTACGAACCCTTTTAGACTGTAATCTTTGCTATTTTGGGCAAGTTTCGGATGCATTTATCTTAAAGATGGTTCTCTTCTTGTCAGAAAGACGCTGCCTTCTTTGTAGTTTTTTGGCATGTCGCGTAGTGTTTGACCTTTTTTCCAGAGCTTCTTTTGCGGAAAGAATGGAATTTTTTTCTTTTTACAAAAGTTATATATATGTTTTGCGTTTTCTTTGCTTCCGACCTCGATTACACAACATATTTTTCGCCAATTGGCTTCAGGCATGCTTTTTAGGATTTCCCATTCGTGGCCTTCGGCATCTATTTTTACAAAATCTGCAGATTTCATTGCTTTGGCTGCAGATACCAAACGAACAGAAACCTTCTTCAGCTTGCCGTAAGCACCCGTCTTAGCGCCCGCAAGATGGCTGCTGGTAGTATTCCCAACCACATTCACGAACTCTCCTCGTCCGTTGCATTTTGAAACTGCAGCTTCCCGAACCGTAACAGATTGTATGCCGTTTATCTTTAAATTACGACGGAGCAAACGACAGTGGCGGGAATCAGGCTCGAAGGAAGTCACTTTCCACCCGCAACGTGCCATAAGGATGCTGTGTAATCCAATATTTGCACCAATATCAATTACATTTTTATAGCGATGCCTATTCTCCCAATAGAAATGAAAGAGGAGTAGTTCGTCCAGCCCAAATAAATCAAGGGAAGTTACGGCTCCCATTTTGGTGTACGGCATGCGAATCCTTCCGAAGGGGCCCATCTCGATAATCCCATTTCCACTTTTTTTAAGGGAGGTTTTTTTTACGAATAAATGAATCTTGTCTGCCAGTCTTTTCTGACTTGCATCAAGATGGGAGATATACTTACCGGGTCGGGCAAGGTAATCGAAGATTTCTGAAAAGTTTCTAAAGTTTTTCATAGTAATTTACGTCCTCTTCTTTAACAAGCTAACGGATGATGCAACAATTCCTTCTACACTTAGCCCTACTGTTTTGCATAATTCTTCGTAGGATCCGTACTTCCGGATGAAGTCTTTCACCGCAATTTGGTCTGACTTAGCGCTGAAACTATCTGCTTGTGCCCTAAGACAAAGATTGAAAAGACCGTCGTGAGCGGACAGTTCCTCTGCCACCAAAAACCTTCCTGTTTTTCGGATGCTTTCCCGGAACAATTCACCGTCAAAAGGCTTAAGCGTGTGGAAATAGAGAACCTCAACTGAAATGCCAGCATCGGATAATTTGAGTGCTGCCTCTAATACTACCCGTAAGGGGCTGCCTGAGGTCACAATAGTGATATCCCTGCCCTCTTTTAACTTGATCCCCTTCCCAAACTTAATTTTTTCAGGAGGAATATTTACACCATGGGGATTTTCAGGAATTCGAAAATAGTTGATATATTCCCCTCGATAAATTTGTTTGAATAGTAGATTAAATTCTGTCGTCGAACCAGGAACAACAATTCGCGCTCTCTCCAAATGAGAAAGCAATGAAACATCCGTATAACAATGATGGCTGCAACCGAGCTGGGCATAATCGAAAGATCCTCCGACAGAAACCAGGTTTCCAGATAAATTCTGATAGCCGAAATCTAATTTGATTTGTTCGTAAGCCCTTTCAATAATGAACGGAGCAATTGTGTGGACTACGGGAATTAGCCCAACTTTATTTAATCCAGCTGCCATATTCACAATACAGGGCTCGCAAATCCCGATGTTATAATAACGCCCAGGACAAGATTTTGAAAATGGCTGAAGAATTCCGTGACTAATGTCGCCAACCAGGACGACCAGCGAAGGATCCTGCAAACCAACTTCAAGCATGGTGTCGGCAAACTCTTCGCGAATCTTTTTCAAAGACCAAGCTCCTTTTGGATTTCTTGAAGCTCCCCATCAGAAGGGACACGATGATGCCATCTGCCATGACCTTCAATGAGTTTGACCCCTTTTCCCTTCACGGTTCTTGCCACTACAACCTTGGGTGCCCCTTGGGCAGAGAAACTTAAAGAACTAAAGACTTTCTCCAAATCCACATTCGAGTGCCCGTCCACCTCATGAACCTCCCAGCCAAAAGCCCTCCATTTTCCTGGTAGATCGTCCAACGGCATCAGCTGTGCGGCTGAACCATTCCAGTCGACCACTGCGCAAACCATGCCTAACCTGAGGTTTGCCGCGACATTGGCGGCTTCCCAAACAGTGCCTTCATGACATTCACCATCCCCTAGTAGAGTAAAGACCCGGTTGTCCCTCCCTTGAATACGCAAACCGAGACCTATACCCACGGCGGTGGGAAACCCATGGCCCAAGGATCCGGTGCTCGCTTCAATTCCGGGAACTTTGGTATTATCAGGGTGCCCGCCAAGAATCCCTGCTGCAGAACTGTAATCTACAATATCCTTCTCGCTAAGAAAACCAGCCTTCTGCAAGACGGCGTAGAGCGCCCCGCACCCATGCCCCTTGCTGAGGATAAAAAAATCCCGTTCGGCCCAAAGAGGTTTGCGAGGGTCCACCCTCAAAACTTTGGTGTAGAGGTGCTGAAGTATGTCGACGATGGAAAAGGAGCTGGGAATGTGACCTTCCCCGGAGCGACGCACCATCTGAACTATCGTCCAGCGCAGATCCTCGTTCACTAAGTCTTCTCCGAGTTTGTTAGAAAAGAAAACCTTTGGTTGCCAGAACGTCGAAGTTTGAACAGATCGGGCTCCTCCCGCAATACCTTGGGCATTCTGGCATCCCTCCACGGATCGAAAACCACGCTGAAATTTCGTCCACCCACCACTTCCCGCGTTTCTGACAAAACCCAATCGCAGCATTCCACCACGTTGCCCATAGGATTGCATTGATCCCCATCAAGTTTCTCGACCGTCCGTCCGTAGTTTGTGCCTGCAAGAGATGGTCCGGCTTGTAACGTAGCCTCATGGATCTTTGTTTTCACCCAACCTGGGCCAAGGATCACAAAACGCACATCTGGACATTCGGCATCTAGCAGTTCGCACATCTTGATGAGAGAAATTTTGGAGATCGTATAGGCTGAGTAGTTTACGGTCGCATTATTTGTTCCTCCCCCAGCAAAAAAAAGCACCAGCGGTTCAGCCCCCGCCACACGATTCCGTTTCGGCAGGAGTTGGTGGACGATGCGGATTTGTTCAATGAAGTTTTCGTGGATGGAGCGTGACCAGCGGTCGAAATCACAATCCAAAAATGGTCCAACCGGCTCTTGAGTTCCAGGACAGAGTATTAGAGCGTCCCAAGGATCTGTGATTCGGTCTTCCAATGCGCACACTGATTTCACGTCAGCTAGGTCGCAAAAAATCGTCTTTACCCCTTTCTTCTCGATTCGGGTGACCGGTTCACTAGGTGTCCGGAAAGTCCCAGTGACCCGCATGCCACGACGAAGCCAGTGATCGGCAAGCGCCAACCCGATATCGCTAGACACTGAAACAATGACGATATTCTTATTTTTCGTTTCGGCGATCATGGCACTTCCAACAGGGTATGCACAACCGCCCCTGATCGCATCTCTAAAATGGCCTCATGAATCTGATCCAGACTCCGCCGATGGGAAATCATATTCTTTGCCGCTAAATTCCTATGCCGGAGTAGATACAGAATCTTAGGGATATCCCTCTGGGGGCGACTGCTCCCCCCTTCAGATCCAATCAGCTTTTTGCCGTAATGCAAAGGCAGCGTGTTGAAGGACAGCGAGCGATTGAAAGGCATCACTCCGACCAAAACCACCCGTCCCTTGGGAGAAGTGATGCTCCAAGCGCTCTGGATTACTTCAGGGTTTCCCGTGCCGTCGAATACCGCATCTGCGCTTCCGCCCAAAATTTCTCGCGCCCGAGTAGCCATGTCTTCCCGCCCAACATGGATCGTGTGGGTGGCACCAAACTCCCGGGCTTTGGCCAGCTTGTGGTCGTGCAGATCAACGGCGATCACCGGGCAGGCCCCGGCCAGATGCGCGCCGAGCACGGTCCCCAGGCCGATGCCCCCCACGCCGATGACCACGGCAGATTCCCCGATCTCCAACCGTGCATCCCGGGCGACAACCCCAAAGCCGGTGGTCAGCGTGTCAGCTAGAAGGCAACAAAGTTCAAAATCCGTTTCTGGAGGAACCTTGGTTAGGCGATTTTCTGAAATCACGGATATTTTCTGAAACGTGGTGATCGGGCCAGCGTTTACCGGCTTCCCGCCCCACTTATAAACCGATCCACCCGCGTCAATGCCCGCACCCGGTCGCCAATGACACACCACCCGATCACCGGGTGAAACATGCTTCACTTCAGGTCCAACCTCGAGGACGACCCCCCCAGCCTCATGCCCGAGCAGATGGGGGAGGTATCTGTCAGGGCCCTTGACGCCGTCGATCTCCCCGATCTGGGATCCGCAGATCCGCGTTGCTTTGATTTCCACCAACACCTGTCCGTAGCCCAGCTTCGGAAGCTCGACCTCCGCCACCTCCAGGGGTTTCCTCTGCTCCACAAGGATGGCGGCCAACGTCTTCACGGGATAAACCACCAGACATCGCCGGTGTAACCCACCTGGGCGAAGAGGCGATGCCAGTCGTCCACATGCATGTAAGTCTCGGCTGTCAGGATCCAGTCCATCAGCCGCTGTTTTTCTTCCTCCGTCCTCCAAGCATCCACAGAGATGAACTTATGGGCCCGGCTGACCCTTTCGATCTCCCTCAACGCCTGTTTGAGCTCATTCAATTTCAGGTTGTGGATGCTATTGATGGAGACAACGAGGTCGAAAGATCGGTCTGGGTAGGGAAGTTTTTCAGCAGAGCCCAGATCGATCAGCTCCCCCATCCCCCCATGGGCATTCTCCTTAGCATATTCGGAGACGTCCAATCCCCGAACCTCGGCTTCGGGAAGAATCTGAAGGAAATCATGCATCAGAAACCCCTTGGCAGCTCCGACGTCGAGAATAGCAGCCCGGGGCTCCAGCCGGTAATGTTCGACGAACCGCCGGGCCACAGAGAGCCAGCGTCCGTCATATCGAAAACCGCCGTATCCGTGGCGCCGTTCTCCGTCGAAAAAATCTCGGCCAAACTGTTTCGCGATACGACGGTCTTCATCGGTTTTCGCTGCCGCTCTCGCCCGGGGATCCCGTTTGACCTCGGGAAGTCGGTCAAGGAGGTTAATTTCAGCCATGATTAAAAAGGGCCGGTGAAGGCCGGGTTGGGTTTATCGTATTCGATCCCAGATTGTAACGCCACTTCATCAAGATTCGCCGGCCGTCCGAGCATTTGAAGCACAGCGCCCGCAATATGCGCTGAGCGGGGATAATATTCTGCAGCGAGGATCGGACTGGTTGGCGTGGGGCAGTCGGGAAGAGTGATCCGCACAGGGGAACATTTCAAGTGTGTCTGTGAATCTTCCGCCACACTGGCCAAAATTTCTGCGGATATGCCTGCGCAAGCCCAGGCCTGATCCACCGCTACCAAACGCCCGGTTTTTCGCACAGAACGAAGTACTCCTTTGCGGTCCATAGGCCGCAAACAGCGCAAGTCCAACACTTCGGCCTCGACTCCATCCTGGGCAAGGCGCTCCGCGGCCTCCAAGGCCTCGAGAACCATGTAGGAAAGCGCCACAATGGTTACATCCTTGCCAAGCCGTGCAACGCGTAGAGGCCCGATTTCGACATGATAATGGCCAGAAGGAACCGGACCTCGTACATGGTGCAACCAACGATGATCGATATAGACAACAGGATTGGGGTCCTCAATCGCGGCAATCATCATTCCCTTCGCGTCATGCGGAGTTGAGGGCATGACAACCTTTAAACCAGGAATGTGGGCAAACCAAGAGTGCAGGGCCTGGGAATGTTGCGGCCCCTGACCCCATCCCCGTCCTAAGATCATTCGAAAAACGACGGGCGCATGAGCCTTTCCACCAAACATATAACTCCATTTGGCAGCTTGGGTGCAAATTTGATCCATGGTTAGCAAGGCGAAGTCCATCCTCTGATGATTTAGGACGGGTTTTAATCCATTGAGGGATGCTCCCAGGACAATGCCGGTCATGCCATTTTCAGAACACGGCATATCCATCACCCTGAGTGGGCCGAATGCCTCCAGAAGGCCGCTCGTGGTTCCGAAAAAACCTTTCGGATCAGGCACACCCAATCCAATAAGAAGAACCGATGGATCTTTCTGCATAGCCTCGCGATATCCATCGCGAATCGCTTCCGCATATGTCAGATCACTCATGATTTCGGGGCGTAAACAAAATCATGAAGACCTCGCGGGATACCCCCAGCCCGCGCAAATTTCAGCGCCTCCAGTATTTCGAGCGAAATGCGTTCCCGAATTTTTTCCTTATTTATCGAAGAGAGATGGCCTTGGGAAATCATTTTTTGTTCATAAAGTTCGATTGGGTCGCGTTTTTTCCATGCCTCAAATTCCCCTTCCGTGCGGTATCCAATATGATTGTCAAATGCAGGCCCGCAGTGCTCTCTCCATCGATATGTTTTATACTCAATAAATGTCGGGCCTTCTCCCGAAGCGGCTCTACTCCGGGCTTTTTTTGCAGATAAAAATACGGCCTCTGGATCATTCCCATCCACCTGCTCTGCCGGAATTCCGTGCCCCTGAGCCTGCTGAAAAACCTCCCGATGGGAAGGCTGTCTGACGCTCATGGGAGAATAAACCGAGTAAAGATTGTTTTCGCAGACAAAGACAACGGGAAGACGATGAAGAGAAGCAAAGTTTGCACTTTCATGAAAAACTCCTTCCTCCGTGGCCGCTTCACCAAAAAAAGCAGCAGTGACTCGTTGAATCCCCTTAAGCTTGTCTGCAAATGCCAGCCCCACAGCTATGGGGATTGTGCTGCCGACGATGGGAACAGCCCCGATAAATCCTACCGATTGGTCAATCAGGTGCATTGAGCCTCCTCGCCCGCGGCAACAGCCATTCTCCCGCCCCATTAGTTCAGCTAGCATCGCTCGGAGGTCTCCTCCCTTCGCTAAGTAGTGGGCATGGGAACGATGCCCGCTCATGGCTAGATCACCTGGCGCGAAGGCAGCAGCCGTACCCGCGGCTACCGCCTCTTGGCCGATCGAAAGGTGGACTGGACAACGCATCTCTTGCAGTGGATATGTCTCAGCAATTGCCTCCTCCACCAAACGGATCCGCAACATGGAGCGGAAGAGCTCTGCTTGAAGATCGGGGGTGATTTTTGCGGGGTCGGAAATCAAGCCAGAGACCCCAGCTTTTTCATCGTCCTGATATTGTAGTTCTCCTCGCGGTCCTGCAACTTGCCATCCCGGTAGGCCTCAATCACTTCCCGGATTCCATCTTCAACCCCATATTTCGGCTGAAATCCTGTGGCCAAAAGTTTTTTTGAGGAGAGACGATAGGAACGGGGGTCGTTGGATGGCGTCACAATGATTTCGGCAGGGACATGCTTTTTAGCGCGTTCCGCTATATCGAGGATCGAGATATTTTCAAAGCCGGCGTTGAACACCCCTTGGAGATCCTTGTGCTCGAGGAAGTGCTCGTAGACCCGGATCATATCCCGAAGATGGATATTGGGTCGGGTCTGATCGCCCCCGAAAACGGTAATTTTTCCCTTTGTCAGCGCCTGCATGGTCAACATATTGACTGACAGATCCAACCGCATTCGCGGAGAATAACCACAGACGGTGGCCGGGCGAACAATAACAGCACGGATTTGGTCGGCGTAACTCAGCAAAACCCGTTCGCTGATCATTTTCGTCTTGTTGTAGTCGGAGATAGGCACCAACGGGAGATCCTCAGTCACTTCGGGCTCCTCCTTGACCCCATAGACGCTTCCTGAGCTGGCAAAAATAAAATGAGGAACCCCGTCGCGGATCGCCCGCTCCACAAGAAACATCGTGGCCAAAGCATTCACTTCCCAGTTCAGTTTGGAATCCAGCTCTGCACATGGATCGTTCGCAACATTCGCGAGATGAAGAATTGCCTCAATTCCCCGCAAATCCCACGAGGACGCATTGCGGATATCATCCCGAAGAATTTGGAGGCCAGGATGGGATGGGAGGCGATTGCCGAACCACTGCAGGTCAACCACATGAACAATGTGACCTAATTCCAAGAGACGAAGAACCAAGGGGGTTCCAACATATCCACATCCGCCGGTGATTAGGATTTTCATTTTTTTCTCCTTTAAAAATTTAATAGCCCTGTACCACTTTTCAGTAAAGCCGCCTTCCGAACAGGTTCGGCGTTCCCCGGGACCCGAACCGCCTGGGCTCCTGCAAGTTGCCCCAGAAACGTTCCTTCCTCAATTGGCAATCCCCGTGCCGCTGCCAATGTGGCCAAGGCGCAGAAAGCATCCCCAGCCCCCACTGTATCCACCACATTCCTCTCAAAGGGCGCGCATTGGCAAAAGGCCCGTGAAGTCATTCCAAGGGTGTCACTTCCTCCCCGAGTAAGCCAAGCGTATCGACTGTGCAACTGGCGCCTGAGATTTGCCAGCTCATTTGCAAAGTCTAACCTCCGGCGACCAACCGCCAAAGTTATTTCCGCCTGATCCAAAGAAAATGAATCTGCCCGATGATAGCGTCGATTGATAATGTTGAATCCGTAGTTATTGCTATTGGTCTGGCAGTTGACCGCTAGAAACTTAGCCTTTTTTTCCAAGAATCGCCGAATCGGTTCTGTGAGAAGGCCGTGCCCAAAATCCATGATTAATACGACATCGGCCCATGCCGTCAGTTGATGGAGTTTGTTTAGAAATGCTTTTTCCGCACCCCTGTGAAGAGGTTCATTGCTGATCATGTTGAGAGAAAAAAGCTTTGAAAGCTCTTTGCCTTCGACCTTCGGCTCAACAAAGCGCTGTTTCACGATAGTAACGCCATCCTTCATGGCGAGATGACCGGCGAGATGCTTGCGATAGGGTCGGAGAAGTGGCGGCAGCCAACCTTCCTTCCCGGTGACCGTTGCTAATTTCACATGAGGGGTGAATTCTCGCAAATGCCGAACTACAGCAAGAGCCCCTCCAGGGTGAATTTCCTCCCCGCGAAATCTGGCAGACAAAATGCGGTTTTTGGAGGTTAGGCCCTGGACATCCACGGTGGAGTAGCGGTCGAAGATCACCTCCCCCACTATCAATACCTTTACCCGAGAGAATGCATCCACCTCCCGGCGCAGGTCTGTCGGTCCAAACCGCCGCGCGAGGTTGCGACAAAACTCTTTTACTTCCGGCTCGTGGGTGTCGAAATGGTTGTTGAGCAGTCGGGTCGAGCTGAAGACCACCGAACCCACATAATGAACTTTGCCTCCAAGTTTGCGCACGGTGGCCACGTCGTCCTGAATGTTTCCGGTGACGTCGTTTGCAGAATTCTGATACTCAAGGCCCTTGCAATAAACTTGGGGTTGGACCAGTTCAATCGCCTCCACCGCCGCCGGATGGGGAATCAGCACTACATAATCGACAACCTCCAGGGCTGCTAGCGTCTTGGCCCGCAAGCTGTCGTTGAAGAAGGGTCGCCCGGGGCCCTTGTTTACATGAAGAGCCGCAGTGATCGTGACTACCAGAATGTCTCCCAGTTTTTTAGCTTCCTCAAAATGGATGACATGGCCGGGATGCATCAGATCAAAGGTGCCATGGCATTGGACAATTTTTTTGTGCTGCCGCCGCAAAGCCCGAAACAGTGTTGCGGCCCTGTTAAAGGAAAGGATTTTTGAGCTCACGGTTTATGAATGTAGTGGTCCGGCAAGCAGCGGAGAATAGAGAGATTGCCATCGATCCACCGGACGACGGATTCTACTCCCTCCTCCAATCCAATCCGAGAGCACCAAGAAAACTGCTTTTTCACCTTCGAGGAATCCAAAAGGTAGGCGGCATCCTTGCCCGGGCGGTCCTCGGTAACTTCAGCCAACTTCTCAAAAGTTGTTCCTGTTTTTTGTGCCACCATCGCCACCAGGTCCCGGATGGAAATAAACCGGTCGGTGGAAAGGTGGTAAACCTCCCCGGGGGTCCCAGCCTCGAGAATCGCCAGACTGGCGGAGGCAACATCCTCCCCATGGATAAAGGCCCGGGTCGAATGACCTCCTCCGTGTAGTGGCAGTTTTTTGCCGATTCGGGAAAAAAGGGCGGCGCGGGGAATAATCCTGTAAAGTTGTTGCCCGGGACCGTAGACATTTGCTGCCCGGGTAAAAACCACAGGAAAATTATATCGTTTAAAAAAGGTCATCAAATGCATGTCGCAGGCAGCCCTTGAAGCAGCATACGGTGTGCTTGGATTGAACGGGGCATCTTCTTTGACCACCCCCGAACAACTTCCATAAACTTCCGGGGTGGTGACATGCAGATATTTTTTTAACCCATCCCACTTGCGTAGCTCTTCATGCAGACGAACGTTGGCCACAACATTCGTCTGGTACCAGTGCATGGGAGTCGCCCAACTTTCTGCTACCATGCTCTGGGCCGCAAAGTTGGCCACATACGCCAAATCTCGCTCTTGAGCCATCCGGGCAATATCCTCCGCTTTTTCATTTAGATCCATTTGCTTGAAGGAAAACCGTTTCAAAGCTTCCGCCGAAACCTTTCGATAAGGTAAAAAGACAGAATTCAGCTCTTCCGAGCGACTAACTCCGACGACTTCATGACCCCGATCCAAAGCATGCGCTGCGAAGGTCGCCCCTGTGTAGGAGTTGCTGCCGATGACGAGAATTCTCAAGGCGACTTCAACGTAGGTGGCGAAACAGCAGGTGGGCTGTGATCATATGAAGGTCCTCCACCAGCTGCATGTCTCGAACATGAAAATGAATCGCAATGTCAGCCAGTCTAAGGCATGACCCCCCATCAAACCCCAAAAAAGCAATAGTGCGGACCTTCATTTTCCGGGCTGACCGGAGAACTTGAATGATATTGGGAGAATTACCGCTCCCTGAAAAGACCGCCAAAAGGTCGCCAGCTCGGGCCAGAGCCTTGAGTTGGCGAGAATAGATCTGTTCGTATCCTGTATCGTTGCCAAGACAAGTTAGCACAGAAGGATTGGATGAAAGAGAATTCACGGCGAAGACAGGTTTTCCTCGAACCCCCACTCCGTAGATAAGATCCGTGGCAAGGTGATTTGCGTTAGCGGCGCTTCCGCCATTCCCACATAAAAAAAGATTTTTCCGATTCCGGCAGCAGGCTTCTAAAGCGGCCCGGGCGCGCTTTAAGGTGCTTGAAGGCAATCGATCTAGCAAAGTGGAAATGGCTGCCCCATATTCCCTGGGTGTGGGACGGTTTGGTATCATTGTTTTTTTACTTTTAAAAATTCCGTTCGTCATTTTATACATCAGTCAATAATTGTGAAAGTTTTTAGTTTGCAAGGATTTATCCCATTTTTACCTTAGCTTTTTATATTAAATAACATTTTATAAGCTTTTTTTATTTCCGGAATGTTGCCCCTCCATTTGCTTGGATAACGTCCAATAAAAAGTTTAAATCTGTAAAACTGGTTTCCCTAATAGTGCTCAGAAGCGGGCCCGAAGAGACCCTGTCCTGTGGACATGCCTTATTTGCGCCAGAAATCCGATCGAGCTTAATCGATGATTCCATCTCTATAAAAGATTTGGGGGGTTTTTGTCCATTTCAACATCAGATCTGCATAATTTTTATGACCAAACATCTGGGCGGCTAAGTCCAACCATTGAAACTGGAAATGTTCTGCCAGCAGACCTTCTTTTACTAGATCAGCCGCGCTATCGATTTGTCCGAAGAGTGACAAGAGGGCAACAATTTTGACAAGTTTTATTTTGCTAAGTTTATGCGCTTCAACTTTTTTAATATACAGAGCGTCGCCTTGAGCCAGCGCCCCATTCTCTGTTTGTCCGAAAAAATTAAACAAAAATTTTCCGGGTAGAGCTTTTTTTGTATAGCGACGAAGATCAAGATCGAGCAGTTCGAAGCCATTCTTTTTCATCAGCCGGTCCATGTTGTGGAATGTATGGTCGTGCGGATTGTCGGTTCCCGTTAAGTTCACTTCAAGTTTGAATCCTAAAATCTCTAGTCTTTTCAAATCTTGTTCCAAGGACTGCAAGATATCAAAATCAGGTCCATCTACGTCGATCTTGATAAAATCAACATACGAGAACCCTGCTTGCTGTAAAAGCGTTTCCAGATTTACGTGATCGGGTTTCGATGAATTATTCGCCTGGGTTTCTTGTTTTTGGCCCCTTGAGTGGGCATCCCATGCGCTTGTTTTTGCAAAAGCCGTGTGACTTTCGCACACATAACTAGTCCCTCTTTTTTTTCGGATGGGGTGGTCAGGGGATAGCTCCAAATTCCCAGCGCAATATTTTATATTCCGATTTTTTTCTAGCGTATTCAGGTTTTTTACTTCCTCGGCATTCAAGTCTATCCCCATGGCCCGAAGAAAAGGCTCTAACACTCTCCAATCCGAACTAATCCCCCCAGAACATCCCAGATCAAGCATATGAAAAGGCTCTTCTGATAGCTCTTTTTGAAATTCATTTTTTATTAGCTCAATCAGTTTGTTCATAATGCTAAGCAGGACTGGTTATTTACGTTTTCCTGCTTGTGCCTTCTTTGATTGATCAATGCCCCAAGCTATGTATTGAACTCCAAGAGGTAGGCTTGATAGCAGTTTCTCGATAAACTCACTGCCGAAAAAATGGGGCGGCATAAATCCCGAGAAATACCTTTGAGGTTCCAATCCGAGGTTTTTGATCAATCTGTCAGTCAGGCTTGGGGAAAGCAGTTGCACCCCACGATCAAACGGACAGCGGGAGACAACCCAGCGGGTCAAGGGATTCCATGGATTATGCTCCATAATGGCCATTACTCCACCCGCGCTCAAAAGGGTACGAAGTTTTTTGGCGATCAGAACCCTGCGTGCCGGCGCGATATGATGGAAGGTGTTAACCGATAGTATCCAGTCAAACTTTCCCGCTGGCATTTTTCCCTTTTTACAGCACAGCCATCGGATTTTTTTTCGCCCTTTTTGATGCCTTCGGGTTGCCTCTTGGATCATCCCTGCAGATGCATCTACACCCACCACCTCTTGAATCCCGGGGTCTCGGGCTAAACCAAAGGCGATTTCCCCTGTCCCACACCCGAAATCAAGAACCCGAATTTTTCGATCACCAAAAACCTTTTTTTTAATTCGCCTTAAAAGCAGTAATTTTAACCGAACAAGATTTTCATAACTTCCAGCCAGCATTTGCTTGGCCGGATCTTCGTTTCCCCCCTGGTAATTTCCGGCTAGGATGTCAAAACGGGAATGCTTCAAATCCCGGTCACCTTTGCATTTCCCCGTCTGCCCGCCTTGCGCACCACCAAATAATCCGGCCTAGACTTGGCCTCGCCGAACAAGTGAGCCACGTATACCCCCACCATTCCGATACAAAGAAATAAAAGGGCTCCGATAAAGATTTGAGACAAGAGGAGACTTAACCATCCTCGTTCAAACGTTGCCCCAAAAAACCAATGCGCCACGAGCGCATAGGCCAGATAAAGCACGATAACGCCCATTAATAAAAATCCAAGAACAAGCCCTAAATAAAGTGGCAAAGTGGTGAAGGAGGAAATCCCCCGGTGGGCAAAGTCGAACATTTTGCGGAGCGGATACTTGCTAACTCCAGCCGCTCTCTCGGGCCTATCGAATTCCACAATCTCTGAACGAAATCCTGTCCAAGCGACCAAGCCTCGGAAAAATCGGCCCTTTTCCCCCATAGCATTCAGCGCCTCCACCACAACCCGGTCGAGCAACCTAAAATCACCCACCTGTCCCGGGGCTTGCACCCCGGTCAAGCAGCGAAACAGGCGATAAAAGGCGGCTGCAGTGACCCGCTTGAACCAGGTATCTTGGCGCCGGGTCTTTCTACGGGCATAGACGATTTTTGCCCCGCCCTGCCAAGCCTTCACCATGTCGGGAATTAGCTCCGGAGGATCCTGCAAATCGCAGTCCATGGAGACCACGGCATCTCCGCCTGCCATCCGATACCCGCAGGTCAGAGCAGCCGCATGACCAAAATTCCGGCTGAAAGAAAACCCTTTCACCCGTCCATCCTGCCTGCAGATCCTTTCGATCTCTTCCCATGTTCCGTCATCGCTACCATCGTCCACAAGAATCAGACTGGGCCAGAGCCCCCTTGATTCCATCTCTCCAAACACCTGACGCAAGCGACGCCAATAAAGCGGAAGAACCTGCTCCTCGTTGAAGCACGGGGCAATCACCGTCAGTGAGAGTTGTTTTACTTTCCTTGATTTTCTTTTCATAAAAACACGATCCGCTCAAAACGAACTGTTCCCCAACCCAGTTTCACCTCCCGGGAGGGTCCCTCCCGGTAAAAAATACCAAGCCGTCGGAGGTTTTTTTTCACAGCCGAAGAATACCCATCCCCATTTTCCTCTGCGACGAAGAGACACATCCCGGGTTTTAACTGGCAAAAGTCTTGCAACGTGGCCATCCCCTCCCGAACAGCTCTTCGCCGATCTTCCGAGAAAGACATCTCAAAATCCGTACTCCCAAAAGATCCAACAAAAGCCCCGAATCTTGGATTTATCGGATCTGGATTCCAGACAAGATGCGCAAGAGGATCAGTCTGGAATGAGCGTCCACTCAGCACAGTGACCAAGGCAGGACGCAGCGGGCGAGGGCGCTCGTTCCTCAGTGGCCAAGCCCATTCCTGCAATTCAAGTATTGCTGCATGGGCCTGCTGCAGACTCGGACCTTTTTGATTTTTATCATACAAGGCGGCTTGGGGGGTCATGCCGTTGGCCAACGCCAGCACAACCAAACCGGCAACAAATCCGACGTTTCTCCCTTGCCACACCATGATTAGGCCGACGAGGAAGACGAGAGTCTGGATAAGTAATGGCAAGGGAGGCGAAAAGGGGGGCAGGCACCCGCCGATTGCAAGAGCGCCAACTCCAGCAAAAGCAAATAAAGCCAATCGGGGATAAGAAAACAAATTTTCCCCCGGCAAGGCAGCCGCCAAAAGCAGCGGCAACGCCGAAAGCGTGAGCGGATAAGCAAAATAATCAATGTTCAGCGCAGTCTGGCCAAGCAGGTGCCAAGCGAGCCACGCCCCGCAGAGAAAAATGTGCAGCAGGCAGAGCCGACGTGAAGAGCCTGTCACCCCCCCAAAAAGACAAACAAGTGCAAATCCTAAAGCGGCCAAAGGGAAGGCAAGATAGTGAGCTGGCGCATCCAATCCCCCCCCAATGGCTGATACCATGGGGCCTGTTGAGAGCTGTCGGAGACAAAGTACAAAACTGTTTCGACCATTTTCCAGTAGAAAAAGGGCCGCCGCCCGACAGCGACATTCACTACCGCCAAGACGATTGTAGTAAGAAGGCCTCCGGCTAGGATCCATCCTACCGCCTTAAAAAAATTACGCGGGCGCCAAGGCGTCAAAGCGGGCCAAAGAAGAAAGGCCAAGACCGGAAGGGTATTCACGAGGGTGATGTTGGTGTGCAGCGCTAAGGCCAAAAAGGTCCCCAGCAGGGATGCGTGCATAGGAGAGAAAAAACCACGGCGACCGATTCCTGATGAAATTGCCATGGCGATGACCAGAAAAAATCCCGCTACCGTGTTGTGATAATCCCACCCTCCTGGGCCGTGGGAAGGAACGTAAATCACGGAGAAAATACCTAAAAAGGCAGCCGCGGCGGCCCCGGCAAACTGGCGGGCAAACAAGTACCATGCGCCCGCCCAGGCCAACAGAAGCGAGTAACAGAGGGCGCGACTGCCGGGCTCTCCCGGAAAAAGATTACGCACTGTATATTGCCACCAGATCCAAGGCAGCCGACAACTTTTGTAAAGACCGGCGCGATACTCCGGATCGGGGTAATGCTTGGCGTAACCCACGTAAGACCAGTTATCCATTCCGCCCAAAGGGGTGTATCGCCAAGCGGCGCCAGTGCTCGCCAGCAGCAGGATTAATGCTGCCAACAAAATTCCTAGACCCGCGAAGTCTGCTTTCGAAACAGGGAGGGTTGGCGGGCTCATCAGATATTAGGAGCGGACAACAATTTTCTCAGTCAAGGAGGGATGACGGTCGTACTGATGAACAATTGAAGGGAACTTGCCGAAGA
>Ga0214917_10000544_pt1 | contig 49568 bp, 44 predicted proteins | sample LL_1208_BB_MetaG_FD_177983 | JGI IMG/M metagenome (GOLD analysis project Ga0214917, IMG submission 177983) | Freshwater microbial communities from Lake Lanier, Atlanta, Georgia, United States - LL_1208_BB | ecosystem: Environmental > Aquatic > Freshwater > Lake | place: USA: Georgia | collected... | reverse complement strand
CATCTTGGCAGGACCGTCTCCGACGCCCTCAGAAAGACCCGGCGTGAGCAGAGGCTGCTCCGTTCCTTCTTCCGTCAGGCCGAACTCGATCTGTAGATCCTTGAAAGAACTATTCAAAGCTCAATAATACCTGAAAGTTGTCGTGTGGTCGGACGAAGACAAGTGCTTCATCGGCACCTGTCCGCAGTTAATGTACGGTGGATCCTATGGTGACGACGCCCAGCAGGCGTTCGCCGAGCTGTGCGAACTCGTTGAAGAGGCGATCGAGACACTGGAGGAAGCAGGCAAGCCGTTGCCGAAGCCACTATCGGCGGAGGATCTCGGAAAACTTCTCCAGCGAAGGGAGGCGCGGGCATGAAACTCGCCTATCACGCCGATACGGACTCGCTCTACGTCGAGTTCACGGAACGCCCGAGCTTGGGGAGTACCGAGATCGCGGCGGGTGTCGTCGTCGACTTCGACGGCCAAGGCCGGGTCGTCGGGATCGATATCGACAATGCCCGCAACACGGTCGATCTGGAACGTGTCGTCGTCAGCGCTGTCGCCCGAGAAGAACGGCCGTCGCTGTGATTCCTGGATATACTGCGGTCGGTGACCAGACGCGCCTCCAAGTCGGCTTGGGAATCTCATCATGACCCGCATCACCATTGATCCCAAACAAATGAACGGGGTGCCATGTATCCGCGGACTTCGCATTCCCGTGGCAACCGTCGTCGGCATGGTGGCGGAAGGCATGGCTCAGCAGGAGATTCTCCGCGATTTGCCCGATCTCGAACCCGAGGATATTCAAGCAGCCCTGATCTTTGCGGCTGAGGCGGTCCGAGAGCGAGAACTCCACCTGCTGCATGCGTCATGAGGTTCCTGGTCGACAATGCTCTTTCGCCCATCGTGGCAGAAGGCTTGTGTCGGTCCGGACATCAGGCGATCCACGTCCGCGATCTCGGCTTGGCCGCGGCAGATGATGAGACGATTTTCGCATCTGCGGAACGCGATCAAAGAGTTCTCATCTCGGCGGACACGGACTTCGGCACAATCCTCGCTTTACGCCAAGCAGCCTTCCCGTCGGTCATTCTGTTCCGCGGCGCGACACCCCGAAAGCCGACAGGGTAGGTCGCACTGCTGCTGGCGAACCTCGGCGAGATAATCCCCGTGCTCGAGCGGGCCGCCATCGTCGTTATTGAGCCTCTGAGATTGCGAGTGCGCACGTTGCCGATCAGCGCTCCTGAATAGGCCACCGCTCCCCCGCGAGGGCTACACTTGCAACGCATGGACACGATCCGCCTGCTGCTCTTCACGGCGCTCTGGACCGCGATCTGGGCGGCGCCGCTGCCGAAGCTTTCCCGCCGCGTGGAACTCGTCGCCGGGCTGATCCCGTTTGCAGCCTTCGGCCTGCGGGTGTTTGGCAGCTGCTTCATCGGCGTGGCGGCTGACGACCCCGTGCGGATGGCCGTCGCGCCGCTCGTCGACTGGATCAACGGCGGCGCGGCCGCGGTGCCGTTTCAGTGGGTGCTCGACGTCACGGTCGCAATCGGACTCGTGTGGCTCTCGTCGATCGGCAACATCCCGCGGCGCTGGCGCTTGGCCACGATCTGGGTGATGCCGGCGGTGGCCCTCGCAAGCCTCGCACTCGAGCGCATCGTCTAGGCCGCGAGGCTCACAGCCGCTGGCGGTTGATCAGGCGCAGGCCGGCGATCAGGACGATCGCGCCGACCGTCGCCGTCACGAGGCTGCCGAGCAGTCCGGTCGCCGAGAGACCGAGCAGACCGAACAAAAACCCGCCGAGAATCGCACCGATCACGCCCATGATGAGATCGGTCACGAGTCCCGAGCCGCCCCCCTTCATGATCTGGCTGGCCAGCCAGCCCGCAGCGACGCCGATCAGAAGAAACCACACGATGTCCATGAACACGATCCCCCACAACTGGTTTTCGACCGGGTGCCAACGTACGGCACGATGAAGTACCCCCGACAGGGATCGAACCTGTGACCTGAGCTTTAGGAAAGCTCCGCTCTATCCAACTGAGCTACGGGGGCGTTTATGGCGCCTGAACTCGCGCCGCACCACGAATCTTACGGGGATCGGTCGGGCGTCACAAGAATGACCGACGCCACACAGCTACACTGCCCAAAGGGTCGCACCCGCGACGTATTTGACTCCGCAGCCTCTCGGATGAGCCAGCAGCACATGCACGATCACGTTCGGGCCGCCCCCGATTTCGACGAGACGCAGCCGCAGCCGGCCCGCAAAGAGCAGGTGCTCCGCCGCCTCATCGACGTGCAGGAACAGGAAAAGCAGTTCCTCTGCCACGAGTTTCACGACGGCCTGATCCAATATGCCGTCGGTGCCATCATGCTCCTCGAGAGTCTGGCGGAAGACGACCGCTCGCTCTCGCCCGAGGCACGCGACATCGTGATCTCGGCCGTGGCCTGCCTGCGGCGCGGCGTCGAGGACGGCCGTCGCGTCATCCGGGGTATTCTTCCCGCCTCGCTCGACGACCTCGGCCTCAAGGCCGCCATCGAAGACCTCGTCGCGCACATGCGGGAGGCGGGTTTCACCATCGCAGCGCAGCTCGACCCGGGCATCGACACGATCCCACCGGATCTGCAGACGACCGCCTACCGCGTGGTGCAGGAATCGCTCAGCAATGTCCGCAGGCACAGCGGCAGCAGCAGCGTGGAAGTGGCCGTCCTGCGGGCGGGTGACGCCGTCGAATTGCACGTGGCCGACCAGGGATGCGGCTTCGATCCGCAGACTGCGGGACGCAAGGGCTTCGGTCTCGTGGGGATGGCGGAACGCGTGCGGCTCGTGGGCGGCGAATGCCGGATCGAGAGCAGTCCGGGTGCAGGTGCGCGGATTGCGGTGCGGCTTCCGTTGGCGGGCGGCGACGCGTGCGAGGGGACGATCGCCAGGGCTTCCGCCCGGCGCCCGTCATGACTGGCGGGACTTATAGAGGTACGGGTTCATCGCCGGGTCGTTGTACATCTTCATCTGACGGAACACCCGCAGCGGCCGCTCGCCGGCGAAGATCTCCGTGATGAGCCGATCGGCCGCATCCACCAGATGATCCCGCTGCAGATCGAGGATCATCAGCCGGCCGGCAGCCTTCTCGCGATGCTCGGGCGTGGCATCGGCCCGCTCCGCCTGCTCCCGCATGTGGTAGCGGCGCAGCTCCAGGATCGAGAGCCGGTCGATGGCGGCACCGGGCGTTTCGGTGGCCGAGACCGCGCCGGCCGGAGCGGCGATGCCGCGCCTGGCCAGCTCGGCCACGAGCCAGTCGTCCACCTTTTCGATCGCGTCGTTGCGGGCCTGGTTGTAGCGGTCGATCGCCCGCTTCACCTCGGCGATCCGGCCGTCGGTCACGTCGGGCGAGCGGGCGATGTCTTCCTCGTGCCAGAGCAGGAAGTTGAACCGGTGGAGGTCGCAGATCCGGCCCCGCAGCTCCGGTTCGAGATGTGCCGGCTCCACCTCGTGCCAGCGTGCCACGAGCGCCTCGAGCAGGGCGTCGATCTCGCCCAGTTGGGCCGGGGGCACGTGGCGATCCGAGGCGGACGACATCCGGGAGACTCCGTGGTGGACGGAATGGAGGGTGGACGGAATGGCGGGTGGACGGAATGGCGGGGTTCAGGCGGCCCGACGCAGCACGAGGCAGAGGTTCGACCCGCCGAAGCCGAACGAGTTGCTGGCCGCCACACGCACCTTCCGGGCCCGGGCCGCGTGGGGCACGTGGTCGAGCGGACACTGCGGATCGATGCCGTCGAGGTTGAGCGTGGGGGGCACGGCCTGCCGCTCGAGCGCCGCCAGGCAGGCGATCGCCTCGAACGCGGCGGCACCGCTCACGAGATGCCCCGACATGCTCTTCGTGGAACTCACGGGCACGCCGTCGGTGGCCGCGCCGAGCGCCATGCGAATCGCGCCCGCCTCGGCGACGTCGCCCACCGGCGTGCCGGCGGCATGGGCGTTGACGTAGTCGACCTCGTCGGGCGCCACGCCGGCATCGGCCAGCGCCCGCGTGATCGCCGCGGCGGCGTGGGTGGGGTCGGTGCTCGGAATCACCATGTGGGCGGCGTCGCTCGACATGCCGATCCCCGCGAGCTCGGCCCGGGGCTGCGCGCCGCGGGCCCGCGCGGCACCGGCCCGTTCCAGCACGAAGAAGCCGCCCCCTTCGCCCATCACGAAGCCATCACGATCGCGGTCGAAGGGCCGCGAGGCCCGCGCCGGGTCGTCGCTGCGGCGGGAGAGCGCCCGCAGGTTGTAGAAGGCCGCGATGCCCACCGGGCTGATCACGTCGCAGCCGCCGGCGATGCAGGCATCCACCCAGCCCGTGTCGAGCCACGTGCGGGCGAGCGCGAGGGCATAGCCGCTCGACGCACAGGCCGCAGCCACCGTCACGGCCGGACCGCGAAGGCCGAGCCGCTCGGCCATCCGGTGCACGAGCGAGCGGTCGCGACCTGGCTCGAACACCCGTGAACCCCCGCTCAAAAAATCGAGTTCCCACGTCTTGAGCGCCTCGGCGCCGAGGCCGAGCACGAGGCCGATGCGGATGTCCTCGCCGCGTGGCAGCCTGGCGTCGGCGAGCGCGTGCGCCGCCGGCGAGAGGCACATCTGTTCCAGCCGGCCGAGCGATCGAAACGCCTGGCTCTCGAGGCCGCAGACGGCCGCCGGCGGCACGGGGATCTCCGCGACGGGCGCCGCGAACTGCTTCGCCTCGCGGCCGAACTCTCCGGGATCGATCGCCCGCACGCCCGACGTGCCCGCGAGCAGGGCGTCGGCAATGTCGGCGACCGTGGAGCCGAGCGGCGACACGGCACCCACGCCCGTGATGACCACGGCTTCGCGGTCGGCATGCGGCTGGCTCGTCATGCCGCCTCCCGCCGGGACGCGGACTGCACCGCACGGACCGATCGCCGCGTGAGCCGGATCTCGGCCGGCCACGGACACTCGACGGTCCACGACGTCGGCACGCCGCCTGCGGCACCCGTCGCCACCGCCCGGGCGAAGTCGCCGAGTGGATCGCGTGTTTCGATCGGCCGCGGCCCCGGCTCCGGCCCGTCGGGAAGATGCACGGCCAGGCTGAGCGCCGCCGCGACGGCCGGCTCCAGACACAACGCCAGCGCGCGGCAGGTGGGATCACCGAGCACCGCACCGGTCGCATCGAGCGTTGGCTCGTCGGCCCAGTCGCTCACGACCAGCCACGCGCCGGCGGCGTCGGCACCGCCCCCCGGCTGCAGGAGGGAGAGCGCGGCGAACAGCCCCTCGGCGACCGCGTCGGGGCCGCCGCCGACGCCGACGTTGGGGCCGTGCATGCCGAGCGCCACGCTCACCGCGCCGGCGATCGAATGCAGCGAGCACTGCGGGACGATGTGGGGCGACACGCTCACGGCCCCCGCCGTTCGCAGCTTCGCCAGCGACGCGGCCGTCGCGAGCCGACCGGCCTGACAGCTCGCCGCCACCACGCCATGCTCGGAGCAGTCGCGCCGGTCGGCCGGCAGCGACGCGATCGCGGCGAGCATGGCCTGCACCGCCACGACCGTCTGTTCGTCGCAATGCCTCAGAAATCGCGGCGGCAGGGCGGGGCTCCTCTCAGGACCGGGCTGATCCCGCAACGGGCCGAGTTGCGACAGCCGCGTTTCCACGAAGGCATGCGCCGCGATCCCGCAGGTGACGGGGGCACGGGCTGGCGTCGAGGGGCGGAATGGCATCGCGGCACGCATCAATCCGAGGTCGCCGAGGTCGCGCGGCCGCTCAGGCCGCCTGCTTGCCCTTGGCGGCGATCTTCTTCTCGAGCACATCGAGCAGGCTGCCGACGGTCTTGATGTTCTCGAGCAGCTCCGTCTCGATCTGGATGCCGAACCGGCTCTCGATGTGGAGCACGAGGCCTGCCATGTCGAGGGAGTCGAGATTCAGGCCCTGCCGCAGCGAGGTGGTGTCCTCGAGGCCCGGATACGACTCGCCGGTCTCCTTCTCGAGGAGTTCGAGGACGATGGCGGAAAGCTCCGAGCGATTCATGGTGGCGGCGTCTCCTGGGGATGACGAACGGATAGGTCAAATCGGAAAGCGGGAGGGTAGCGACCCGGGCCATGGCGACGAAGGGCAATATTCCGTGTATTCTGGGCACTTTCCGCCCTCGTCCCGGGTCGAACGCTTCGCATGGGCCCCTCCCTCATCGCCCGTCTCGCCGCCAGCGCGACCGCCGCCTACGCGGCGGTGCTCGTGTTCATGACCCACTATCCGAAGCCGCAGGAACTGCTCGGCCCCAACGCCCCGTCCGACAAGACGCTGCACGTGATGGCCTACGCCGTGCTCGCCGGACTCGTGGGCCTCACGCTCGTGGCAGCCGGTCGCTGGACGGGCCCGGCCATCGCCCGCGCCGCCGGATGGATGACGATCTTCGGCGGCCTCGACGAGATCACGCAGCCCTTGCCCTGGTTTCGGCGGGCGGCCGATCCGCTCGACTGGGTCTTCGACCTCGGCGGCATAGCCCTGGGCCTGGCCGCCGTCGCGGTGGCCGTCGCCATCTGGCGGGCCGTCCGCGGGCGTCAGTAGTTCGGCGTCGGGGCGCGGAACTCGTCGAGCTTCACCGACTTGAACCAGTCGATCGTCTTCGCCAGCCCCTCGCGCAGCGGCACCTTCGGCTCCCAGCCGAGATGCTGCCTCGCCAGCGTGATGTCGGGCTTCCGCCGCTCGGGATCGTCCACCGGCAGCGGCTTCTCGACGAGCTGCGACTTCCCCCCCGCCAGTTCGAGCGTGAGTTCGGCCAGCTGGCGGATCGTGAACTCGCCCGGGTTGCCGATGTTCACCGGACCGATGAACGAGTCGGGGCCGTTCATCATCCGGATCATCGCCTCGACGAGGTCGTCGCGGTAGCAGAAGCTGCGGGTCTGGGCGCCGGTGCCGAAGATCGTGATCGGCTCACCCACGATCGCCTGGCGAATGAAATTCGACACCACACGGCCGTCGTAGGGATGCATCCGCGGGCCGTACGTGTTGAAGATCCGCACGATGCGGACGTTGACGCCGTTGGAGCGGTGGTAGTCCATGAACAGCGTCTCGGCGGCCCGCTTGCCCTCGTCGTAGCAGGCGCGGGGGCCGATCGGGTTCACCGACCCGCGGTAGCTCTCCGGCTGTGGGTGCACTTCCGGGTCGCCATACACCTCGCTCGTGGAGGCCTGGAGGATCTTGGCCCGGCACCGCTTCGCCATGCCGAGCAGGTTGATCGCCCCCATGACGCTCGTCTTCATCGTCTTGATGGGGTTGTATTGATAGTGGCCCGGCGCGGCGGGGCAGGCGAGGTTGTAGATCTCGTCCACCTCGAGCCAGAGCGGATGGATCACGTCGTGGCGGATCAGCTCGAAGTTGCCGCAGCCGAGCAGGTGGGCGACGTTCGACTTCTGGCTCGTGAAGAAGTTGTCCACGCAGACGACGTCGTGCCCCTCGGCGACGAGTCGCTCGCAGAGATGGCTGCCGAGAAAACCGGCGCCGCCGGTGACGAGAATCCGCTTGATCGATGGCATGATCATCTCCCGAGTTCGGACGCGAACCTTACCAGATCCGCCGGACCAAATCCGCCGGTTCCTCGCGCGAGAGGGGCTGGCTGCACGCGCTTGCATGGAATCCTGCGGGTCGCGACACTGTGGGGGCCACGGACGGATCGGCCGGTGCACCCCGCCGTCGGCCTGGCAGCCCCTCTCCCACCCCACGCTCATGACCGAACAGTTCACCCGTCGCGAAGCCATCACCGCGGCCGCCGGAACGCTCGCCGCAGCCGCCCCCCTCGCATTTTCCCCGTCACCCGCAGGAGCCGTTCCCATGAAGGGCCGTATCAAGCAATCGCTCGTCCAGTGGTGTTACAGCATGACCGGCGACCAATGGGACATCGAGAAGCTCTGCCAGGTCGCGAAGGACCTCGGCTGCAAGTCAATCGAGCTGGCCGCGCCCGACACCTGGCCGACACTCGTGAAGCACGGCTTGGTCTGCGCCCTGGCTCCCAACGGCATGCCCGGCGCGCCGTTCATGAAGGGCTTCAACAACCCCGCCTACCAGCCCGAGGTGATCGCCCGCACGACCGAGATGATCGACGCCTGCGCGGCGGCCGGCTTCCCGGCGGTGATCGCCTTCACCGGCTACAAGTATCGCGACGCCGAGGATCCGAAGAGCGGCGAGATCTCGCTCGAGGAAGGGGCGGCGAACTGCGTGAGGGGGCTCAAGCAGATCGCTGGCCACGCCGAGAAAAAGGGCGTGACGCTCTGCCTCGAGCACCTCAACACCCGCGACGATTCGCACCCGATGAAGGGGCATCCGGGCTATCAGGGCGACGACATCGACTACGTGGCGAACATCGTGCGGAAGGTCGGCTCGCCCCGCGTGAAACTGCTGTTCGACTTCTATCACGTGCAGGTGATGAACGGCGACCTCATCCGCCGCGTGGAGCAGTGCAAGGACGTGATCGGCCACATTCACGTGGCCGGCTGCCCGGGCCGCGGCGAACTCGACGAGAACCAAGAGATCTACTATCCGCCGCTGATGCGGAAGCTCCTCGACATCGGCTACGAGGGTTACGTGGGGCAGGAGTTCATCCCCACCCGCGACGCCCTCGCCGGCCTGAAGCAGGCAGTCGCCGCCTGCGACGTATGACCCGACGACGGCCTGCCCGCGGCCAAGTTGCGGAGTGACGGGCCTACGGCCACGCGAGCACGAACCGCACGTCGGCGACGTTCGTGCCCGTGGGGCCCGTGACGATCAGGCCGCCCGCGGCCTCGAGCAGCGGATAGGCGTCGCAGCGGGCGGCCGTCCGCTCCACGTCCAACCCCGCCCGGTCGATCGCCGTCACCACGTCGGCATCGACAACGCCGCCCGCCGCCGGCGTCGGCCCGTCCTCACCGTCGGTGCCCAGGCTGGCGATGCACAGCCCCGCAGGCCAGGCATGGCCACTCGCACGCACCGCCGCCAGCGCCGCGACGACCGTCTGCTGATTGCGTCCGCCCCGTCCATGCACCGCCGGCAGGGTCACGACGGCCTCGCCCCCTTCGACCACGGCGAGCGGACGCCCGGCGCGACTCGCCCGCTCCGCGAGCATGAGCCCCTCGGCACCGAGCCTGCGGCCGACCTCGTCGGCCGTCTCCGCTGCCGCGGCAGCGGCATGCCGCACCACGACCTCGTATCCCGCAGCCCGCACCGCGGCCGCGGCCGCCTCGACGGCCGTCGCATTCGATCCGAGCAGCAGGTGATCGACGCGGCAGCCGCGCGGTGTCGTCCACGATGGGCCGATGGTGGCGGACGGCGGTGCCGCGTGTGCGACAGTCGCATCGGCCTCGAGCCGCGCGACGAGCCGCGGCGCGATGCCGGCGGCGATCGCGCCGAACCGTTCAAGCACGAGGCGGGCCGCGGCCGCCTGCGGCGTCACCGGCATGCATGGCCCCGACGCGATCATGTCGAGCGGATCACCGATCACGTCCGAGAGCACGAGGGCAAGCAGGCGACCGGCGCCACAGGCCCGCGCGAGGCCGCCCGCCTTCACGTCGCTCGCCGCCTGCCGCACCGTGTTGAGCCCGCGAATGTCGGCTCCCGCCGCGGCGAGGAACGTCGCCACCGCGACCTTCTCGTCGAGCGGCACGCCCTCCCGCGGCGCCGCCACGAGGGCCGATCCGCCGCCGGTGACGATCACGATCGCGAGATCGGCGGGCGTGAGTCCGGCGACGAGCGCCAGCATCTCCCGCGTGGCCGCCTCGGCCGCGGGCGTCGGCATGTTGCGGCCCGCGGGCCGGGTTTCGCGGACCTCGATCCGCTCGAGCGGGATGCCGCAGCCGGCCGGCACGCTCACGAGCCCGGCCAGCCGCGCCGGCAGAATGCCCGCGGCGAGCAACAGCCGCTCCACCGCGGCCGCCATGCCGGCCGCCGCCTTGCCCCCCCCCACCACGACGATCCGGCCGGCGCCGTCGAGCTGGAGCTGCGGCACGAGCGGCCGGCCGTCGAGCAGGAGCGCGCCGTCGCGAACCGACAGCCGGCCCGCGACCAGCAGCTGCGGCTGCACGGCCGCAATCGCCGCCGTGCGGATCGCCGCGACGTCGGCTGTGATGTGGTGTCGTTCACTCATCGGCCGGCCGCGGGAAGTTCTTGGGGTCGAACCGCGCGAGGTCGATGCCACCGCGGCCTTCCTCCTCGAGCAGCTTCACCCGCATTTCCAGCCGCTCGAGCCGGCGGGCGAGCAACGCGGGGGACGACGCGTCGCGAGCGACGATCTTGACCCGTGGTATGGCCGGATAGCCGAGCTGCCGCTGCAATGCCGCGAAGAAGAAGAGCGGATCCTTGCCGCGATTGGCCCATGCGATCCGCCCCTCCTTCTCGCCGAACAGAATCACCCGGTCGGGCTCCGGCGGCGTGCGGCCCGCCAGGACCGCGTCGCGCTTCTCGATCCGCCAATACTCGGGGCTGCGAACGGCGACGAGGTCGGCGAGGTCGATGAGCCCCACCTGCCGCGACACCGTCTGGATCCAGGTCTTCCAGGGAGCGTCGAAGATGTCGTCGGCGGCGACGGCGGCAAGGCCGTGGTCGTAGTCGAGCCGGTTCCGCGACAGGCACTCGAACCGATAGAAGAAGAGCCCCTGTGGCGTCGCGGTCTCGGCCCGGTAGGCGGCCTCGCGTTCCAGGATCGCCAGTGCCGTGCGGATGTCGAACCGGCCCGCCTCCGCCTCGGCCTGCCGCATGATGAAGGTCTGAAAGGCCGTGAAGTAGTGCGGCATCCGTGCCATCGCCGTGGACAGCGTGCCCACGAGTTTCAACTCGCCGACGAGATAGTCGATCGCCATCGGCAGCTTCGAGGTTGCCAGGACCTCCTGGCCGATGGCGGCAAGTGCCTCCTGGGCCGCGATTCCCGCCGTGATCCGCTCCGCGAGCGACCGGAACAGGTAGGCCTGTTCGATGTATTCCTCACGGTCGAGCATGGGCGGAGCCGGAATGGTGCAGGGTGGCGGTCGGCCGCCGGCCCGGGCATCCTATACTGCATCTATACGTCCCGCCGCAGGATGCCATCGATGCCCTACCATTTTTCCACGATCGACGCCGCCGTGGCCGCCATCGCCCGCGGCGAGGTCGTGGTCGTGGTCGATGCCGAGGACCGGGAGAACGAGGGGGATTTCGTCTGCGCGGCCGACACGTGCACGACCGAGATCGTGAACTTCATGATCTGCCACGGCCGCGGACAGGTCTGCATGCCGATCCTGCCCGACGTGGCTCGGCGGCTCGACCTGCCGATGATGGTGGAGGCGAATTCCACGCCCCTCGGCACCGCCTTCACCGTGCCCGTCGATCACAAGACCGCCCGCACCGGCATCACCGCCGGTGAGCGGGCCACCGCGATCGCGGCGATCCTCGATCCGGCGAGCCGGTCGACCGACTTCGTCCGCCCGGGCCATCTCTTCCCGCTCGTGGCGAAGGAGGGGGGCGTGCTCCGCCGCGCGGGCCACACGGAGGCCGCCGTCGATCTCGCCCGCATGGCCGGCCGCGCCCCGGCCGGCGTGCTCTGCGAGATTCTCGACGCCGAGGGCAACCGGGCCAACCGCGAGGACCTCTTCGCCCTCGCCCGCGAGCACGATCTCGAGATCATCTCGATCGAGGAACTGATCCGCCACCGTCGCACCCGCGAGAAGCTCGTCGAGCGGATCGCCGAGGCCGACCTGCCGACGAAGTGGGGCCGGTTCCGCGTGCTGGCCTACGGCGTGAAGTTCGAGTCGCAGCAGCCAATCGTGCTCACGATGGGCGAGGTGGCGACCGCGGCGGCGCCGCTCGTGCGGCTGCACTCGTCGTGCTTCACCGGCGACCTGCTCGACAGCCTGCGGTGCGACTGCGGCGACCAGCTCCACATGGCCCTCGACATGATCGGCAGCGAGGGCTGCGGCGTGCTCGTCTACCTGCCGCAGGAGGGGCGGGGCATCGGCCTGGTGGAGAAGATCCGGGCCTACCAGCTGCAGGATCAGGGGCTCGACACCGTCGAGGCCAACCTCGCGCTCGGCTACAAGGCCGACTCCCGCGACTACGGCATCGGCATCCAGCTCCTCAAGGATCTCGGTCTCTCCCGCGTGCGGCTGCTCACCAACAACCCCAAGAAGACCGACGCCTTCATCTATGGCGGCTTCGATCTCGAGGTGGTCGATCAGGTGCCGATCCTGCCGCCGGTGCACGAGTTCAACGAGAAGTATCTCGCCACGAAGCGGGAGAAGCTCGGCCACCGGTTTCCCGGGTGACGACGTCAGTCGCCCGCGGCAGGCGGATCGATGATGCCGCCGACGGCCACGAAGGCGAGACTGCCGTCCGCACTCCTCCAGCGGGCCACGACGGGAAAGCCCTGCGTCAGCCCCCGGACCCGGGCCGAGGTCGTCTCCAGGTATTCCGAAACGCTCGAGCCCGCGTCGCGGCCGTCGTCCTCGATCGTGACGACCGTCCGCTTGTCGGTCGTCTCCGAGCGGGCCACCAGCACTCCCGTCCGCTCGGCGACGATGTGGGCGTAGGCGCGGTTGCGGGCGATCTTCTCGGCCTGCACCCGATCCGCCGCGGTCGGCCCCTTGACGCCGGCCGAGGCGACGCCCAGCACCAGCAGCCGTCGCGGCGCGTCGGCAGGCGTCTCCAAGCCGGCATCCAGCCGGATCACCTTCGCCCCTTCCACCTCCAGGAGCAGCGGATCGGCCAGCAGGTAGGCGGAGAACGCGGGATCGGCCACGAGTCCGGTCGTCTCCGCCGGCTTCTCGCTGATCTGAACACCGTCCACCGGCAGACTGAACCCGATGCGAAACCGTTTCCCGTCGAGCGTTTCGCCGCCGACCCGGAGGCCCTGCACGGCCAGCTGCCTGTCGGCGGCGACCTCGAGGTGCCGCGTGAGGGCCGTGAGGGCGAATTCCTTGGCAAGCGCCCGGTTGGCCTCGCGATCCGAGGCCGTCGCGAACGACGTGACGGCGATCGCCTCGACGTCGAGCACGTACGCACCGTCCCGTTCGTCGATCGTCACGACCGCCTGCCGCGGGCCGCCGAGCTCGATCCGCTGGGGAGCGGCCACGGATTCGACCGCCCACGCCGCCGCGGCCGCGGCGGCCATGCCCCACGCGATCGCACCCCGTCCACCCCGCGAACCGGCTCGTGGCATCTCAGTTCTCGTCGAAGAAGCCCTTGGCGGCGGGCAGGGCGCCCGACGCATCCTGGAGTTTCCGCCGCTCGTCGGCGTCCGCCGCGGGCACGGCCGCTGGCGCCGCACGCGTGGTGCCGCGGTCGAGTTCCCCCGCCACGGCCCGCGTCTTGTCGGCCAGATCCTTGCTCCAGCCCATCACCATCACGTACATCCGCTCCTTCTCGTTGAGCTTGACGGTCTTGTAGCCCAGCACCTGCATGCCGCGGACCATGCCCTCCGAGAAGGTCTTGTACTTCTCCGTGTTCTTGCTGATCTTCTTGCCGCTCTCGGCGAGGTCGTTGCCGTCCCCCTCGAGCTTGAGCGTCCGCTCCGTCTCCGAGGTTTCGGTGACCGACACCTTCTCCTCGAGAAACTGGCGGAACTTTCCGACGGCCCGCAGCCGGGCCTCGTTGCGGGCGGTCTGCAGACCGTCGGCGGCCCCGAGCACCGTCGAGATCCTGGCGGCACCGACGACCACCATCTTCGAGATCACGCCGTTCTTGTCCTTGATGATGTCGACAACACCGTCGATGCCGCTCTCGGCATAGTCGGAGACGATCTTCTCGAGCGACGGATGACTCTCGAGGCTGGCAGTGGCGACGCTATCGGCAGTGGCGACGCTATCGGCAGTGGCGACGCTATCGGCAGTGGCGACGCTATCGGCAGCGCGGACCGCACTGAGGCACGCCCCTGCACACACACTCAGGACGATGGACGATCGGACGCGAGAAGTGGAGATCATGGCTGCGCCGCCGCAGGCGGCTCCTCGGGGGTTGGGCTGGTGGCAGAAACGGGGGAGCCGGTCTGAGTTTGGGGGACGAGCACGGGCGTACAGCGGATCGACTTCACACGGGTGAGATCGTCCGGGCCGATCCGCAGGCGCAGGGCCTGCCACGCGCCGGGCGTCAGCAGGGCTCGACCGGGACCGACCACCACATAACACAGGGGATTAAGGTAGGCGTTCACCGTAAGGTTTTCGTGAACCGTGTAGGGGGGCTCGGTAAACGGCGTCGTGAGTACCGGAGCCGTGGGCAGGGAGCCCGCCGGCGGCCATGTGCCGGGCCGGCCCGAGTCGAAGGCCCGGGGCCGGGGGTGGGCCCAGCCGAACCAGTAGGCTGGTCGCGGAGCGGAGGTGAGCGGATCGTGCTCCTCGGCCAGCACGACCTCGCCGGCGGCATCGACGAGTTCGAGCCTCACCACCACCCGCCCGTCGAGCGGCCCGAGCACGCGGGCGATGTCGAGGTCGATCGCGAAGGCGGTCCAGCGGGTGCTCGTGTGCGTGTCACTCCAGTGCGTGAGCAGCCACAGGCACCAGCTGTCGGGCACTTTCTGGAGATCCGGCCCGAGGCGAAATGACGGGCTGTCGCTCGTGACGGCGCCGACGAACTGCCGCTTCGCGGAGTCGTCGCCGCCGGCCGCATGCCCGTTTGTCCAGACCGGCTTGATGCTGACCACCGTGGTGGATTTCGCCCGACTGATCCGCTCCAGCAGCGGCACGAGCGACTCCGCCAGCGCACGGTAGCGGTCGCGATCGACCACCAGCTCGTACGTCACGGCCAATTCGCGCCGGTCCACGTCGTAGTCGAGGGGCCGGAAGGGGTGGGCGGAGGCCGTGAGCGTGTTGGGCAGCTGGAGCAGCTTCCGCCGCAGCATGTCGGCCGCCGCGTCCCGGGCCTCCTTCCGTGTCAGGGCCGAGGCCACGAGATCCTGACCGGTGACCGAGGCCGTCTCGATCCGGGCATCGCGGAGATTGGCCAGCAGCTTGCGGGTCTCGATGTCGGCGGCGATCTTGACCCGCACCACGCCCGCATCGTCGGTCTGCTCCAGCTCCTTGTAGCGGACGATGAAGGCGTCGCTGAAGGTCAACACCTTGTCGCTGACGACGTCGTCCTTGTCGCTGAGCGTTTCGCTGTCCACGTAGACACCGACCGATTGCCGCACGGCATTGCGGAACGCGTCACGGAGCGCCTCGGCGGCGGTCGCCCCGGCGCCCGTGGCAACCTCGGTCGTGAACGCCGCGGCAGCCGCCTCCTCGTCGGCGGAGCCGACCAGCGACGAGAACCCCTTGCGCAGTTCGTCGTAGGGCCTGAACCGCCCGAGTTGCGGATCGACGGCGAAGGCGGAGCCGTCCAGCAGCTTGACCGTCATCTGCATCCCCGGCGCGGCCACGAGGGTCGAATCGGCCTCGGCGGTCCGCGCGGGGCGATAGGCGAGCTGCTGGTCGGAGAGTCGCGTGAGCCAGATTCGCTCGGCGGCCCCCCGGGCGGAAACGAGCAACGCGTCCTGAGGCTCGCCGACAAGGACCCGCGGCACGTCGTCGGCACCGGCGACACCGGCCTGCGCGAAACCCAGGATCACGGCAGCGATCAGACCGATCCAGGACTCGGTCCTCGAGGGTGCGGTCCTCGAGGGTGCGGTCCGAGGTCGGATCAGAGGTCTGATGCGCATGTCGCGGTCACTCTTCGCCGGCGGCGGGCGCGGCAGGGGCGTGGAGACTACCACGCCGCCGCTCGGAGGTGGCGGTGACATGCGTCGATGCCTGCCAGTGCCGCGGTTGACCCGCCTGCGCCGCGGCCCGTAGCATCGCGGTTTTCCGCACCGCCGGAGCAGAGAACGCATGCACCCGAGCCACGACCGCGTCGTCACGTCGGTGTCATCGGCCTGCCTGCTCCTCGGACTGCTCGCGGGCTGCAGCCCTCCGGCCGACGACCCGATCGCCGGGGCCAAGCCCGAGCCCTTCGCCACGGCCACCGCCGACGTCGTGCCTCCCGCGGCCCGGCCGGCCGAGGCCTTCGAGCCGCCACCGCTCGACCGCCTGGAGGACAACGCCAAGTGGATCGACCGGCCCGTTCGCGACGGCCTCACGCTCCTGCGGGCCGCGCAGGAAAAAGAGCCTCTGCTCGCCACCGCCGCCGAGGCGCTCGACCTCGAAAACGATTCTGCCGACGCCAACGCGAAAATCCTCTCGGGGCTCGGCCGGCTGCCCGCAGACCACGCCGCGGATCTCGCCGCGCGGATCGACCGCCACGTGGCCGGTGACCTCGGCAGCACCAATCCCATCATGATCAGCACGTCGGCGGAGTTCGACATCCTCGGGCTCACCGGCTTCGGCCTCTTCTCATTCGGCCGCGACCTCGAGCCGTTCGCCTCGGCCGAGACCGTGACGAGCTGGCAGACGAGCGCCGACGGCCTGCTCGACAAGGTGGTGCTCCGCGACGACCTCGTGTGGAGCGACGGCACGCCGATCACGGCGCACGACGTGGCCTTCAGCTACACCGTGATCATGGATCCGCGGGTGCCCGTGCCCGCCGTGCGGAGCGGCACCGACCAGATGCGGGCCGTGCATGCCTACGACGACCGCACCCTCGTCTTCTTCCACCGCGAGCCGCTCGCGACGAACGTCTGGAACATCAACTTCCCGGTGCTGCCCAGGCACGTGTACGAGAAGACCTGGGAGGACGACCCCTCGCTCAAGGACAGCCCAGCGCACGTGAAGCTCGAGGCCGAGCCCGTGGTGGGTGGCCCCTACGAGATCGTCGAGCGGACCCGCGGCCAGCAGATCGTGCTGCGGCGACGGAAGAGCTGGTCGCACGTGAACGGCAAGCGGGTTCGCGACGAGCCGTTTTTCGCGGAGATCCGCTTCCGGATCATCGAGGATCCCAACACGTCGCTCCTGGCGCTGAAGTCGGGTGAGATCGACGAGATGATGCTCCAGCCCGAACAGTGGACGACGCAGACCACCGACGCGGAGTTCTACGCCCGCAACACGAAGGCGACGGCGCCCGAGTGGGTGAGCTTCCACTTCGGCTGGAACATCGGCACGCCCTTCTTCGCCGACCGCCGCGTCCGCCGGGCCATGACCTATGCCTTCGACCACGACCGGATGCTCGACAAGCTCTGCTACGGCCTCTACACGCCGTGCGCCGGCCCGTTCGCCGCCGACTCCTGGATGGCGGCGGGGGTGAAGCTCGAGCCCGCCAAACAGGACCTTGACACCGCCGAGGCCCTGCTCGACGAGGCCGGCTGGATCGACCGCGACAACGACGGCATCCGCGACAAGGAGATCGACGGGAAGCTGGTGCCGTTCGAGTTTTCGCTGCTCGTCAATCAGCAGCCGCACCGGATCAAGATCTGCACGCTCCTGAAGGAGAACCTCGATCAGATCGGCATCCGCATGAGCGTGCGGCCGCTGGAGGCCACCGTGCTCCAGCAGCTCACGCAGGAGAAGAAGTTCCAGGCCTACTTCGGCGGCTGGGGATCGGGCACCGATCCCGACAGCTCGGAGAACATCTGGGCGACCGGCGCGGGGCGGAATTTCGTGGGCTACTCCAATCCCGAGGTCGACCGGCTCTTCGTGGAGGGCCGCCGCGAGTTCGACAAGGCGAAGCGGGCCGAGAAGTATCGCCGCATCCAGCAGATCCTCTCCGAAGACCAGCCCTACACCTGGCTCTACTGGCGGAACAGCTTCTACGGCTTCTCCCGCGATCTCCGCGGCTACGTCTTCAGCCCCCGCGGCCCCTACCACTACTCGCCGGGCTTCGGCAGCATCTGGAAGCCGCGGGCGGAGTGACGATGGCCACGTTCCTGCTCCGCCGCCTCCTGCTCGGCATCCTCACGCTGCTGGTGATCACCTGCTTCGTGTATGGCCTCGCGCGGGCGATGCCGGGCACGCCGCTGACGGCCCAGATGGGCGAGGATCCCAGCCGCAAGCTCAACCCCGAGGACCAGGAGCGGCTGCGGCGGATCTACGGCCTCGACAAGCCCTGGTATGCCGGCTACGCCCAGTGGCTCGGCAACGTGACCCGCGGCGACCTCGGCCGGTCGATCACCCGCAAGCAGCCGGTCACGACGCTGATCGCCGAGCGGATCGGCCCCACGTTCCTGATCTCTGGCACGGCGCTGCTGCTCATCTGGCTCGTGGCGATCCCGCTGGGACTCTACGCATCGGCCCGCAGCGGCACCGCCGACGAACGGGCGACGAGCCTGCTGCTCTACGTGCTCTATTCGTTCCCCACGTTCGTGGCCGCGCTCTTCCTGCAGATCGTGTTTTCCGTCTGGCTGCGGGGCACCGCCTGGGAGCTGCCGCTCTTCGGCATGACCGACCTGCCCCCGACGGCCCCCTGGCTCGCCCGCGCGGCCGACGTGGCCCGCCACGCGATCCTCCCGGTCGTCTGCCAGACCTACGTCAGCCTCGCCTACGACAGCCGGTTCATCCGGGCGAACATGGCGGAGGTGCTGCGGCAGGACTACATCCGCACCGCGCGGGCCAAGGGGGCCGGTCCGTGGCGGGTGCTCTTTCACCACGCCTTCCGCAACACGCTCATTCCACTGGCCACGCTCATCGGCCTCTCGCTCCCCGGCCTCATCGGCGGCTCGGTGATCATCGAGCAGATCTTCACCTGGCCCGGCATGGGACGGCTCTTCTTCGAGAGCATCCGCGAACGCGACTACCCGACGATCATGGGCCTCACGCTCATGTTCAGCGTGCTCACGCTGCTCGGGCAGCTGCTCGCCGATCTGCTCTATTGCCTCGTCGATCCCCGCGTGAGCGTCGAGTGATGGCCAATTCCCGCGGATTCTGGGCGGAGGCCTGGCGGCGCTACCGGCGGCGGCCGCTGGCGATGGCCGCGCTCGCCTTCGTGGGGCTGCTCCTGCTCGTGGCGGCGCTGGCGCCGGCGATCGCCGGCACGAAGCCCGTGCTCTGCCGCTACAAGGGGCGGCTCTACGCCCCCTGCCTGGGCTATTTCAACCGCCAGTGGGAGCCGGCCGTCTTCACGAAGGACCGCTTCCGCGGCACCTATCCGCAGAACCTGAAGGACAAGGACCCCGAGAGCTGGGCGATCTGGCCGCTCGTGTTTCAGGATCCCTTCCGGGCCGTCCGCGAGAACGAATGGCCGGGCCGCCCGGAGAACCCGGCCAAGGACGAGGGGCGGCCGAGCCGGACCAATCTCTTCGGCACCGACCAGGCCGGCGTGGATGTGTTCGCCAAGATGGTGCATGGCACCACCGTGGCCCTGCTCGTGGGCTTCGTGTCGATGGGGATCGCCGGCACGATCGGCATCCTCGTGGGGGCGATCGGCGGCTACTTCGGCGGCTGGGTCGACTCGCTCACCAGCCGCGTCACCGAGATCGTGATGTGCATCCCCACGCTCGTGCTGATCCTGGCGATCATCGCGATCCTGGAGAAGCCCACGATCTGGCACACGATGGCGATCATCGGCGCCACCGGCTGGACGGGCATCGCCCGTCTCACCCGCGGCGAGTTTCTCCGGCTCAAGAACGCCGAGTTCGTGATGGCCGCACGGGCCGCCGGTGCCGGGCCGCTGCGGATCATGCTGCGCCACATTCTCCCCAACGGCCTGGCTCCGATCCTCGTGCCGATCACGTTCGGCATCGCCTCGGCGATCCTCGTGGAGAGCTCGCTTTCGTTCCTCGGCTTCGGCCCGCCGCCGCCGTCGGCCAGCTGGGGCTCCGTGCTCAACGACGCCCGCAGCAATCTCTCGATGTGGTGGCTGGTGTTCTTCCCCGGCGTCGCGATCTTCCTCACCGTGCTCGCCTACAACCTCATCGGCGAAGGCCTCCAGGAAGCCACCGACCCCCGCCTGCGGGAGGCGCGAAAGTGATGTGGCCCGACGATCGTCAGCGTGCACCGTCGTGGGTCGGGGTCGCCCATGCCCCGGGAGCCGGACGCTCGCTACGGCATCCATGCCTTCGCTCGCTCGGATGCCGCCTTCGCTGCGCCATCCCGGCTGCGCTCGGCGGCATACGCCGGCTCCCGGGGCATGGGCAACCCCTCACGCGTTCAGCAAGCGCAAAGAGCCTGAGTGCCGCATGACGCCCCTCCTCGAGATCAAGAACCTCGTGACGGCGTTTCATACGCCCGGCGGCCGCGTGCCGGCGGTGGACGGGGTGTCGCTGTCGATCGAGCGGGGCAGCACGCTCGGGCTCGTCGGCGAGAGCGGCTGCGGGAAGAGCGTGACGGCGATGTCGATCCTCCGGCTCGTGGCGGCGCCGGGCGTGATCGAGTCGGGGCAGATCCTGCTCGCTCGCGACGGTGGGGCCGACGACCTCGTGCGGCTGCCCGAGCCGGCGCTGCGAAAGGTCCGCGGCGGACGGGTCGGCATGATCTTTCAGGAGCCGATGACGAGCCTGAATCCCGTGTTCACGATCGGCGACCAGGTGGCCGAGGTGGTGCGACTGCACCGCGGCGCGTCTCGAGAGGCCGCGCGGGCCCGGGCGCTCGAGATGCTCCGGCTCGTGCGGCTGGCCGATCCGGAGCGGCGGCTCGACGAGTATCCGCATCAGCTCTCCGGCGGCATGCGGCAGCGGGTGATGATCGCGATGGCGCTCGCCTGCGAGCCCGACCTCGTGATTGCCGACGAGCCCACGACCGCGCTCGACGTGACGATCCAGGCCCAGGTCCTCGATCTGCTCGCCGATCTCAGGCGCCGGCTGGGCACGGCGATCCTGCTCATCACCCACGATCTCGGCGTGGTGGCGGAGACCTGCGACGAGGTGGCCGTGATGTATGCCGGGCGGATCGTGGAACGGGCGTCGGCCGCCACGCTCTTCGCCCGGCCGCTGCACCCCTACACGATCGGCCTCCTGGCGGCCCGGCCCGATCCCGAGGCACGGGCCGATGCGACCGGCCGCCGCCCGCCGCTCCGCACGATCCCCGGCATGGTGCCGCCGCCGCAGCAGTTTCCGCCGGGTTGCCGGTTTCATCCGCGGTGCGCTGCGGCCCGCACCGGCGCGGCCGCCGCGCCCCACGACTGCGCCGCCGTCGTGCCAGCCCTGCGCGAGGTCGAGCCGGGGCATTTCGTCGCCTGCCACTATCCGGGTGAATCGGGCCTGGCCGCGGAGCCGCGAGCATGAGCACCTCGCCGATCCTCGTGGTCGAGCATCTCGAGACGCACTTCCCGATCCGACGCGGCCTGATGCGCCGCCCGGTGGGCGCCGTGCGGGCCGTCGATGGGGTGAGCTTCGCCCTGGCGAAGGGCCGCACGCTCGGCATCGTCGGTGAGAGCGGCTGCGGCAAGACGACCGTGGGCCGCAGCGTCCTCCGGCTCGTCGAGCCGACCGGCGGCCGGGTCGTGTTCGCCGGCCAGGACGTGCGGCAGACCCGCGGCGGGGCCCTCCGGAGCCTGCGTCGCCGGATGCAGATCGTGTTCCAGGATCCCTACGGCTCGCTCAATCCACGGATGACCGTGCGGGCGATCCTCGAAGAAGGGCTCGTGATCCATCGCCTCGGCGACGCGACGGCGCGGCTCGCCCGCATGCGGCAGGCGCTCGAACACACGGGCCTGGCGGCCGCCGCGCTCGACAAGTATCCGCACGAGTTCTCCGGCGGGCAGCGGCAACGGATCGCGATCGCCCGGGCGCTCGTGCTCGAACCCGAGCTGCTCGTGCTCGACGAGCCGATCTCGGCGCTCGACGTCTCGATCCAGGCGCAGGTGCTCAACCTGCTCGTGGAGCTTCGCGACCGGCTCGGACTCACCTACCTCTTCATCTCGCACGATCTCTCGGCCGTGGAGCATGTGGCCGACGACGTGGCCGTGATGTATCTCGGGCGGATCGTCGAGCAGGCTGCCGCCGGCCGGCTCTGTGCGGCGCCGTTGCATCCCTACACGCTGGCCCTGTTCTCCGCCGTGCCGGCCGTCGATCCGCGCCGCAGGCGGAAGCGGATCGTCCTGCCCGGCGACGTGCCGAGTCCGGTGAATCCCCCGGCGGGCTGCCGGTTTCATCCCCGGTGTCCGCTGGCCGAACGGGTCTGCCGCGAGGTCGATCCCGCCGCGACCCGGGTCGCTGGCCACCTCGTGCACTGCCACGTCGCCGCCCGTGAACTGGAGCGGGCCGGCGGCGATGCCCGGGCCGCGGGCTCCCGCATGGCCGACGCCCTCGCCTCCGCCCCCGACATATACTCGCTCGTCGCCCCCCAGTCCGTCGCTTCCGCCCCCGCGCCGTGACCGCCATGCTCCTTCGTGCCAGGCCGCTTTCGCGTCGGATCGTGCTGGCGACCGTCGTGACGGCGGTCATCGGCGGGAGCACGAGCGGGGCCGCGGATGCCGCACGCCCCCCTGCCGGTTCGGCGGCGCGATCGACACCCGCAGCCGTCGTGCCGCGGAAAACCCGGGAAGAACTGATTCGCGAATGGGACATCAACTCCGACGGCAAGATCGACATCGGTGAGGCCGAGGTGGCCGCCTCGCGGATGCGAATGGAGCGGGCCACCATGCGGCTCAAAAGCGGCTTCGATCCCGTGACGGGTCGGCCACGGGGTGACTCCGAACCCGAAGAGGAGCCGGTCGAGAAGGAAGAGCCGGGGTCCGATCTGGCCGCGAAACTCGACGCAGCGACGGAGCAGGCGAAGGCCCGGGCCACGCCGCGGACCACGACGTCGGGCACCCAGCCCGGCACGAGCAACGCGGCGCTCTTCCCGACGCCGCGACCGCTCCCCGTCGCAGGCGGCGTACGAGCCGGCGCCCAGGCGGCGCGGCCGGGCTACGGTGCGTCGCCCGCACCGAGCCTCAACGCAGGCCAACCGCTGACCTCCACGCAGCCGTCAGCCGAGCCGCGGCCGCTCAACGCGGCAGCCAGCGCCCAGGCCGTCGGTTCGCCGCGCGGCTCGGGCCCAACGGCTGCCGGCTCGGGCCCAACAGCTCCCGGCGCCGGCACCGCGCGACCGCGGCCGCGTGGGGGTTTGTTGCCGCGACCGCCGCTCCAACCACCGCCGCGCTCCCGCGACCTCTACGATCCGTATTGAATCGCCGACGCCGACGCGGGCCGCCGCCGCCCGCACCGGAACTCCATGCCTCGTGCTGGTTGATTGAGCCGACCCCGCCCCACTCGTACACTGCGGTCGGATCCACATTCCGGTCTGGAGACATCATGAAGTCGTCGTGTGCCTGGCTCCCGGCGGTCTGGCTCCTGGCGGTCGTGGTCGCCGTGCATGCGGCGGCGCGAGCCGATGAAGACGTACCGAGCGTGGCGGCCGCCGGCAAGGTGTTCGTGTCCGGGGTCGATGAGCCCTTCACCGCGGTCCGTGAGGCGGTGGAGCAGGCCAAGGCGCAGAGCGGCCGTGACTATCGCGTCGTGGTGGTCGATACCGCGGCGGGCGATGTCCGCGGGCTGCTCGAGCGGATCGTGGCCGAGTGGCGCCGCGACGAGACGAGCGGCTTCGATCCCGCCGCCGACGTCACGATCGTGCTGGCCGTGGGCGATCGCCGGATGGCGATGGACATGCCCTGGGCCTTGGAAGTGGGGAGCGGCCTCGATCGCGAGACGCTGGAACGCGAGCTGATCGAGAAGGTGTTCGTGCCCCGGGCGAAGGACGGGCTCTACGACCGCGGGCTCGCCGATCTCGTCGCAGCCACGGAGACCTGGGTGGCGACGCGGGCGGACGAACTGAAGGCCCGCGCCGAGGCGGCGCGGGTGTTTCGCACCCGCACGCTCCCACTGGGACTCGCGAGCATGGCCGGCGTCGGGATGCTCGGGGCGCTGGCGGTGCAGTGGGCCCGGCACGGCCGCAGGCTGCGACAGGCGCGGGAGAAGCTCGCCACCTTCAAGAGCGAAGTGGTGGCCCTCTCCGATCTGCTCGACGCCGAGCAGGAACGGCATCGAATGCTGCCCTACACCGACGCCGATTTCCAGACGCCGATGGAGGGGCAGACCCGCGCCGCCTACGACGCCGTGCAGGCCGCGATCCGCCGCTACCGCGAGCGCTGGCTGGGACTGATGGACGTGTGGGAGAAGGCCCAGCAGATGGTCGATTCGGAACGCTTTCTCGGCACGAAGGCGGCCGACGAGGCGATCCGGCTGCTCGACTCGGCCGAAGCCCGTCCCCCGCTCGACGCCGTCGCCGGTGAATGCCGTGGCCCGCTCGACCTGCTCGAGCAGGCCCACGAAAAAGCCCGTGAACTCGCCGCCACGCTCGACACCGAGGCGGGCGCGGCACAGAAGCGGCTCTCGGGCCTGGCCGGCCGCGGCCGGTCGAGCGCCGTCTTCCAGCCGGCGGTCGCCGACGTCGCGCGGGTGCACGGACAGTGCACCGCCGAACTCGAGCGTGACCCGGTGGCGGCCCGGGGCCGACTCGAAGCGGCGGCCGCCACGCTGGCCACGGCCGTCGCCCATGTCGAGCAGGTCGAAGCCGCCGACGACCGCCGCCTGCGGGCGGTCGAGCAGACGACTGCGGTCGAGGGGGACGTCCGCCGCCGTCGGGCCGAGGGCTGGCTGCTCGCCGAGCAGGGGGCGAATCCAGACGACCGGATCGGCGCCGCGCGGCACGCCTGCGACCTCGCCGCACAACTGCTCGACGCCGGCGAGACGACGGCCGCGCTCGTGCACGTGGAACAGGCCGAGAAGCTCGACGCCGAAGCGGCGGCGCTGCTGGAGAGCATCGTCGCCGCCCGGACCCGGGCCGAGGAACTCCTGCCGACCTGCGCCGCCAGGCTGGAGGCGCTCGCCTCCCGGCGGGCGGACACGGTGCGGGCGATCGAGCACCTCGCCGCCTCGTACGCCGAAAGCTCGTGGGCCGACGTCGCCGACAACGCGGGCCGGGCCGACGAAGGGCTGGGCCGAGTCGAACAATTGATCCGGGAGGCCCGCGTGGCGGTCGAGCCGGGCCGGCAGGAATACTTCCGTGCCGTCGCGGTCCTCGAGGAGGCCGTGCGGCAGGAGGACTGGATCGAGGGCTGCCATGCGGCCGTCACCGATCGTCGCGCGGAACTGGACGAGCTGTTGGCCACGGTGCCGGTGCGACGCGATCGGGCCGGCGACCGCGTGACGGAACTCGCACGGCGGCTGCAGCGGCAGCAGACCGATCGCGCGCGGGCCAACGAGCGGTGCCGCGAGGCCTCGCGGCTCCTGAACGTGGCCGGGTCGGCCCTCGCCGTCGCCCGTCCCGATGTCCGCCAGGCGGCCCAGCTCGTGGATGCCGCCGACGCGGCCGCCGCCCGGGCCGAAGAGTATGCCGACGCCGACGACCGGCTGGCCCGCCAGGCCGCCGACGAGATCGAAGAGACGGACGCACTGCTGCGGCGCGTGGCGGCCTGGTATGCCGAGGGAGTGCAGACCGATGTCCGCGGCGCGGTGGCGACACTCGAAACCGCGCAGTCGCTGCTCGGCCGCCAGCGGTATGAAGACGCGATCAAGACGGCTGGAGAAGCGGCCGAGGCGGGACGGGCCGCCTATGCCGCGGCCACCACGGAGGCGGAGCGGCGCCGGCTCCGGCGGCAGCAGGAGGTCCGCCGACGCCAGCTCGAGGATTCGTTCACGCGGATGTCGCGCGGTGCCGGCCCGTGGGTGATCCAGCTGCCGGGCGGCATGTTCAGCGGCCCCGACCCGTGGCGGTCGATGCATTCGGGCCCGCGGCCCTCCATCCCGTCCGGCACCGCGGGAGGCGGCTGGTCGCGGGACGTCGCCCAGGTCGGCTGGTAGTCAGCGAATATCGATCGGGGCGGCATCGAGCCGGCCGATCTCGGCCACGGGCTTCGTCTGGGTCGGCCGCTCGAGGAGCCGCTCCATCTGTTCGACGCGGGCCCGCACTGCCACCGGCATGCGACTGCGGGCCTCCGGCGTGTCGATCGCGTCGTTGAAGACCACCCGGCCCCGGGCGTCGGAGACGACGAGCCGCATCTCGTCGCCGGCCACGAGCCTGATCTGGAAGTCCGCATCGTGGCGAACGAGTGTTTCCCTTTCCGCCGATCCCGCCGGCCGCACGGCCGTCGGCCGCTGCGGCGACTGCGCCTGCGACTGCGACAGCATGGAGAGCGTCGAGGCGGCTGGCCGCAGTGCCGCCGCCGGACGGATCGGCGCTACGGGCGGCTTCACGACGACTGGCGGTGCGGGGGTACCGAGCGGCACCTCGATGATGTCGCCGGCCCGCAGCACATGGCAGGTGCACCGTCCGCCGGTCGTGGCTTCGAGCAGGGCGTTGAACTGTTCCGGCAGCACGAGCAACTGGTCGTCGAGCTTCACGAGCACGTCGTGCTGGCGGAAGCCGGCCCGGTCCGCCGGTGAGTCCGGGCTCACGTCATCGACGACGAGACCGGCGCCACGATCGAGAGCGAGCTGCTGGCGGAGCACGGCCGAGGCGCGGGACAGCCGCATCCCGAGGTCACCCGCCGTCCGCGGAACGACGACTTCACCCACCGGCTCGAGATGCGAGCGGCGGGGGGACTGATCGGGCTCCGCCGCCGTGCCGCCGGCAGCGATGAGGGCGGCCGCGAGGAGGGCTGCGGGGAGCGACGGCGACATGAATCGAAGGGCGTGTCTGCGGGCGATCGTGTGCATCTCGGTGTGATCCGCCGGTTCAGGGAGACAGGAGAGAGGATATGTGACGCGCCACGAGGTTTGACGCCAGACGAGCTTTTCGCAGCCGGGCGGGCGGGCGGCAGACTGGGGAAGGAGCCATCGCCCCGGAAAGCTGCGGGCCGCCGGCGAATGAGGCGGCCGGGAGGATCTCGTGGCGATGACGGCAGTCGCGTCCGTCCGGCTTCCACGGCCGGCTGCCGCAGCGTCGATACGACCGTCATACGACGGCGATTCAGACGACTCACGGGGGGCTGCACAGCATGGGCATTCGGCACGACACGGTACGGGGGATCATCATGCTGGCCGTGGCCTGCCTCGGGGCGACGGCCGGCGTGGCCCATGGCGCCGAGACGGCTCCGTCGCCGCCGGCGCTCAAAAAGCCGGTGCTCGTCCCGGGCACGGGCACGATCGCCAAGAACGCATACGACGACTTCGAGGACGAGAAGTGGAAGTGGTACTACAACCACCCCAAGAGCTCCGAGGAGCAGGACAAGCGGATGCGGGGCCCGCTGGGAAAGAGCGCCAACGGCCGCTGGTTCGAGGGCCCCAAGCGGGGCACGCCCGACGTGGTGAAGCGGATCGAATTGCCTGCGCCGGGGCTCGAGGGCAGCGGTTACGGCCTCCTGCTCTCCACGCAGCATGCCGGCATCCCGAATCGCGTCACCTACCAGATGCAGCAGGACGACTTCATCTTCAACATGAGCCGGGCCGCCGGCCGCGGCTTCTCGGTCGCCGACAGCCCGAGCGTCGTGACGCGGGTCTACATGCCCCCCTTCGACCAGTGGGAGAATCGCACCGGTCCAACGTTCGGCTTCCGCGCCGGCTGCTTCACGCACGCGATCATCACGGGTGACGACCATCCCGACGAGGGGAAATTCGGACTCGAGGAGTACTGGCCCGGAATGTTCGTCTGCTACGAGAAGGCCAACCCCAAGAAAAAGACGGAGCGACAGGCCTATATCCGCGTCCGTGGCGGCCGTAACGGCGGCGAGATCAGGGGCCCCACGATCACGGAGTCGCAACTCGGCTGGTGGACGCTCGGCCTGTCGTTCTCGCCCGACGGCATGGTGCACTACTTTGCGAGCGAGGGCGTGGACGACCTCACGATGGACGACCACATCACGTCCCAGTATCCCTACGGCTATCGCACGGAGTGGCTGAAGACCTTTTTCTTCAATGTCTGTGCCCACGACGACGGTCGCACCTGGAGCACGCCCTGGGTGATCGACGACCCGAAGGTCTACTTCGTGAAGCGGCCCCAGATGGCCACGCAGCAGTCGCGGTCCACGAAACGGTAGGCGGGGGGCGAACCCGTCCGCGGTCCGCCGGCGGCCGGCGACGGCCGGCGGCTCGAGCGGATTCAAGGTAGCTGGAGCGACGACTTGGCAAACCGGGGGACGTAGGCGAGGGGTCGGCGAACGCTCGAGGAGCATTGGGCCGCTGCGGCCCACGCGACGAGACTTTTGCCGCCCCGCAGCCGCCGCTACACCAAAGCCGAACCGGGTCTAGGTGGTCGAGGCCGCGTCGGAGCAGTCGGGCTCGAGGGCGGCGATCTTGGCCACGCGGCGGGCATGCCGGCCTCCCTCGAACTGGGTGGCCAGCCAGGTCTGGATGAGCTTGTCCTGCACCTCCGGACCGATCATCTCGGCGGAGAGACACAGCACGTTGAGGTCGTTGTGCCGCCGGCTCATCTCCGCCGTCACCTCGTCGTGGCAGGTGGCCGCCCGCACACCGGGCAGCTTGTTGGCCGCGATCGCCATCCCGACGCCCGTGCAACAGAGGAGGATGCCGCGATCGACCGTCCCCTCGCTCACGCGACGGGCGACGTCGGCGGCGATGTCGGGATAGTCCACGGCTTCCTCGCCGTGCGAGCCGCAGTCGATGATCTCGTGGCCGAGCCTCTGCAGAAGCCCCATGAGCCGCTGCCGCGCGGCGACACCCCGATGATCGCTGCCGATTGCAATCCGCATGATGGACACGACACTCCGTGACGATGGGTCGGACCGCCCGCTCACTGCCGCGGGAGTTCCGCCTTGAGTGTATCCATTCTCGCGAGCAGATGCCCGTGGATCTGTCGGGCACATTTCCGATAGGTTTCCAGCGGGCCGCCGATGGGGTCGAGCACGTCGCGGCGGTCGGGTGCCAGCATCGTCACGCGGCCACCCGCCTCGGGAAACTGGCCCAGAATCGCGTCGCGGTGGGCCGCCGTCATCGTGAGGATCACGTCGGCCTGACGCACCAGATCCGCGGTGAGCGGCTGGCTCTCGTGGCCACTCAGGTCGCCCCCCAGTTCGGCGGCGGCCTCGACGGCACCGACGCTGGCCGGCCCGCCTCCCCAGGCCGCGAGGCCGGCGCTCGCCACCACGACCCCGCGCTGGTCGACCTCGTCGGGTCGGCAGCCGAGCTGCTCGGCGACGAGCCGGCGGAAGACCGCTTCCGCCATGGGGCTGCGGCAGGTGTTGCCCGTGCACACGAAGAGCACCATCAGGCTCGCCAGCCGCCGCACGGTCTCCGCGGCCACCACGCCCTGCCGCACCATGCGAAACGCATTGTCTTCGACCGCGATCGTCGTCGCCGGCTGGGCATAGCGGGTACGGCCGTCGTCGAGCACCAGCGCGATCGCACCGCCGGCCCGTGCCATGAGCTCCGCCGCCGTCACCACCGGAGCGGCTCCCGGCTCGGCCAGGAGCACGGGCCCCGCCAGCATCTTCATGCACTCGGCGAGCATCGGGTGGCCGGGAATTCGCAGCCGCAGCCGACCGGCGGTCACGGCCGCCCGGCGCGACGCATCCGGGAGCCGGTAGACCAGGCTCTCGGGGTGGTCGTCGGGTACCAGCATCGCCACCGGCCCGGGCCAGCACCGGCGGGACAGCCGCCGCCCGATCGGCGGCATGGCGGGCGCCCAATCGAGGACCTCGTCGGCGCTCTTCAGCGCGAGCGTGAGCAGCGGCTCGTCGGGATGCACCGCGGCCAGCCCGCGGAGACGATCGGCGGCGGCAACGGACCGGGCCGCGGCCGCGATCACATAGTCGGTCTCGGTCGGGAAGACCACCGCCCGCCCCTCGGCGAGCGCCTGTACCGCGCGGTGCACGACGTCGCGGGCATCCTCGGAGCGACGCAGATCGATGACCATCGGCATGAGACGAGCCGGCGGGGGGCGGCCGGGAATCGGACGGGCCAACGCTGCGACTGCAACGCGGGGTGGCGGCGGTTGCATCGCGGCCACGCTGCCGACCGCACCTGCAACGGTACCGCGGTCTGAGCGGGCCAGTCAAGAATCGCAGACTGGGCAAGACACCCCCAAAGCGACACTTTTCGGCTTGTGACGCGGCCCGTGGCTCCGCTATTTCTCCGGGGCATCGCCGCCTTCCCTTCGCAGTGCCGACCTTGATGCTCATCCGCGCCTCGACCCGCGTTTGCCCGGCCGCTCTCGGGCCGCTCCGGTTCGTGCTGGCCTGCGCCTGCCTGCTCGCGGCTGCCCCGGCCCACGGCCAGCCGCCGTCAGCCGCGGCCCAGCCGGTCGCCCTGCCGCCGGTCGAGCCGCGGCCGCAGGTCGCCGCGGACAATCCCGCCGACCGGATCATCGAGGTGCGAATCGAGGGCAACCACGCCACGGAGGCCTCGAAGCTCCCCAAGCTCGTGACCCGCGCCGGCCAGATCTTCGATCCGCAGGCGATCGAGGAAGACGTCCGCACGCTGCATCGCTCGCGGAAGTTCGTCGACGTGCTGCCGAAGTACGTGCGGATGCCCGAGGGCGTGGTCGTGATCTTCCAGGTGGTCGAGCGGCCGATGCTCCGCTACGTGAAGTACGTCGGCAATCGCTCGGTGACGAACCGCACGCTCAAGAAAAAGAGCGAGATCGAGGTCGGCGACTCGATGGATCCCTACGTCGTCGAGGAGGCCCGCCGTCGGATCGAGTCGTACTACCACGAGAAGGGCTACGACGCGGCCCGCGTGACGACCGTCGAGGGGAGCAAGCCGGGCGACAAGGGGGCCGTGTTCCTCATCGATGAAGGGCAGCGGCGGAAGGCGCTCTGGACGAGCTTCGTGGGCAACACGATCGCCAGCGACGCCCGGCTGCTCACGCAGATCAAGTCGAAGCCCGGTATCTTCTGGCTCATCGGCGGCGACGTCGACCGCGAGGTCATCGACCAGGACGTCGAGACGCTCACGGCCTACTACCGGAGCCTCGGCTTCTTCCAGGCGAAGGTGAGCCGCGAGGTGGAGGTGGTGCACGAAGGCAACCGGGATTGGACCGCCCTCACGTTCGTGATCAACGAAGGGCCGCGATACACCGTGCGGAACGTGTCGTTCATCGGCAACAGCAAATTCAAGTCGGAATTCCTCGAGCGCGACATCAAGCTCAAGGGGGGCGAACATTTCAACCAGTCCAAGATGGACTCCGACCTCAACCTGATCCGCGACATCTATGGCGGCCGCGGGTTCGTGTTCGCCGATGTGCGGGCCGATCCACGGTTCCTGGAGGCGCCGGGTCAACTCGACCTCGTCTACAACATCGAGGAGGGGCAGCGGTATCGCGTGGGCAAAATCAACGTGCGGATCCGCGGCGATCATCCGCACACGCGGCACAGCACGGTGCTCAACCGCCTCTCGCTGCGGCCCGGCGACATCCTCGACCTCCGCAAACTCCGCGAGGACGAGCGGCGGCTGAAGTCGAGCAGCCTCTTCCTGGCAGACGCCGCCAAGGGAGAAGGACCGAAGATCGTGTTTTCCAAGGCCGACGACATGGGCACGCGGGTGGCCGAGGAGCCGACCCGGTCGGCGCCGCCCCCCGGGGAGCGGCCCGGCTTCCGCGGCCAGAGCCCCGACGACGCCGGGCACGACGAGGTGATCGACCTCGTCATCGAAGGGGAGTGGGGCGCCGTCGACGACGCGATCGCCGCCCCCGTGCCGCAGACTCCGGCCGGCACCGTTCCGGCCACCAGTCCGCCACCGAAGCGGATGGCCACCCAGCCGGTCTGGCGCGGCCAGAGCCCGCAGGCGTTCCCGGCCGCGGTGGCCCAGCAGCCGCAGCCCGGCTTCGGCCAGCCCATGATGCAGCCCATGATGCAGCCCATGGTCCAGGCCGCGCCGCAGCCGTGGGGCGGCCGGCCGCTGGCCCCGACGGGCCCCGAGGCGATCGACTACTCACGGATGGTCGCCCCGCCTCCGCCGCAGCCCGCCGTGGGCATGCCCGGCCAGCCGCCGGTCTACACCGTGCAGCAGCAGATGCAGCCCGGTTTTCCGGCCGGCCCCGCCGCGGGCTTCCCGGGCGGCATGCCCTTCAACGGTCAGGATCCGAATCAGCCCGGCGGCTTCCAGCAGCCCGGAATGGTGCCCAACTTCGGCACCCCGCAGCAGGTCTATCCGGGCAACGAGCCCTACGTGATCGTGGACGTCGATGCCGAGGAGACGCAGACCGGTCGGCTCATGATCGGTGCGGGCGTCAACTCCAACGCCGGCCTCGTGGGCAACATCGTCATCGACGAACAGAACTTCGACATCCTCCGGCTGCCTCGGAGCTGGGACGACATCCGCAACGGCACCGCCTTCCGCGGGGCGGGGCAGCGGTTCCGACTCGAGGCTTCACCCGGCACGCAGCTGCAGCGATACATGGCCACGTTCCAGGAGCCCTACCTCTTCGACACCCGGATCGGCCTGTCGCTCTCGGCCTCCTACTACACCCGGTTCTTCTACGACTGGGCCGAAGCCCGCACCGGCGGCCGCATCGGCCTCGGCTATCAGTTTCAGTTCGCCCCGGACCTCTCCGTCAACGCCGGCTTCCGCGGCGAGAGCGTGGACGTGTTCAATCCGCGGGTGCTCGCGCCCGATGTCGTGAACATGCTCGGAACCAACGGCGTCTACGGCTTCTCGGGTGGCATCATCCACGACACCCGTGACAGCCCGTTCCTGCCGACGCAGGGGCATCTGGCGACGTTCGAGTTCGAGCAGGTGATCGGCACGTTCGTCTATCCGAGGGGCATCTTCGAAGGCCGGCAGTACTTCCTGCTCAACGAGCGGCCCGACGGCTCGGGCCGCCACGTGCTCTCGGTCGGCTCGGTGCTCGGCATGAGCGGCCCCGACACGCCCGCCTACGACAACTTCTTCGCGGGCGGCTACAACACCCTCCGCGGCTTCGTGTTTCGCGGGGCGAGCCCGCGGCAGGCCGGCCCGAACGGCCAGCTGGCGATCGTGGGTGGTCCGTTCGAGTGGCTCAACACGGTGGAGTATCTCTTTCCGATCACGGCCGACGACACGCTCCGCGGCGTCGTGTTCACCGACTTCGGCACCGTCGAGTCGAACGTGTCGATCAAGAACTTCCGCGTGGCACCGGGCGTGGGCATGCGGATCACGCTGCCGGCGATGGGCCCGGCGCCGATCGCGCTCGACTTCGCCTTCCCGGTGGTCTACGCCCCCTACGACAGCAAGCAGCTCTTCAGCTTCTTCGTGGGCTTCGCGCGGTAGCGGCGGAGGGTTTGGCGGCGGCCTCAGGCGAGCGAGCGGGCCGTCAGGCACGGGTCGGCGGATCACGGGGTGACGCCTGAAAGCTCGTCCGGTCGTCGCAGGCTAGCCTCGGCGAACAAATCACCTCATCATGTCCATAAAAAGGGGATAATCATGGACTACATTGCCGTCAACGAGCTCGAGCGGCCGCGTGCAGTGCCGCGAGCGACTGGCCGCTTCCGAGGAAATGATTCTCACCAGCAACGGCCGCCCGATGGCCGTGCTCATGTATGTGGATGCCGAGGACGATCCGGAAGATGTGCTCAACGCGGCCAGAGAAGCCCGCAGCCAGATCGCCCTGCGCCGAATCCGGGAACGCGCCCGCCGGGCCGGGGCAGCCGCGATGTCAGACAAGGAGATCGATGGTGTGATCGCCGCGGCCCGTCGCGAACGAAAGCGTCGCTCATGAGCGACGCCCCGGAGGTCGCGGTCTTCGACACCAACGTGCTGGTATCAGGGTTTTTGAGTCCACATGGCGACCCCGGCCGGATTGTCGAATGGTTGAGAAGCGGTGCAGTGCGGGCGGGATTGGATGACCGGATCATTTCGGAATATGAAGAGGTGTTAACACGCCCGGAATTTACTCTTCCGCGGCATGAAGTGGCGATCGTGCTCAAGCGGATTCAATCGCAGGCAGCCTTCGCCGTCGTTTCCCCGGCCCATCTTGTCCGCGGCCTTCCCGATGCCGACGATGCCCCGTTCGCAGAATGCGCGCTCGCGTTGGAACGGTGGCAACGGCTCTCCCTGCTGGGCCGCGATCTGGGCGAACAACCTCTTCATTCGCTCGAGTGCTGCACCGTCGAATGACAGGTAGCCGGGGCAGATTTTTTACCAAGAAGGTCTTGCCCGACTGCCGCAGTCCGACGAGCGAGACGGATGGCGACCAAGCCCGGGCCTGCCGGATGTGGATCTCGAGATATCGCGACCTGGCATGCGGCATGAGCAGCAGTCTGAGCCGCCGTGACGTTCCTGGAAAATCACGACACGTGGTCCGAAAAAGTCAGAAACGCAAAAGAGGTAAAAAGCTGCCAGCCACCACATGTGGGCTTTTATGAAGACTGGCTCGCGGCGGCACAGCCGGCGACGAAGCCGCTGGCCCAGGCCCACTGGAAGTTGAAGCCGCCGATGCGGCCGTCGACGTCGAGCACCTCGCCGGCGAAGAACAGGCCGGGGCGGATCCGGCTCTCCATCGTCTCCAGCCGCACCTCGGCGAGCGGCACGCCGCCGGCCGTCGCTTCCGCGACGGCGAAGCCACGGTCGCCCACGACGGGCAGCGGCGTCGCCGTGGCGAGGGCGGCGAGTTTTCGGCGGGCGTCGCGGGGCACGTCGCCGGAGGACGGGGCGCCGGCGAGATCGCAGAGCGTGCGGGCCAGCCGGTCGGTCACGTGGTCGCGGAGCACGGCTGCCGCCCCGCGCCGCTGCCCTTCCACGAGCAGCCGGTCGCAGTCCTCGGTCGTCATGCCCGGCAGCCAGTTGAGCGAGAGTGTCACGGTTGGATCGGCATGACGGGCGATGAGCCAGTGGCGGCTGATGTCGAGCACCGCCGGTCCTGAGAGCCCCACGTGCGTGCAGAGGGTGCTGCCCGTCGTGGCGAGGAGCCGCTTGCCGGTGGCCGTCGCGAGCGTCACGGTCGTGGGCAGCGTGAGCCCGGAGAGTCCGGTGATCCAGTGGCCCGATTCGAGGACGAGCGGCACGAGCGCCGGCACGAGCGGCTCGGCGAGTGAATGGCCGAGGCTCTGGGCGAGCACGAGGCCGCCGCCGTCGGAGCCCGACTTGGGCAGCGACTTTCCACCGGTGCAGAGGATCACGCGGCGGGCCGCGATCGGCCCGGCGTCGGTCGCCATGACGAAGCCATCCGCCGTCGCCTCGAGCGCCGTGACGCGGGCGGGATGCCGGATTTCCGCGGCCGCCTTCGTCGCCTCGGCGATCAGGGCTTCCAGCACCGTGCGGGCCGAGTCGGTAACGGGGAAAAGCTTGCCCGTGTCTTCCCGCTTGAGCGCGACTCCCGCCTCCTCGAAGAAGCGGATCGTGTCAGCCACCGAAAACCGTCGGAGCACCTTGCGGATCGCGGCAGGCGTGCTGCCGGCGTAGTCGGCCTCGCTCACCGCGTGATGCGTGACGTTGCAGCGGCCGCCGCCAGCGACGAGGATCTTCGCACCGAGCTTGCGGGCGCCGTCGACGACGAGAATCCGCGGCGGTGAGCCGGTGCCGTGCGTCGCCAGGGCCGTGCGGCCCGCCCAGGCGGCGGTGAAGAGGCCCGCGGCGCCCGCGCCCACGACGAGGATGTCGGTGGTCTCCATCGCTACCAGCGGTGGTGCACGAGCGGGCGGATGGCGTCGTCGTAGATCTCTTGCACGGCCGCGAGCGTCGTGGTTTCGAGCCGGGGCAGGTCGGAGGCGCGGGCGTTGTCGGCCACCTGCTCCGGCCGCCGGGCGCCGGGGATCACGCACGACACGGCCTCGAACGACAGGATCCACTTCAGTGCGAACTGCGCCAGCGTGGCCCCAGGAGGCACGAGGGCCTTCAGTCGCTCGACGGCCTCGAGTCCCGTCTCGTAGTCGACGCCGGAGAATGTTTCACCGCGGTCGAACATCGCGCCCTCGCGGTTGAATGCCCGGTGGTCGTCGGCCGGAAACTCCGTGAGCCGCGTGAACCGGCCGGAGAGCATCCCGCTGGCCAGCGGCACCCGCGCGATCACGGCCACGTTCCTGCGGCTCGCCTGCTCGAAAAAGAGCTCCGACGGTCGGAGCCGGAACGCGTTGAAGATGATCTGCACGCTCTGCACGTGCGGATACTCGATCGCTTTGAGCGCCTCCTCCACCTTCTCCACGCTCACGCCGTAGAACCGCACCTTGCCGGCGGCCACGAGGTCGTCGAGGATGCCGAACACCTCGGGCCGGTAGTAGACGTCGGTGGGGGGGCAGTGGAGCTGGAGGAGATCGAGCGTCTCGACGCCGAGGTTCACGAGGCTTCGCTCGACGAACGCGGTGAGGTTCTCCCGCGAATAGCCGGCCACCGTCTGGGCAGGGAGCCGCCGGCCCGCCTTCGTCGCCACATAAAAAGGTTCGGTGCGTTCCCGCCGCAGGCGGGCGATCAGCCGCTCGGAGAGGCCGTCGCCGTAGACGTCAGCCGTGTCGAAAAAATTGATGCCTGCATCGAGGGCCGCGTGGAGCGTTCGCATCGACGCTGATTCGTCGGCGCCGCCCCACTGACCGCCGCCGATGCCCCAGGCCCCGAAGCCGATCTCGGAGACCTGCCATCCTGTCCGTCCGAAAGTGCGTGCGTGCATGGCAGGCAGTGTGGCCGATCGGGCACTACACTTCCAGCAGCCATGAGTATGCCCGCCCCGTCGTCGATTGCAGGTGCGTGGTGGCGAGAGCCACGGGCGCGGCCGCTCGCCGTATGGGGGGTGATCCTCGTTGCCAGCGGGCTCGTCCACGTCGGCGCGTGGATCGTTCTCGGCGGCCCGTGGGAAGGGCCGGTCACCTGGCGGAAGCCGATTCTGTTCGGTGTCTCCGGCGGCCTCACGAGCCTCTCGCTTGGCTGGGCCTGGGCCTGGCTGCCGAGGCGGCGGGGTGACCTTTGGCTCGCGCGGCTCACGGCCTGGGCGCTGGCGATCGAAGTGGCGCTCATCGACCTGCAGCGGTGGCGGGGCGTGGCGAGCCACTTCAATCGGGCGACGCCGCTCGACTCGTGGCTCTACGACGTGATGGGTGGGCTGATCCTGTTCGTGACCGTCGTGATCATCGATCTCACCATCCGCTTTTTCAGGCAGCGACCGTCCCTCCCCGCCGACATGCTGCTGGCAGCGCGGGCCGGGCTCGTGCTCCTCGTCGTGTCGTGCCTGCTCGGCATCTGGGCGAGCGTGCATGGCGACACGCAGGTGGCCCGAGGACTTGCTCCCGAGATCTACGGCGCGGCGGGTGTCGTGAAGTTTCCGCACGGCGTGGTGATCCACGCGATCCAGTGGCTGCCGTTCGTCGCGTGGGCCGCGCGTCGGGCTGGACTCGGCGACCGCACGCGAACCCGCCTCGTCGCCGTGGCCGTGATCGCGTCCGGCCTGCTGCTCGGCTACGCTCTCGCCCAGACGCTCGCCGGCCGCCCGCGCTTGGGCGGTATGCGTTCCCTGATGGAAGCCCCGGGCGGGAGTCGCCTCAGAGCTCGCCCTTGACGGCGAGGTCGTGGAAGTAGTGCGGCACCTTCGCCTGGTTCGCCAGCAGCCACTTGATCGAGGGCTCGTGGTTCATCGCCTTGCTGAGCGCCTTGGCCGTCGCCTCGCGGTTGGTGCGGAACAGGATCTCGGGATCGTAGTCGACCTCCGTGATCGACGGGTCGAGCCAGACCGAGACGATGATCCCGAGGTCGTTGGCCTTCTTCTCGGGGATGTCGCCGGAGCGGACGGCGTCGAGCACGCCATGGGCGATCGCCGCCTGCACCGTGCCCATGAGGATGTTGGTGTACTTCGAGTTGTTCACCGTCACCTTGCTCACCATCAGCGTGGCGGGGCGGACCTGCACGTCTGAATTGAGGATCGCGAACACCCGGGAGTGCCCCTTCGTCTGGTCGCCGATGAGATTGGCGATCGCGTAGCCCACCGGGCCGTCCAACTCGCCGATCACCACCTCCGGCTCCGCGGCGCTCCAGGCGGCCTCGTCCTCCACGAGCGCCTCGCCCGTCCGCAGGACGATCCGCCCCGTCGCCCCCTTGCCCCCCTTCGCCTTTTTCTTCGCCATGTCGTAGTCCACCTGAGATGTCGTGTGTCGAACCGGAAAGGTGCGGCGGCCGGCCGCCGCCGAGGCCCGCACGCCTACCGGCTGCGGGCGGTGCGGGTGAACTCGCAGTCCGGAGGCAGCAGTTCCGCCAGCGCGTCGGACGAACACCGGACGACGAGGCCGTCGACGCCGACTCGCCCCAGCGTGCAGCCGCACTCCAGACCCTCGTCGCGACCCCGCCCCTCCACCTGCACCGTCCAGGCGTCGCCGCTCCGCGTCCAGGTGGCTTCGGCGAAGCGACCCGTCGAGGTGAAGATCCACGACCGAATCGCCCGCCGCTCGGGATCCCAGCCGATGATCTCGGTGAGTTCGCGCGGGCCGACGGCGGCGGCGGGCAGGAGGCCGGGGATGCGGGTATCGCCGGCGGCCGGCAGGCTCTCCGGGGCCTGATCGGGCCGGACCGCATGGCTGCGGACGATGAACGCCCGACCCGCGCTCCAGAAGCATTGCGTGCTGGCCGTCACGCCTTCGCCCACGTCTTCCCAGGCGCCGAGCAGCCAGGCCAGTTCGTCGAGCGGCCGCGCGACCGAGCCCGCCGCTTCGGCGGCCGGCAGCGGCGACTCCCGCAGGCTCTCCACGAGCCAGCGGCCATTCTGCTTCACGACCACCGCGGAGAACCGGCTGGCGGCACTGCCACCATCGGTGAAGCCGAGTCGCGTCTGGCCGTCCACCACCGCCACGTCGTGTCGGACAGGCCTCACGCCGGCAACGTCGATATCGATCGTGGCATCGGCATCCGTGGCGAACAGGGCCGTGAACACGTCCCGGACGGCAGTCCGGCCGGCAGTCACCTCGCCCGACGCGAGATCGACGCTCTCGCCACCGTCGGACCAATGGGCGGCGACCGCCGCAGCATCGTGCCGGTTGAAGTCGCGCAGGTAGCCGTCGAGCATCGCGCGAATCTCGGCCGCGACGTCTCCAGCGACCGCCGGACGGGCCGCGGCCACCGCGGCGTCGGCGACCCGAAACGGCCGCGGCGGCGCGATCACCCGGGGCACGGCCGCAGCCGGACGAGCCGCCACCGGAACCGTGTCGACCGTCTTCCCGGCCGAGCACCCAACCAGAGCCACGACCGCAAGCAGACGCATCCGTCGCATGATCTCACCCTCCGTGATGAAGCCCGACACGACAGGCCTCATGATACCGGCCACGCCGCCACATGACGAATCGAACCGACGCCCGAGTGAACCCCGCCATGGAACCCCACCGCGGAAACCCCCGTGCTTTGTCCGGCCGCGGCCGAAAATCTCGCGTCGCCCACTCATTGGGCGTCGATCGTCACGCCGGGGAAGTCGTCAGTGCGGAACGGGGTGAGCGGCAGGCCGGCCGCCGAATACATGTTGCACACCGGGTTGTCGGCCCAGGCATAGCGAACCGCGACGGGGTCGGCCACCACCTCGCTCGACACCTCGATCCGGCCGTCGGGCAGGATCTTCGCCTTGGCGGCCACGAACTTCCGGTCGGCGCCGGCGATCGTGAAGCCGATCGGCTCGGCCACGTCGAAGGGCCGCCAGCCGGCGGCGCCGGAGAAGGAGAGCACGATCTTCGAACCCTGCTTCTCCATGCCCGTATAGAGCGGGCTGCGGCAGACGATGCCGGGCACTTTGTAGGTTTCGGCGAGTGCCCAGCGGGCCAGCCGCTTGGCGACGTCCTGCTTGTTCTTGGGGTGGATGTCCTTCCCCTCGCCGATGTCGATGATCACCGCCTCGCCCGTGTTCGGCAGGGCCTTCATCGTCATCGTCTGGGCCTCGCGCAGCTCGGCCCAATCGCTCTCGGCAGGCTCGGCCTTCTCCGATTTGTAGTCGGCCAGCTGCACCCAATAGAAGGGGAAGTCGCCGAGGCCCCACTCCTCCCGCCAGGTCCTGATCATGAAGGGGAAGAGTTCGCGGTATTGGTAGGCCCGACCGGCATTCGACTCGCCCTGATACCAGATCGCCCCCTTGATCCCGTAGCCGATCGACGGCGTCAGCACCCCCGAGTGAATGTTGCCGGGCCGGGCGTTGCCCTTCATCTGGCCGTCGGGGCTCGCGGGCTGCTTGGGAGCCGGCTTGCCTTCCGCCTTCGCCTTCTCGGCCTCGACCTTCCAGTCGGCGAGCTTCTTCTCGAACTCGGCCAGCGCGGCCGGCAGCGCCGCTTCCGTCTTCGTCCACCGCTCGTGGATGGCGGCGAGCGTGGGGTGGGCGGCGAGCTTCTCACGCCTGACCCAGGCTTCGGCGGCACTGCCGCCCCAGGCATTGTCGATGAGGCCCACCGGCACGCCGAGCGTCTGGTGCAACTGGCGGCCGAAGAAGTAGCCGACGGCCGAGAAGTCACCGACCGTCTCGGGGGAGCAGGCGGCCCACTTGCCGTTGAAGTTCCACTGCGGCTCCTGTGTGCCGACCTGCGGCACCGAGACGAGGCGGATGTTCGGAAACGTCGCGGCTGCCTTCTCGATGTCGGGATCGTTGGCCTGGTTGACGCTCCACTGCATGTTCGACTGGCCGGCGCAGACCCAGACCTCGCCGATGAGCACGTCGTTGAACGCGACCTCGTTCTTGCCCTTGACCGCGAGCGTGTGCGGACCGCCGTACTCGTGGACGGGGTCGAGGAACACGTGCCACATGCCGTCGGCCGCGGCCGTGGTCGAGTGACTCTGGCCCCCGAGCGTGACCGTCACCGCCTCGCCCGGATCGGCCTTGCCCCAGACCTTGTTCTTGATGCCCTGCTGCAGGACCATGTGGTCGCCGAACATGTTGTTCAGCGACACGTCGGCGGCGGCGGGAACGGCGGCGAGGAACGCGACGGCCAGCCAAATGGGGGCGACACGCGGACGGAACATGAACTGCCTCTCCTGAAGGAAACGACGACCCGGACCGGACTGGTCCGGCGCCAGCATAGCCGCGGTCCCGGCCCGGAGGAACCGCCCGCGTGCCGCTCGCCCACGCGGTTTTCGTCTTTGCCCGTACCGCAGGTATCGTGTCTGGCGACCCCTCCGCAGGAGCCCGCCATGCATCGCGACCCCGACACGACCGCTTCCCATGCCACGCCCGGCTCGGGCGGCGACGCAGCACGACACGGTGACCAGCCGGCCCCGGCGTCGTTCGCATCGGCCGTGGCCGTGCCCTTGATCGCGTTGGGGCTTTTGGCCGCCGCGGTCTGGTTCGGATCGACGCCATCCCCCGCTCCCGCGCCGACCGCCGGTCCCGCCACCGTGACGACCGTCGCCGACCCGCTGCCGAGTTGGAGCGACGGGCCGACGAAGCGGGCGATCCTCGAGTTCGTGGCCGCCGTCGCCACGCCCGGCAGCAAGGACTTCGTGCCCGTGGCAGAGCGGGTGGCCGTATTCGATCACGATGGCACGCTCGTCTGCGAGAAGCCGATCGCCCACGGCATGTTCTTGATCGATCGCGTGAAGTCGCTCGTCGAGCGGCGGCCGGAACTCGCCCACGAGGAGCCGTTCACCACGCTGCTCACCGGCGATCTCGACTTCGTGCGGCGGCTGGGCAAGAAGTTCTTCGCCGACCTGTCGTTCGCGGCGCTCGGCGGCGTGCCGGAGGAGAAGCTCGAGGCCGAGGCCCGCGATTTCATCCGCACGGCACGGCATCCGGTGTTCGACGTGCCGCTCGGCGACACCACGTTCACGCCGATGAAGGAATTGATCGCCTTCCTGCGGTCACGGGACTTCTCCGTCTGGATCTGCTCGGGCAGCGGGGTGCACTTCATGCGGCCGGCGGCCGCGGAGTGGTATGGCATCCCTCCCGAGCGGGTGATCGCCTCGCGGCCCACGTCCGTGATGAAGGAGATCGAGGGGCTCGAACTGGCGGCCGGCGACTCCCCCAACAAGCGGCTCGATCTCGTCGTCCTGCCCGAACTGCAGGTGCTCAACGACGAGGAGCGCAAGCCCGTGAGCATCGGCGAGACGATCGGGCGCCGGCCGATCTTCGCGGCCGGCAACGTCGGCACCGGTGGCGACATCGACATGCTCCGCTGGTCGCAGTCGGGCGACCGCCGCAGCCTGCAACTGCTCGTGCTCCACGACGATGCCGACCGAGAAATGGCCTATGGCGAGCCGCAGGACGAGTCGCTGGCGGCGGCCGAGCGGTATGGCTGGCGGGTGGTGCGGATGGCGACGGACTGGAAGAGCGTGTTCGCCCGGCCGCTCGCGAGGCAGATGGCCGCCGCGCCCGGGACGGCAGCCGCGACGCAGGCCCCCGTACAGGCGGCGACGGCCCCGGAAGCCGGCCCGCCACCGACCCGCTGGGGGGAGGAACTCGCCGCGTTCGCCCGGGCCGACCGTGAGACACCGGCGGCTCCGGGAGGCGTCTGCATGCTCGGCTCCTCCAACATCCGCCACTGGACCACGTTGGCCGACGACTTGCCGGGCATGAACCCGGTGAACCGCGGCGTGAACGGCTGCCGGCTCACCGACCTCGCCGAATTCGCGCCGGTGATCGCGGCGCCGCTCGAGCCCCGGCTCGTCGTCGTGTCGGCGGGCACCAACGACCTCGCCGCCGGCCGCACGCCGGCCGACATCGCCGCCGACTTCGGCCGCCTCGTCGCGAACCTCCGCCGCGAGCTGCCCGACGTGAAGGTGGCGTTCCTGGCGATCGCGCCCACGATCAAGCGGTGGGATCAGCGGGGCGCTCAGGCCGAGGCCAACGCCGCCGTCCGCGCGGCCATCGAGTCGGGTGCGCTGGGCAGGGGCGTCGCCATCATCGACGCCAACCAGGCCTTCCTCGGCCCGGACGGCACGCCCGCACCGGAGTGCTTCCTCGACGATCAGCAGCATCCGAGCACGATCGGCAATGCCCGCCGCGCCGAACTCATGCGGCCGCTTCTCGAGCAGCTCCTGGCTGAGTGATCGCCGACGATCACGCGCGGCGGTGGATGTAGTCTTCGACCTGATGGAGCGCGGTCTCGCAGCAGGCGAACCGCTGGGCGTTGACGTCGCCGATCGACACCACGCCGATGACGTCGCCGCAGGCGTCGAGCACGGGCAGGTGCCGCACCCGTCGCCTCCGCATGAGTTCGGCGATCTCGTCGATCCCCATGTCCTGCCCGCAGCAGATCACGTCGGCCGTCATCACCTCGGCCACGGGCGTGTCGGACGGCGAACGCGATTCGCCGACGACCCGGCGGAGCACGTCTCGCTCCGTGAAAATCCCGGCCAGCCGCCGGCCGCGGACGACGAGCACCGCGCCGATCCCCTGGTCGTTCATCAGCGCGGTCGCCTCCCGGACCGTGGCCTCCGGCGGCACGGCGACGACTCCACACAACGACTTCGCGTGCAAGACATCGCGCACGGTTTCCATGATCGCCGTCCTCCCCGAGTGATGGTCGCGGTTCACCCTCGACGCCTGCCCCCGTCGCATGCGACATTCTACCGGGTGCCGATGGACGCAGTCCACGTCGCGACGGACCGGCAGTCCGAGGAGGCGAACCATGAACAATGAAACCGGGGGAGATGCGACCGGGACGGACGCGACTGGCGCCGCGACGCCCGCGGGAACCACCCGACCGCAGCCCGGCGACTGGGGCATCGACACCTGGCTGGGGCGGTGTGTCCGCGGCGCCTGGCTCCCGTTTCTCCCCGAGCGGCTCCGCGAGCCCGTGGCCCGCGCCGTGATCCAGGTCGTCGCGGCCACGGCCGTGATGTTCCTCGTCGCGCCGCTCGTCGACGCGCGGGGCGAGGCCTGGCTGGATGCCACGTTCGCCCGCACGCTCGGCGCGCTGGCGGCGACGCGGGGCCTCGACAGCGCCATTTCGCTCGCCCAGAGCTCCGAGGTGAGTTTCAGCTTCGGCCCCGGCGGCAGCCTCGGCATCGGGCAGGCGCTCGATCCGGTGAACGACCTCGTGGAGCAGTACGCGGCCGTGCTCCTCACGAGCACGACCGCGCTCGGCGTGCAGCAGCTGGGCATGCGGGTCGGCCGGGCGCTCGGCTGGCGGGTTTTTCTGCCGGCTGTTGCCGCGGCATTGGCCGCGGCAGCCTGCGCCGGACCCTCCCGCGAAACCTGCCTGGCCTGGAGCCGACGGCTCTTCGGCATCGCCCTCTTCGTCCGGCTCGCGATCCCCACGGCCGGCTGGATCGATTCCCTGGTGGCCGACAAGTTTCTGGAGACGGGATACCAGACCGCGACAGCCATGGTGGCCGACACGGCCGCCCGCATCGAGCAGGCCGAGAAGGCCGACGCCGGCCAGCCATGGTATGAGCGGTACAACCCCGTGGATGCGATCGGAGACCGAGCTCAGCGGCTGTACGACACGCTGGCGGCACTCGGCGAATCGATCGTGAATCTCGCCATCTATTTCACGGTCTCCACGATCGTGCTGCCGCTGGCCACCCTGTGGCTGCTCTCACGGGTTTCCGGGGGCGTGTTTTCGTCCCGGCCGCGGTGAACCGGGGAAATCCCCGCCGCTCCGCCACCAGGTGTCCGCCAAAACGCGGGTATTTCTGCGGAAAAAACCGGGTGTTGTCAGGCGGAACACACCCGCCGAACGCGGGATTTGTGTCGGTTTCGCGAAATTCGGCGATTTCACGGCCGCCGCGACTTGCATGCCGCGCAAGTCAACGTAATCTATCCACCTTATCAGGCGGCCGAGTGTTTCGGCTGTCGCAAGAGAAAGGTCTCTTCGACCGACCGACGTTCGGGCGCGTTCGAAAAACCCTGCTCGGTTTTCTGTTCGTCCCTGTTTTTCCCCTTGGAGGTTTGCGTGATCCGCAAAGTTCTTTCTTGCCTCCTGCCGGCCGTTGCCGTCGTCGCCATGTGCACCAGCACGTGGGCGAAGGACTGTGGCGCCTGCAGCGGCGGCTGCGAAGGTGGCTGTGAAGGCGCCGTCGTCAGCGGTGGTGCCTGTGGTGGTGGTTGTGGCGATGCCGGCGCAGCGTGCGGCGGCACCAAGACGGTGTACCAGAAGCAGTACGTGACCGAGATGAAGACGGTCACGAGCACGGAGTACACCACCGAGACGCGCGAGCGGACCTACACGGTCAACAAGCGCGTTCCGCGGACCGAGGAGAAGACCCGCACGGTCACCGTGCAGGTTCCCGAGACTCGGACCAAGACCGTGAACTACACGGTCAACAAGAACGTGACGGAGACCAAGACGGCCGAGTACACCGTCCAGGTCCCGTACACCGAGTCGGTCGAGCAGACCTACACGGTGATGGTGCCGGTGAGCGAGGAGAAGACCTCGACCTACACCGTCATGGTTCCGAAGCAGGAGGAGAAGACCTCGACCTACACGGTCCAGGTTCCCTACACCGAGTCGGTCGAGCAGACCTACACGGTCATGACCTCCGTGCCCGAGGAGAAGACCTCGACCTACACGGTCCAGGTTCCCTACACCGAGTCGGTCGAGCAGACCTACACGGTGAACGTGCCGGTCCAGGAAGAGAAGACCGCCACCTACACGGTGATGGTGCCCCACTCCGAGGAGAAGGTTTCGACCTACTCCGTCAGCGTTCCCTACACCGAGCAGGTCGAGCAGACCTACACGGTGAACGTCCCCTACACCGAGGAAATGACCGGCAGCCGGACCGTGCAGAAGCGCGTCCCGGTGACGAGCATGAAGTCGGTGCAGGTCCGCGGCGGCCACTGGGCCACGCAGCAGGTCGAGGTGCCGTCGAGCGGCACCGACGCCTGCGGCTGCCCGTGCCCCCCGAAGGTCTGCTGCAAGCGCGTCTGGGTTCCGACCTGTGAGACGAAGGAAGTGCCCTGCACGACCTACGAGTGCGTCTCGGAGGAAGTGCCCTACTCCTACACGGTCACCAAGTGCCGTCAGGAGCAGCGCAGCCGGATGGTGAACGTGACGAAGCACCGCACCGAGGAGCGCCAGCGGACCTACACGGTCACGACCTGCCGCCCCGAGGAGCGGACGCGCACCTACACCGTCACGAAGATGGTGCCGGAGCAGAAGACTCGTACGGTCAACGTGACCAAGTACAAGTCGGAAGAGCGGACCCGCACCTACACCGTCACGAAGTGCGTGCCCGAGACGAAGACCCGCACGGTCAACGTCACCAAGTATCGTCCGGAAGAGCGGACCCGCACCTACACCGTCACGACCTGCGTGCCGGAAGAGCGGACCCGTTCCTACACCGTGACGAAGATGGTGCCGGAGCAGAAGACCCGCACGGTCAACGTGACCAAGTACAAGAGCGAGACGAAGACTCGCGAGTACACGGTCACCAAGTGCGTGCCGGAGACGATGACCAAGGAAGTTTCCTACACGGTCATGGTTCCCCAGCAGAAGGAAGAGAAGTACTCCGTCACGGTGTACGACTGCGTGCCTGAGACGAAGACCGAGACCTACACGGTTCGCGTCCCGCACCAGGTCACGAAGGAAGTGCCCGTGCAGAAGTGCGTGACCGTCGCCGTCGAGGTGCCCGTCGAGGGTGCCTGCGGTGGTGCGGCTGGTGACGCCGGTGCTGCCGGTGCCTGCGGCGACGCGGGTGCCTGCGGTGCTGCCGGTGCCTGCGGCGACGCGGGTGCGGCTGCCTGCGGCGATTGCGGCTCCTCGAAGAAGGGCTGCCGCCGCAAGGGCTGCCGTCGCTGCGGCTGCTGAGCCTGCCTCGGCACCTTCCATGATGTGAATCAGAGGGGGTCGGACGCCATGCGTCCGACCCCCTCGCTTTTTTCGTGGGGGGTGGTGGCGCCGCGGCCGGTCTGCTGCAATGCGAACTGTCGCGATCTCGGCCCACAGGGAGGTGGATGGCATGCAGCCCGGAGATGATTCCGTGGCATGGATTCGCCACGTGCGGCAGGCGGTCCGCGACGCCGATACGGATTTCTTCGCGGTCTCACCCGTTCGCTATTGGGTCGACTTCACCGTCAGCCTCGTGGCGGCCTCTTCGGCCACCGGTGTCTATCTGGCCGCCCCGGCAGGTTCGTGGCGCCAGCTCGTCGCCTTCCCGCTGGCAGCCTTCTGGCTGTATCGCCTCGGTTCGCTGATCCACGAGGTCTGTCATCTCGGGGAACACGAGATGCCCGCGTTCAAGGCGGCCTGGAACGCGCTCGCGGGCGTGATGATGCTCACGCCGAGCCCGTTTTTCACGCGGCATCACCGCGACCACCACAGCCGGCGGTTTTACGGCACGCCGGAAGATCCCGAGTACGTGGCCAACGTGGTGACCGGCGGCGACCCCGGAAGCCTGTTGGCCTACGCGGCCCACGTCGCCGTCTTTCCGGTGCTCGTCTTCCTGCGATTTCTGCTCGCCCCGCTCACCTGGCTGCATCCTGGGCTTCGTGAGTGGACGCTCCGCCACGCGTCGTCGCTCACGTTCAACCGGCTCTACGAACGGAAGCTGACCGCCGCCGACCGCCGAGCGATTCTGGCCGTCGAAATTCCCTGCTTCCTGCGGGCGGCCCTGATCCCGACGCTCGTGCTCGTGGGCATCAACGATTGGACGCGGATCCCGCAGCTCTATGCCCTCGCGGTGGCCACCGTGATGCTCAACCAGATGCGACAACTTGCCGACCATCACTTCGAGGGCGACGGGAGCCGGGGGGACATGGAGTCGCACATCCTCGACTCCTGCAACTTCACCCGCAAGGATCCGCTCACGCTGCTCTTGTTTCCCTTTTCGATCCGGTTTCACGCGCTGCACCACCTCTTCCCGTCGATGCCCTACCATCACCTCGCGGCCGCCCACGCCCACCTGGTCGCCACGCTCCCTGCGGATTCGCCCTATCTCTCGCTCGATCGGCCCGGCTGGTGGAGCGTGGCCCGACGCACGCTGTTCACGCGCCGGCGGATCACGGACACCCACCTGTCCGCCGGACGGTAGCCATCGTGGCGCTGCCACTCTGCCGCTATACTCCGGTTTCCCTTGAATGGAGTTTCCCTCATGACCTCCCGCATGCCCCCCCGCACGACCGTTCGCCTCGCGGTTCCGGCTTCGGTGCTTCGCTCCGCTCGTCAGTTCGCAGTGGCCTGCGGGATCGTTTCCGGTCTTTTCGTTCCGAACGTCGCGTGGGCACAGGCCGTTGCCGACGCACCAACCGCGCTCGACAAGGCGATCCTGACGGAGGCGGAGGCGACGGTGAAGGCCTTCAACTCCGGCGACGCGGCGGCCCTGGCCGCCCTGTTCAGCCCCACGGGTGAACTCGTGGACGAGAACGGCAACGTGTTCACGGGCAGTCAGGCGATCACCGACCTCTTCAAGACGTTCTTCGAGAAGTTTCCCAAGGCCGTGCTCGAGATGGAGGTGACCTCGACGCGGCCGCTCGGCGACGAGATCGCCGTCGAGGAGGGTGTGCGCCGCATCACGGCGGATGAGGGCGGCTCGGCGGCGCAGGTTCGCTATGTCGTCGTCCGCGAGAAAGCCGGCGAACGGTGGCCGATCGCCTCGTACCGCGAGTTCGCCGACGACCCGGCGCCGACCCCCAGGGAGATGCTGATGGCGCTCGACTGGCTGGTGGGCGACTGGGTCGATGAAAGCCCCGAGGGCCGCACGTCGATCTCCGTCCGCTGGAGCGACGACGGCAACTTCCTGCTCGGCGATTACTCCGTCACGGTGGGAGGCGAGACGGCTGCCGCGAGCACACAGCGGATCGGCTGGGATCCCATCGAGGGCCGCCTGCGGTCCTGGACGTTCGACTCCGATGGCGGTTTCAGCGAAGGGGAATGGCTTGCCGGTGACGACGAGTGGATCGTGCGGTCGGAGGCCACGATGCCCGACGGCACGAGCGGCACCGCCACGATGTCCGTCAGGCTCCAGGATGCCGATCACTTCGTCATCGAGAGCACCGACCGGGTGGTGGCCGGTGTCGAGGAGCCGGACTTCAAGCTCGTCGTGGCCCGCAAGCCGCCGGCGCCCGCCGCCGCGGCCGGTGCGCGTTGAACGCGTCCGCCCCCGCGAAACATCGCCGACTCGCCCTATGACCGACCGTTGTGCCTTCTCTCGCGCAAGGACCCATGCCATGCGGCCCGCCGCTGCGGTTTGCTCCCTCGTGATCCTGGTCTCGATCGCTGGCCCCGTGTGGGCACGTCCGTCCGTCGGTCGGGCTGGTGGTGGCGGCGGACACCACGCGGCCGCGATGGCACGGCCGCAGGCCCGTCCCAGCATGCCGCAGGCCCGTCCCAGCATGCCGCAGGCCCGTCCCAGCATGCCGCAGGCCCGACCCCAGATGCCCGAGATGCAGCGGCCGAACGTGCAGATGCCGAACTTCCAGCGGCCGAACGTCGGGGCCATGCAGCGACCCAACCTGGCGCGGCCATCGCTGCCGAATGCCGGCGTGGCGGCCACGCGGCCGGCCATACCCACGACGCGACCGACGGGCCCTGCGCAGATGCCCCGCCCCGGCCTGGGGTCGGTGCGGCCTGCCCCCGGCCTGCCTGGTGCCGGAGTTGGTGGAGGGCGTCCCGGTGGCGCCGCCACGCTTCCCGGCGGCGGGTTCGCAACGCGGCCGACGCCGGGTTTTCGACCGGGCCAGATTGGCGGTGGTCAAATGGGGGGAGGTCCTGGCGGCAATCGGCCCGGTGGTGTTGCCACGCTGCCGGGAAGCCTGCCGGGGATGAACACGCGGCCCAGCCCGGGCGGCCGTCCCTCGCTGGGAGGCACCACGAAGCCCGCGTTCCCTCGTCCTGATTTCCCGGGAGCGGGCGGCGGCGGCAACGCTGGCAACCGGCCGGGTGGAGGTGGACTCGCAAACGTCAACCGTCCCGTGACCCTGCCGGGCACACTCGAACCCGGTGGCGGCAACCGGCCCGGCATCGGTGGCAACCGGCCCGTCACGCTGCCCGGTGATCTTGCGAATCGTCCGACCGGCCCCGGTGGCCAATGGCCCAATCGCCCCGGTATCGGCGGGAATCGCCCCGGTATCGGCGGGAATCGCCCCGGTATCGGCGG
>Ga0214917_10000543_pt1 | contig 49593 bp, 43 predicted proteins | sample LL_1208_BB_MetaG_FD_177983 | JGI IMG/M metagenome (GOLD analysis project Ga0214917, IMG submission 177983) | Freshwater microbial communities from Lake Lanier, Atlanta, Georgia, United States - LL_1208_BB | ecosystem: Environmental > Aquatic > Freshwater > Lake | place: USA: Georgia | collected... | reverse complement strand
GACCGGGTCGTTAGGCCAATAGGTTCCGAGTGCCCGTTTCCCAGCTTCCCAGTCGTGAAGAACGATTAGGTCGGGTGCGTCAACCTCCAAGCCGCATGTGCACTTGCGGTAAGGCATTCCCCAGTTTGCCGGCCAATACGTTGTGATCGGCAAGTGTTCACCTCGTCGTCGAGCTAACTTCTCGAAGTCGCCGGGACCGTAAAAAACACGGTGCAAACCAAGTTTCCAAAAAATCTTGTGAGGCATTAGCTTTCGTGCATGACTTGTCCCGGCGGGCGCATCCGGTGTTTTCGGTGTTTCGGATGATTCGTTTTTGGCGACCATTGGTCGACCCCCATCTGGGTTTCCCCATCAGCTTGATGCCACCCGGATGGGCGTCACCCCGTTCTTCCCCTAGAGCACCCCGCCTGAATGGAGAGGGTTGCTGTGCGACTAGCTAGGTACTTTTCGTCGCAACTCATGAACGTGAGAAAAGTATAGGCATACGTGACGACACCCAGACAAAAAAGCGACACCTGAGGTCGCTACATTCTCCCTCAAACTTGTCACTGACCACTGAGTTTTCCGGGAGTTGTCACAATTATGAGCGCGTCGAAATCACGCCGAGTTGTCCGCCGTTTTGCGTCCGCCACTGTCGCGGGGGTGGTTGCGTTTGCGATGTTCGTGAGTGGCGCATCCACCGCCCAGGCGCTCACCACCGTGGATGGCACACTGCCACTTGACCTGGTCGAAGGATCGAGTCTTTTCGGTGTCGAGCAGTATCACGACAAGATTTACGAGTTCACGACCGGGCCACTCAATACGACCGTTGCCTCCGACTCCACTTTCGCCGTTCAGCACAACCCCGCCGGCACGTTCGATCCTGCGTCGGGCAAAGTGTTCTTTATCACTGGTGCATTGAGCGCATGCGCCCTCAACACCTTCGACCCCGTGGCGTTGAGCCACACGTTCGTGATCTCGCTCGCCAACGGACAGGGCCCGCTCTCTAATTGCTGGGGTCTCACGACCATGGCGGGTAAGACGACATTAATCGCATCTGGTTCGACCATTTACGACCTCGATCTCGAGACCGGTGCGACGTCGAACCCGCGCACGATCGACTGCCCCGGGTCTGGACTGGCATATGACCCTTCAACTGGAGATCTCTACAGCGGCACGAACGCCGGTGCCCTCTACCGACTCACTCTGACGAACACCCACGTGACGTGCACACTGCTGACCACGTTGACGGATGCGATCGACGGCACCAGCGAAAACCTCAAGGGCTTCACTTTCGACACTGACGGCACGCTGTATTTTCTGGCCCGCTGGGCACCCAAGCTGTTTAGTGTGAAGCCCGCGGACCTCGCGACGCCCGCGTCATTCTTCGGCGACTTTCGATTTACGCCCAGTGACGAGCCACTGCCAATTGACGGACTCGTCATGGTCTACACCCCGCTTCCCGATCCGTCGGCCCAGTCGGGGGTCAGTAGTGCGTCACTTCCGACCACGGGCGTTGACGTTGGTCTAGTGGCGGGAGTGGGCACGGTCGGCCTTCTTGCCGGAGGCCTGCTGCTCGCGGTCGTTGTTGGCGTGCGTCGCCGCGCATCGCGCTAAGCCTCATCGCGCTAGGCCTCGACGCCACGATGTCGACACCTTGTTCTCGAGCGACACACCTCGTAACCTGTGGGGCATGACGACAGGAACAACACCCATCCAGCTATCTCCCGACCCCAGTTTCGAGCACATGATCGGCCAGGGACATATTGTCGGCAACCTGGTTTTTCTCTCTGGCCAGGCCAGCATCAATCAACAGCGTGAAATTGTCGGCATTGGCGACATCGATGCACAGATCACTCAGGCCATGGCGAACGTTGAGAGAGCTCTCGCCGCTGCCGGCTCCGGCATCGACCGAATCTTCAAAATCACAATCTATCTGACGGATATGGCGTACTTTGACCGGGTTTTGGCAATGCGCAAACAGTACTTCGCCGCGCCCTGGCCGTCGGATACCACCGTGGGGGTTACCTCGCTGGCGTTGGAAGGCCTGCTTGTGGAGCTCGATGTGATCGCAACGACCTACGAAAACGCGGTAATCGCATAAAAATGTCTGATTGTCGACAACATTGTCGTCTGATTGCGTTGCCGGATAACGAGCAAAAATCAGGAAGTTTTGGGTATTTTTGAGGATTTATAAAGTCTTGGTAACGATGCAAATTCACATTGTTGACAATCGGATTTTTGAGAGTAGTGTTTCACTCGAGCTACGGCTTCATACACAATACAAGGGAGTAAAATGTATAAACGATCACTAGGAGTTGTCGGGCTTTCGCTCAGCGCAGCTTTGGTCTTCACCGGCTGTGCAAGCGGTGCGACCAACTCTGGAGCGGACAGCGCTGCAACTGACAGCACCGCAATCGTTGCAGCCGCACAGGCTGTCATCGACACCTACAAGGAGATCCCCTCCACCGCAGACCTCGGCGCCGCAATTGACGTCAAGGCTCTCGCCGGTAAGAAGATCATCAGTATCCCGATCGACTCGAAGCTCGAGTTCTACCAGGTCGGCGAGAACTCGATGAAGGCCATCGCTGAGAAGGCCGGTCTCGAGTACATGACGTTCCCGACGGATGGAAGCCCGACTTCCTTCCAGCAGGGCTTCGCTCAGGCAATCGCTGAGAAGGCTGGCGCGATCATCCTCAACGGACCGCTTCCCGAGAACCTCGCTCCTCAGGTGAAAGAAGCCCAGGCTGCCGGTGTTCAGGTTGTTCCTGTGCACATCTCGGACCAGTCAGAGCCGGTCTACGCAGACACGCCTTACGAGGCATTTGCTCCGTTCAACCTCGGTGCACGTCTGTCGACGCTCAACGCTGTTATCGACCTCAAGGGTGAGCCCGTTAAGGCGCTCGTTCTCGAGGCATCAGGAACCGGTCCTTCGGACGGAATGGTCAAGACGATCACTGACACCCTCGCCATGGAAGCCCCAGCGGGCAGCGCGGTCGTCACGTCGTTGAACATTCAGGTGCCTGCCTGGTCGACCGACATTCAGCCGGCCGTGCAGTCAGCTCTGTTGGCTCACCCTGAGATCAACGCTGTGCTTCCGATCTACGACTCGATGGCATTGTTCGCTATTCCTGGTATCGACCAGGCTGCTGCTGACAAGAACCTCGGCGTCTACTCGTTCAACGGAACCCCTGCGGTTCTCAAGTTGATCCAGGACGGCACCACCATGCGTTCCGACGCAGCCGAGAGCCCCGACTGGGTTTCGTACGTGAACCTCGACACGGTCTTCCGTGCGATGCTCGGTGCAGACCCGATCGCCAAGGTCAGCGGACCTCTTCGTCAGATTGACAAGAGCAACGTTGACGAGACCGGCGTTCCTCCCGAGAGCGGCAAGGGCTTCGGCAACGAATTCCCGAGCGCATACATGAAGCTCTGGGGACTTGGTTGAGTTCAACTGATCGTTCAGCTACCGGTGGGCGCGCTAACCGCGCGTCCACTGGGGCTGAACTCCTTTCAATTACGGGCCTGAAAAAGGCCTTCGCGGGAGTACCCGCACTTCGCGGTGTTGACCTGAACATCCGAGCCGGAGAAATTCACGGCCTGCTAGGCGCTAACGGTTGCGGCAAGTCAACACTGATCAAGATTTTGGCCGGTTTCTATACCGGCGATGATGGTGAGATTTCCATCAATGGGGTTGAGCACAAGTTGCCACTCGGACCCCGTGGACTAAGTGACAGTGGCGTCGCTTTCGTTCACCAAGACCTCGGCCTGGTTCCCTCGCTGACGGTGCTCGAGCACATGGCCCTTGATTCCAACGGCACCGCCTCAGAACTGCACCGCATCTCGTGGCAGCAAGAGCGCGGCCGGGTAGAAACGCTTCTCACTCGCTTTGATCTGAATCTCGACGTCGATGCGAAGGTCGATACCCTCTCTCCGGTCGAGAAAGCCATGGTGGCGATTGTGCGCGCCGTGGCTCGGCAAGAGCAAACCTCGGGCCAGGGAGGCTCACTCCTCGTTCTTGACGAACCCACCGTCTTCTTGCCTCGAGAAGAAATCGACGTGCTCTTCGCATTGTTGCGCAAGTTCAAAGCGCAAGGAGACTCGGTTCTGCTCGTTTCGCACGACCTCGATGAGGTTCTCGAAATCACCGACCGGGTCACCGTCTTCCGTGATGGGTCATTCGTCGGTACTCGCAACACGGCGGAAACCTCGCGCCAAGACGTGGTCGAGATGATTCTGGGGTCTCGCGACGTGCACACCGCACGTCAGAAATCTAAGGTGCGCACAGACATCGAGCCGCGCCTGGCCGCCAGCGGAGTGGATGGTGAGCGCGTGCGTTCGCTCTCAATCGAGCTTCGCGCAGGTGAGGTCGTCGGAGTAACCGGCCTCGCCGGATCCGGATTCGAAGAATTGCCGGAATTGCTCTTTGGTGCGCGCACGTGGCGTGCGGGCACTCTCACTGTCAACGGCAAAGAGGTCACGCTTCCCACTCCGCACGAGATGATGAGCAATCAGGTCGTACTGGTTCCCTCTGATCGCAAGGCCGACGGGGGAGCACAAGAACTCACCGTGCTCGAGAACCTCTCGTTGCCTTTCTTCTCGCAATTCGCTCGAGGCTGGCGAATCAAGTGGAAGTCGCTCCGCAAACAATCGGAGCAAATCACCGAACGGTTCAACGTCAAGCCGAAGAACATTGACCTTGAACTCGGCAAGCTCAGTGGTGGCAACCAACAAAAGGCCTTGTTGGGCAAGTGGTTGCAGACTAAGCCCACGGTGATGTTGCTAAACGAGCCCACTCAGGGCGTCGACGTTGGCGCACGCCGTGAAATCTTCAAGCTCTTGAGAGAAGCCGTCAGCAATGACATGGCCATTCTCTGTGCGACGTCAGATTATGAACAGCTCGTTGAACTCGCGGATCGAGTTCTTATTTTGGCGGATGGAGAAGTTCGCGAAGAACTTTTTGGTTCCGAAATCACCAAGGAATCTATGGCTGAAGCTATTTACTCTCAGGGAGCGAAATGACCAACGTAACTGACAAGCCAGCCGCGATGGCGAGCACCACGCGACGCAAGGGCATTCGCGACCCCGAGCGGTTCGCACTGCTGGGCGTGTGGGTCGTCTTAATCGTTTTCTTCGTGTTTGCTGTTCCGAACACATTCCCCACGACGGCGAACCTCTCGAGCATGCTGGGTTCACAAGCCGTTCTTCTGATCTTGGCCTTGGGTCTGATCATTCCGCTCCGTGCGGGTGACTACGACCTCTCGGTCGCATCGGTCTTCTCGCTTTCTGCCGTCACAGTGGCGTCGCTCAACGTGAATCTCGGTTGGCCCGTGGGCTGGTGTGCCCTCGTTGCTGTTGTCGCCGGTTTCGGGGTCGGCGCGCTCAACGGATTCATTGTGACCAAGTTCGACATCGATCCCTTCATCGTGACGCTGGGTGTCGGAACCGTCGTGCTGGGTCTGGCGTATCCCGTCTCGAACTCGCGAACAATCAGTGGTGTGGATCCTGCGCTGTCTGACGTGATGCTCGCGAAGCCGTTCCTGAACATCCCGGTTGATTTCTACTACGCCGTCATTCTCTGTGCGGCGGTGGCGTACGTTTTCTCGAGGACCGCGTTCGGTCAACGTCTGCTCTTCATCGGCCAGAACTCGAGCGTCGCCCGGTTGAACGGTGTGCCCGTGACACGACTTCGTCGTGTGGCACTCATGTGCTCGTCGACGATTGCTGCCCTCGCCGGTGTCGTCTATGTGGGTACGACCGGAAGCGCCGACGCGGGCTCGGGCGCGGGCTTCCTGCTTCCCGCCTTCGCGGCCGCCTTCTTAGGCTCGACGACGCTCTCCGTCGGACGCTTCAACCCGTGGGGCACCTTGATTGCCGTGTACTTCTTGGTCACGGGAATTAGTGGTCTTCAGCTCATGGGAGCCCAGCAGTATGTTCAGCAACTGTTCTACGGTGGCGCCCTGGTGATTGCCGTTATTCTCTCGAAGATCGTTCGAGCACGAAGCGACAAGCGACGTCTCGCGCAGCTCAATAACTAAATCAGCGAATTTTTCCACCCACCACCCCCTCCGCACACTCGCGGACACACAAGAAAGATGCACACCATGAAGGCTCACGGCGCAGTAATTCATGAAGTTGGCGGCCAGTGGAAAGTCGAGGAGCTTGAACTCGATGACCCTCAGGACCACGAAGTATTGGTACAGGTCATGGCGAGTGGATTGTGCCACTCGGATGATCACTTTGTGACCGGCGACCTCGCCGTAACTCTGCCCATGGTGGGCGGCCATGAAGGTGCGGGAATCGTCGTGAAGGTCGGCTCAAAGGTGAGCCGCGTCAAGGTCGGCGACCACGTGTCAACGTTGTTCATCCCCGCGTGTGGCGTCTGCCGCTTCTGTGCGCGCGGCCAGTCCTACATCTGCAACAACGGTGCCGGCATGGAGCACGGTTTGGGCATGGATGGAACACCTCGTTTCCACATCGCTGGTTCTGGCAAGGGCATCGGTGGTGTCACGCGTCTGGGAACGTTCGCGAACTACCTCGTCTGCCACGAAACACAGACCGTGAAGCTTCCGGATGACATTCCGTTCGACGTGGCCTGCTTGGTCTCGTGTGGTGTTGCCACCGGATGGGGCGCTTCGGTTTACGGCGGAAACATCCGCCCCGGAGACGTCGTTATGGTCATGGGCGTCGGTGGTGTCGGCATGAACGCAGTGCAGGGTGCTCGTCACGCCGGAGCCGACCACGTCATCGTCGTCGAACCGGTCGAATGGAAGCGCAAGGCTGCTCTCGACTTCGGCGCGACCGAGGCGTTCGCTAACGTCGACGCAGCTCGCGACCGCATCTCTCAGCTCACCAACGGTCAGGGCGTTGATGCGGCCATCGTGACCGTCGGTCGTGTTGATGGTGACATCATCGGTGAGGCATTCAGCGTGACCGGAAAGGCCGGCGCAACGATTCTTGCGTCGGTCGGTTCGTTCGAACCGCACATCGCTGCGAGCCCGCAAGACTTCACCAACTACGCAAAGCGCATTCAGGGAGTGCTCTACGGTTTGTGCAACCCCGTGCTCGACATCCCGCGCCTGCTGCAGATGTACCGCGAGGGTCGTCTCAAGCTCGACGAGCTGATCACCCACCGGTACGACATCAACCAGGTCAACGAAGGCTTCGCCGACATGCACGCCGGAAAGAACATCCGCGGCGTTCTCATTCACACGCACTAATCACACCGAAAGATTTTTAGGAGAAACACATGAGTGCAAAGACCAACGCCCCAGACCCACACGCACCGATTGAGCACACCCAGCTGCTCATCGACGGAAAGTGGGTCGACGCTGCAGACGGAAAGAAGTTTGACGTCTTCAACCCGTCAACCGGAGAGGTGTTCTGCCAGGTAGCAGAGGCCGGACCAGACGATGTTGACCGTGCCGTTGCATCCGCACGTGCCGCATTCAACGGACCGTGGTCGCAGATGTCTCCTCTCGAGCGCTCGAAGAAGATTTGGCGTCTTGCCGAACTCATCGAAGAGAACGCAGCCGAGATTGCTCGCATCGAAACCCTCGACCAGGGCAAGCCCTACGGGATTTCGTTGTACAGCGACGTGCCCTCGGCAGCGAACCTGTTCTATTACATGTCCGGATGGGCAACCAAAATCGAAGGCGAGACCATTCCGGTTTCGGCTGGCCCAGGATTCCACGTGTACACCCGCCGCGAGGCAATTGGTGTTGTCGCGTGCATCGTTCCCTGGAACTTCCCGCTCGTCATCGCGGCGTGGAAGGTTGCTCCTGCCTTGGCTGCCGGTAACACGGTTATTCTCAAGCCGGCAGAGTCGACTCCGCTCACTGCGTTGATGCTCGGCAAGTTGGCGCTCGAAGCAGGAATTCCGCCCGGAGTTCTCAACGTGCTCCCCGGCTTTGGCGCGCGCACCGGACAAGCTCTCACCGAGCACCCCGGCGTGGACAAGGTCTCGTTCACCGGATCGACCGCCACAGGCGGACGCATCTTGGAAGCAGCCAAGGGCAACATGAAGAAGGTGACGCTGGAGCTCGGAGGAAAGAGCGCCAACATCATCTTCGCCGATGCCGACATCAAGAAGGCAATCAAGGGCTCCTCCGACGGCATCTTCTTCAATGCCGGACAGGCCTGCGCGGCCGGTTCGCGACTCTATGTGCATGAAGACGTTTACGACGAATTTATGGCCGGACTCACCGAGATGGCGAAAAACATCAAGGTCGGCGACGGCTTCGACCCCACCAGCGAAATCGGTCCACTGGCCAGTCAGCAGCACTTCGACCGCGTCTCGGGTTACCTGCGAGATGGTGTCGACCAAGGTGGGCGTGCGCTCACCGGTGGCGGACGCGTCGGCGACAAGGGCTACTTTGTTGCACCGACGATCTTCACCGATGTCACGGAAAAAGACAAAGTGGTCCGCGAGGAGATCTTTGGACCCGTCGTCGTCGCCATCAAGTTCCGTGACGAAGCAGAGGTCATTGCTGCGGCAAACGACTCGCCTTACGGTCTTGCCGGCGGCGTATGGACATCAGACGTGGCACGCGCTCACCGAGTTGCGGCCGCGTTCAAGTCGGGAACCGTCTGGGTCAACTGCTACGGCGTGTTTGACCCGGCCATGCCCTTCGGCGGCTACAAGCAGTCGGGCTGGGGTCGCGAGATGGGACACGAAGTACTGCACGCGTACACGGAAGTCAAGACCGTGTGCGTCAACACCAATAGTTGATCTTTCGTGACCCCCGCTGCAGATAAAAATCAGAGCACTTTGACACTGACGTATAAAGTCAGTGATTCACTGCGCCGAGAAATCATCGGCGGCGACCGTGTGGCGGGGGAGCGGCTCAACGAGGTTGCGATTGCGAATGCGCTCAACGTCAGTCGTGGTCCGGTTCGCGAGGCGATTCTTCGCTTAGCGAATGAGGGCTTAGTCGTTGTCTCCCCTCACCGGGGAGCCTTCGTCAAAACTCTCGATCCGCAAGGGGTCATGGACCTCTTCGAATTGCGCATCGCCCTCGAGTCAGAGGCGGCCGCATTGGCCGCCCAGCGAATAACCGGGGTCGATTTGGCGCGTCTGAGAAGCACACAACAACAGTCGTCACAGTTAGTGGATGCGCACGACGATGGTTTCTCCAACGAAGTCGACCTGCACGACTTCATCGGCAGAATCTCAATGAACACGGCGCTCTCCGAGAGCGTGAAGAACGTGAATACGGAGCTACGCCTGGTTCGACTCAGGTCGGGTTCGAATTCGAGTCGGGCCGCGGAGGCGGTTCGTGAACACGATGAAATCATTAAACAAATTTCTGTCCGAGACGCAAAAGGTGCGCGTGAAGCAATGCGCCACCACCTTCGTCGTTCGCTTGAGAACACCCTCGAGCTGATGTTTTCGGACCAAGAAGACGAAACGAAGGATGAACGACATGAATCTCTATGACCCGTGGACCATGGGACGTATCACGCTCACTAATCGCGTTGCGATGGCTCCCATGACACGCAACCGAGCAGATGTCAACGGTGTGTTGCCGGAATACGTTGCAGACTATTACGCGCAACGCGCGGGTGCCGGACTCATCATCACGGAAGGCACCCAACCCAGTGCGGGCGGCAAAGGCTACGCCGGAACTCCGGGCATGCACACCGACGAACAGCAGGCTGCCTGGAAGGTGGTCGCCGATCGCGTACATGAAAAGGGCGGACGAATCTTCTGCCAACTCATGCACACTGGTCGCATTGGTCACCCGTCACATCTCTCGGAGCCGTGGGAACTCGTTGCGCCGAGTGCGGTCACGCCGGATCTCACGGTCTGGACCGCCGACGGAAACGAAGTGCCGGCGCTCACGCCCAAGGCTCTCGAGATTCACGAAATCGAAGCAATCATTCAGGCATACGCCGATGCGGCTCAACGAGCAGTCGATGCGGGGCTTGATGGTGTCGAACTCCACGCGGCCAACGGATACTTGGGTCACCAATTTCTCTCGCACGGAACGAACGTGCGCGACGACAAGTACGGCGGAACCCCTGAAAACCGGGCGCGTTTTGTCGTCGAGGTTCTGACCGCGATGGCTGAGCGCATCGGTGGCGATCGGGTCGGTGTTCGCCTGTCTCCCGGCGGCAGCTTCAACGACATGCGCGGCCTTGACGATGACGAAACGTACATTTCGCTCGTCTCGCAGCTCGACGGTCTCGGTTTGGCCTACCTGCACGTGCTCCGTCGTCGCTCGACGCCGTTGCACCAGCAGCTGCACAAACTCTGGAAGACCACGTTCATTCTGAACACCGGTTACTTGGGCTCGTCAGAAGAGAAAGACCTGAACGACATGGTCGAGGCGGGCGAATGCGACCTCGTCAGCGTGGGCCGTCTCTTCATCTCGAACCCTGACCTCGTCAACCGTTGGCAGAACGGCCTCGAATTGGCCGAATGGGATGAAAGCACGTTCTTCGGTGGAAACGAAAAGGGCCTCACCGACTATCCCGCAGCAACCTAGACAGTCTCAGCACAACACACCATTAAGAAGGAGAACGCAATGTCGGAGTACAAGGGAAAAGTTGTCGTCGTCACGGGTGCCGGGTCTGGTATCGGAGCGGCCTGTTGTGACCACTTCCGACAAGAGGGTGCGACTGTCATCGAATGGGATTTGCGCCCGACCGACGCGGCCAGCCCCGCAGTGGATGTCTCTGATTGGGCCTCGGTCAGTGCCGCAGCGAAAGCGGTCGCCGACGCGCACGGACACATCGATGCCCTCATCAACTGTGCGGGCGTCATCACACCGAACCTTCCTGCACAAGACGTCGACCCCGCAGACTACCGACGCAACTTCGACGTCAACCTCATGGGTATCGTGCACACCACGAAGGCTCTCTACAGCCTCTTGGCCGCGTCGAAAGACGCAGCGATCGTGAACGTCGCCAGCCAGGCCGCGCTCGTGTCGTTGCCGTGGCAGACCGCCTATTCTGCATCCAAGGGTGCCGTGACGGCACTCACGCGTGCTCTCGCAATCGACTGGGCGAGCCAGGGCATCCGTGTCAACGCCGTGTGCCCCGGTTTCACAGCCACGCCGATGGCGATGGGTCAGATGACTCCGGAACTCGACGCTGCTGTGTCACGTCGCGTGCCGCTCGGTCGCATCTTCCAGCCGGTTGAGATCGCCAACGCCATCGGATTCCTCGCCGGTCACCGCGCCTCGGCAATCACCGGCGTCATTCTTCCCGTTGACGGTGGTTGGACCGCAGGGGAGCCCGCACTCCCAATGTAGGGGCCGCAGCTCGACGCATCACTTAGTGCTTGAACAACACCCGGAGGTCCGACGTGAACTTTGCCAACAAAATCGCCTACGTGACCGGAGCGAGTTCCGGGATTGGTCGTGGAGCAGCGCTGCGCCTCGCGCGTGAAGGCGCACACGTAGTCTTCATGGGTCGAAACCGGGCTGACCTCGACTCGGCCGTGGCCGAAGGTGGAGCAAACTGCACTGCGGTCGAGATGGATGTTTCGCAGGCGAGCTCGGTGAACGCCATCCTGCCCGGTGTCATTGAAAAGCACGGAGCTCCAGACATCGTTGTGCACGCAGCTGGCATCACCGTTCTTGGTGCGCTGGATGAACTGACCGAAGCCGATTGGGACCGCCAAATGGACACCAATCTCAAGAGCATCTACCTCTTGAACCATCACTTCTGGCCAGCCATGACAACGTCGGGTGGATCAATCGTTTTGGTCGCGTCGACCGCAAGTTTCGCTGCGTTCCCTCAGGATGCGGCGTACGTTGCGTCGAAGGGTGCGGTGCTGGCCTTGACCAAGGCCATGGCGCTCGACGGAGCATCCGCCGGTATTCGCGTCAACGCGGTGTGCCCCGGCTTCATCTTGACCCCGAACCTGCAGGGCTACTTCGACGGTCAAGCTGACCCTGAAGCAGCAAAGAGCGGCGCGGCAAAGGCGGCACCACTCAACCGCATGGGCACCCCGGAAGACATTGCAGCGGCCGTCTCATTCTTGTCCAGTGACGACGCCTCGTTCATCACCGGAACATCAATCTTGATTGATGGCGGGCTCATGGCCCGCGTGCCGTTCTAGCGGTTTCGCAGGTCGGGTTGTTCGCGCAGGTCTTCGATGATGCGGGTGATTGAGCGCACCTGAAAGCTTTCAATCAGGTCGTCAGGGTATCCGGCAGATGTAGGCGTCTCGACGTGAATGTTGTCTTCGAATCGCACTTCACGGATGATCTGCTCATCTTCTTGGCCGAGCTCGAGACGGTCAGCGACGGCGATAATGACCTCGCGGCCCATGTCGCGGTAGCGCTGAACACCCGCCTTGTTCGTCACGGTGCCGTGACCGGGCACGAGGTGCTCGAAGTCGTAGGATTCGACGATGTCGAGCGCGTCAAACCAGTCGTAGACGTGCGAATCTTGGAACGAGGGGAGACCCGCTTCGCAGACGACGTCACCGGTGAAGATGATTCCGTCTTCTGCCAGGTAGGTCAGCACGTTATTGGCTGTGTGGCCGCGAAGGGCACGAAGCTGAAGTGTCACGTCGCCGAGGCTGAGCTTGAGCGTGCTCTCGACGAGAACGCTGGCCAACCGAACCGTGTAGCCCTCGAGCAAGCGGGAGTTGCCGGGGTCGAGCCGCTCAAGCAAGTCGAGCAGGTACTGCACCGTCGGCGGATCTGTTTCGAGACGCTGGCGTGTGCCAGCATGGGCGACAATCTCGCCAGGCAAGAAGCGGTTACCGATGGTGTGATCCGGGTGGTGATCTGAATTGATGAGAAACCGCACGTCACCGAGGGATTTCGCGAAGTGTCCCCAGGCGAGCGCGTCACTCGGGAGGTGGGGCGCGTCGATGAGGGCAACACCCTCACTGCCGATGACGGCGGACTGGTTGCTGCCGTAGTGCTCGGTCTCAACAACGACACGTGGCGAAATCCACTGATGAGCCATGAGACTAGCCTTCCTGTTTCGGCATGCCGGGACCACCGAGGAATCCGAACAGATTCTCTATGCGCAGCGGTGCAAAGACTTCAACGAACACTGCCTCGCCGGCAATACTTTCGCCGGAGTGATGTGCGTGGCGCGGAACGACCGTGACGTCACCCGGGCGAAGGTGAAGTTGCTCACCATTGATGGTGAACTTGATTTCTCCCTCGAGCATGATGATGACCTGCTCGGCGTCATCATGCGTGTGATCTGGCAACGACGTGGGGTGAACCCACCGGATGCGGTTGATGCCCATTTCTTTGCCCGCAACGGCAACACGAAAGTTGTTCGCAAGGTTCTCTGTCTCAGGGACGTCGTTCCAATTGAGCGTGTACATCTCAGGCTTTCCGTGCGGGCAACGCACTCACTGCGCGAATCACATCGGCGGTCGACATGACATCCGCATATTTCTGACCCATGTCGAAAAGGTTCACCTTGTGCACGGTTTCGCTTCGGTCGTAGACCGCGTCGTAGGGTACCAGCACCTTGTAGTTGTAGGCAAAGGCGTCAACGACGGTGGAGCGCACGCACCCACTGGTGCTGCAGCCCGTGACCACGAGCGAGTCGGCCTGCAGGTCGACGAGGTAGCTGGCCAGTGGCGTGCCGAAGAACGCACTGGGGTGCTTCTTCGGCAGCATGATGTCTTGGGGTTGGGGCGCCACCTCAGGTGGAATGCGATATCCCTGCTCAGGAATCGACATGATTGACGGAACCTTGGCTCCGAGCGTGCCCGCGTCATAGCTCAGTTTGGGAGCCACGTGCGGGTACAGAATCGGGTGGCCATTCTTACGGAATACCTCCACGAGCTCGGCAATGTGAGCAACCGCATGCCATCCCACTTCACCACACGCGGTGGAGTAGTCCTCGAGGGCTTCATAAAACGGCTTGGGGGTGTCACCGAGCGTGCGGTACTGCACGTCAATAATCAGAAGCGCAGGGCGCGTGCCAATTCCGGATGGTCGGCCAAAGCCAGCGCGGTCGTAGCGTTCTTCGTCGTCGGCGGTGATAACGCCGTCCCATGGCTTGGTCATTTTTGAGCCTCCAGCGCTGCGGCACCACTGTGGCGCCTGGACAGGTAACGGCCGGTCGCCGCTCCGAATTCTTCGCCGAGGGAGAAGACCATGTTGCCACGCACGAATGTGTGACGCACTCGACCCGTGAACTCCCACCCTTCCCACGGGCTGTAAGCGGCGGCTGACTGTTGGTCTTCGCCAACGACGGTCCACTTCTCGTTGAGATCAACGACGGCGAAATCAGCATCTGAGCCAATCTGAATGGCGCCCTTCTGCGGATACAGACCGAACAGTTCGGCGGGGCGCTTCGAGGTAACTTCCGCGATTCGGGTCAGAGGCAAACCACGCTTGTGGTGGCCTTCAGACAACATCGACGGAAGAACGTTTTCCAGACCCGGAAAACCGGCCGACGCAGTCCAGATGTCCTTCTCCTTAAAGGAGCGGTGACGCGGAACGTGGTCGGAACCGATGGTATTGACCACGCCGTCGGCAATCGCCTTCCACAGTGCCTCGCGGTCTGCTGCGGTGCGCAGAGGCGGGTTGACCTTGCCGTAGCAGCCGCATTCCGAATCGATGTCGAGCGTGAGGTAGTGAGGGCAGGTTTCGATGAAGATGTTGTCGTTGCGTGAACGACCCAACTCGAGCACATCGAGAGACAGGGCACTCGAGGTGTGCACGGCGTAGAGGCTGGCCCCGGTGACGCGCCCGAGGAAGGCCAGCTTGCTGAGCGCATCGGCTTCGATGTAGTCGGGGCGAGCGAGGTTCCACGAGTCGAGAGGGTTCTTGCCCTCTTTCAGACCCTGTGCCCGAAGGCGCCACACCAACTCAATGTTCTCCGCGTGCGGGTCGAGCATGGTGCCGTTGGCGGCACATGCCTCCATGAGGTCGAAGAGGAAGCCGTCGTCGTTACCGGGAAGCCCGAGGTAAGCGCCTTCTTCGCCTCGGAAGTTCATGAAGAACTTGTACGAGCTGACGCCGAGGTCTTTCGCGTAGTGGGGAATCGATTCGAGCTGTTCGCGGGTCACAACACAAAAGTGGAAACCAAAGTCGATGACCGAGTCTGCTTCCATCGCAGCCTTGGCGATCGGAAAGACGTCTTCATAGGGCTGGGCCGTCATGAGGTAACTAAGCATGGCCGTGACGCCACCGGCTGCCGCCGTGCGCGATTCAGGAGCAGCGTCCTCAGGCGACTGAGGGAACGTGATGTTGGGGCCGAGGTGAACGTGTGGGTCAATTACGCCGGGAAGTACGTGGAGGCCGGCCGCCTCGAACACCTCGCGAGCGTCAACGTGTGACCCGCCGTCAACGATGTCAGTGATGACTCCATTTGTGACGGCGATGTCAACTTGACGAACACCGTCGGGCAACACAACGTGAGCGCCCTTGATAACGAGATCAGCTTGAGTCATTTTCTATTTTTCCTTAATGGAGTACTTGAGCTCGAGCTCGTCGTAGAAGGGCTTACCGACCATGCTTTGGCGTTCTTCCCACGTGGCCATGACGTCGAGTCGCCCGTTCGTTGACCCCGTGGTGTGAAGTTCTTTCAACATTTCTGAGATGGCCCGATGCGAAACACGAAGCGCCGCATTGGCGAACAGAACCGCGGAGAACCCCATCTCGCTGAGCTCATCGACGGTACATAGAGGAGTCTTGCCACCTTCGACCATGTTGGCAATCAGGGGAACATCGAAGCGAGCACCGATGACGCGAAGTTCTTCGATCGATTCAGGGGCCTCGACGAACAAAACGTCTGCGCCCGCTTCTCGATAAAGTTCGACCCGGTCGAAGGCTTCCTCGAGCGAAGACACGGACCGCGCATCCGTTCGCGCAATGATGACCATCTCTTCGTTCTCACGCGCATCAACTGCTGCGTGAATTTTCTGAACCATCTCGTCGGCGCTAATCACGGCTTTGCCCGCAAAGTGGCCACACTTTTTAGGAAATACCTGGTCTTCGAGCTGAATTGCCGAGGCTCCGGCGCGTTCGAGCAGTCTGACCGTGCGGTACGTGTTGACAGCGTTTCCGAATCCCGTGTCACCGTCGACAACCAGTGGGACGTCGACCGTTTCGGCAATTCGCGCAACGTGGTCACGCAGCTCCGTGACGGTGACCAGACCGATGTCAGGCACGCCCAGCATCGAGTTAGCCAGCCCGGCACCCGTGATGTACACGGCAGAGAAGCCTTCGGCCTGAATCAATCGAGCGCTCATCGCGTCGTAAGCTCCCGGAAGCGTCAGAGCTTTCTTGGAAGATTGTGCGTGCGTCAAATTAGCCCGGAAAGACTTCATTCGTGCCTTCTCTCATCCGGATAAATCCGAATACTATGTGGACTAAAGCAGGCTGATTTTTCCGTTGATCTGAACGAGCTGGTGGTCAGGAGTCGTGACTCCCGAAGTAACGAGACCTCGGTTGAAGTCCTGTACCTGAACGACGGTCAGTCCATCAGCCTCACGCCACATCACGAGCCAAATTCCCTCGGTGATCATGCTGGCCTCGTAGCTGCAGGTCTCCGTCTTGTCGAGCATCGAACCGCGAGTAACCACGAATGTGACCGTGCTGTCTGCCTCGTTGAAGGACAATTCTGCGGCGAACGGACCGAACGGACCGTCATAGCCGAAGTCGATTTCGGCTCGCTTGTTTGATGCGGGAAAAACTTCGGACATAACTTCCTCCTGAATCGGCATTGAATGCAGTGACGTGTCAAAACTAATTGAACCGTTGAAAAAGATGTCACAAATAAGACAAAGTGTCAACAATCTTGAGTCAAATGGGAATCCCTGTGATTCCATGATTGTGAGCCGTGTTCCGGGGGGCTCAGGCGGGTCGTTCGCCAACCTCACGAGTGCAATTTGCGAGAAATGTTGACATTGATTCGTGCTCTGATGCACAATTTCTAAAAGACCCGATGCCTTCAAGGAGAAACTGTGAAAACTCGCGCCGCTGTGATGTGGAAAGAAACGGGAAATTACGAAGTCGAGGAACTCGAACTCGACGCTCCCAAAGCGGGCGAAGTGCTGGTTCGCTTCGATTATGCGGGCCTGTGCCACACCGATGAGCACCTCCGTAACGGAGACCTGGGATTTACGCCGCCCATGGTGGGCGGCCACGAAGGAGCGGGTGTTATCGAAGAGGTCGGGCCTGGTGTCACGCACCTCAAGGCTGGAGATCACTTCGTCACGTCGTGGATGCCCTCGTGTGGACGATGCCGCTTCTGCGTGACCGGTCAAACGAATCTTTGCGACAACGGCGCGTTCTTGATGTCGGGAACCATGCTTGATGGCACCCAGCGATTGCACGGCCGTGGCCTCGGAGTCGGCGCTGTCGACCTGTTGGGCACCTTCGCGCAGTGGAACGTCATCCCCGCGTCTTGTGTCGTTCCTCTTCCTGCCGAGATGCCACTCGACAAGGCGGCCATCGTTGCCTGTGGTGTGCCCACGGGATGGGGCTCTGCGGTCAACGCAGCAAACACGCGTCCGGGTGACCGCATTGTCATCTACGGCATTGGCGGAATTGGTATCAACGCAGTTCAGGGCGCCGCTCACGCGGGTGCCGAATTGGTCGTTGCTGTCGATCCCGTCGAGTTCAAGCGAAAGAAGGCACTTGAGCTCGGTGCGACGCACGCTTTCGCTTCCGCCGAAGAAGCACATGACTTCGTGTGGTCGGAGACCCGTGGAGTCGGCGCCGACGCCGCAATCATCACGGTCGGCCTCGTCGACAAGCAGGTTGTGCGCGATGGATTCTCGATGATCCGCAAGGGCGGCCGACTGGTCATCACCGCGGTGTCGAGCCCGGACTTGCTCGTCGAAATTCCGAGCTTCGAGCTCACGCTCTACCAGAAGCAGGTTGTGGGCAGCTTGTTCGGTTCGGGAAACCCGCACTACGACATCCCGAAGCTCATCGACCTCTACCTGCGCGGCTCGCTCAAGCTTGACGAGCTCATCACCACGCGCTACAGCCTCGACGAGGTCAACAAGGGTTATGACGACATGCTGGCCGGCAAGAACATCCGTGGTCTGCTAGAAATCGCTCACTAGTCTTCTGAGTCGTACCCGGTCGCTGACGCGAAGCGTGTCTGCGCCACTTCACCCCGGCTTCAACATCCGTTAGGAAAATACTCGTGAAAGCTGTCGTTTATCAGTCATTTGGTGGACCAGAAACAATGGAAATCGCCGATGTTCCTGAGCCACGGGTCGGGCCAGACTGGGTGCTGATTTCTGTGCGCGCAGTGTCGGTCAACCCCGTCGACTGGAAGCTCGCAGCCGGAATGCTTGACGGCATGCTCGAAACACACTTCCCCGCCATTCCCGGATGGGACGTCGCGGGTGTTGTCGAACGAGTCGGCCCTGCCGTGCGCAGGTTCGCCCCGGGCGATGAGGTCTACGGATACGTTCGCAAGGACACCGTTCACGCTGGTACCTACGCCGAGAAGGTTGCGGCTCCACTTCGTACCATCGCGTTGAAGCCCAAGAGTCTCGACTTCGCTCACGCAGCTGCGGTTCCGCTCGCTGGGCTCACCGCGTACCAGACGATCATCCATGACCTGAAAATCAAGTCTGGAGAAACCATCGTCATTCACGCGGCCGCTGGTGGTGTTGGCTCGTTCGCCGTTCAGATTGCGGTGGCGCAGGGTGCAACCGTCATCGGCACCGCATCCGAAGCGAACCACGAATACCTGAAGAGCCTCGGGGCAATCCCGGTGACCTACGGAGACGGTCTCATCGAGCGCGTGCGCGAAATTGCACCGGATGGGGTCGACGCTGTGCTCGATCTCTTCGGCGAGAAGGCCTTGACCGACAGCCCCGCCCTGCTGTCTGAGAAGTCCAAGGGGCGCCTCGTCTCCATCACCAACCCCATGGTCAAGGAGCTTGGCGGCATCATGGGCGACGTGCACCCGGACTACGACGACCTCAATGCGATTACCGCCATGGTCGAAGCCGGAAAGATCAAGGTCGACTTGTCTGCCGTTTACCCGCTCGAAGACGTCGCCCGTGCTTGGTCAGAGAACATGGCCGGTCACACTCGCGGCAAGATCGCCCTACTCGTCAACTGACCTCCCTCTGGCCTTTCGTCGGCCACCACGGCATCCGCACGCGGGGCGCAATCACGTTGAGCACCTTCCAGCGGAGTGCTCCAGCGATGACGCCGGTTCCGTATGATGCATCGTCAAGTGCGCGCAGTGCCAAACTTCGCACTGGATCAAGTCGTGTCGGGCTCAGCAGGTGGTCGCGCACGGGTTCCATGAGCATGGCCACGGCAACGCCTCTGGCGAGACGCGACTTGGGAGTGAGTGCAAGCACGAGGGCACCAACGGGCCACCAGTCGCGTCGCAGCAGGTGTCCGAGCCAGAACGCATCCGAGTAGATGATGCGACCGGTCATTTCGGCAGCCACGGGAAGCGGGACGTCACGATCAAGTATTTGTCGCTGGCGGGAGAGTTCGTAACCGGCGATTGCGAGTGATAGCCACGGTCGACCCAGAGCAAGCGCAGTGAGCACACCAAGGCCTGTGAGTGACGGTCTTGCCGGGATGAGGCGATTCTCGTGTCTCTGTTCGAGCGGAGCAGCCGAACCTCCGTAAGAAGCTCGTCTAGTCGAAAAGTCTTTCAACGACGTGCGCACTTCGTGGTAGGTGACGACGTCTGGCGCATAGCGAATCGTCCATCCGGCCTCCTCCATGCGCCAGAACAAGTCGACGTCTTCGCCGACGCGCATCCCAGGCTCAAAAGGAGGATTACTGCACGCACTTCGCCGCACAATGACAGTCGCGCTCGGGAGCCAGCCCACGGGCACCCCGTAGACGACGCGACTTGGAACCGCTCCCATGTCGAGCTCGGAGCGGGTTTCTTCATACAGCTCTATGGCGGAGTCGCCCCGAACGTGGGGACGGACCCGGGGAGCGACGGCGCCCATCATCGGGTCATTCAACAGCGGGCGCAACTGAGCAATCCACCGTGGGCTGGCGACGACGTCGGAATCCACGAAGGCGATAAATGGTGCTGTCGTTTCAGCAAATCCAGTATTGCGAGCGGCGCCGGGGCCGCCGTTCTCCGAACGAACAATCAGACGGGCACCGTGTGACTCGACGACATCGCGAATCGAGGTGGCAAACGGCTCTGGCGAGGCGTCGTCAACGACGACGATGGGCAGATTCTCGCCCGCAAGCGACTCCAGGCAACGGTCAAGCGAGTCCCAGTTGCGATAAACGGGGATGACGATCTCAACGTCATCAACGGGTGCGTCGCCTCGCGGTACGGGGTCAATGATTCCGCGGTCGAGGAGGTACACAGCAGCGCGTTTCTCCTCCGGGGTTGTGACGAACGCGCCCACTCTGCCCAGTTCGTGCAGCCGCGTCGCCAGCGCAAGTACCTCATCTGGCAACGTAGTGAGAGCCCAGGGCGAACCGCCCAGCGTGATCCGTCCGTCACGCAGCGCAACGCCCGGCGTCCAAGCGAGCGGCACATTGGTCAGAAAATCGTGGTCACCGTCTGTGCGTCCCGGTGGTGTGGGAAGAGGCGGAGGACCCCACGGTGCGCCTGCGGGATTACTCGTCATGGGTCGATTTTGACAGGTCGGGGAACAACCGCAAAATTGCGATTGAACTAGAGAAAATATGGATCAACAATGGATTCTCGATTCTTGAGCATGACGTCACAGGGAGCTGATTGCACGATTTTTCCGTGGTTCATGATGTGGGCTCTCTGTCCAATCTGAAGGGCCACATCGACAAATTGCTCCACGAGAAGAATGCCTACTCCAGATACGGCGAGGTCTGTCAGCACATCCATCAGGGATTCGACGGCGGCCCACGAGAGTCCCAAGGAAAGCTCGTCGATGAGCAAGAAGCGAGGCTGGGTAGCCAAGGCAACGGCAATCATCAACATTTGTTGTTCACCGCCGGACAGCAGGTTCGCTCGAAGATTCATCTTCTCCTCAAGCTGAGGAAAAAGCTGGATGGCGTTCTCGAGCGCTTCAGGGCGGAGGTCGACCACGCCGATGTTTTGCGCGACCGTCAGCTGGGTAAAAAAGCTTCGACCCTGTTCGACGTAGGAGAGCCCCATCCTGCTGCGACGGTGCATGGGCAGGGTGTCGATGCGCTGGCCGTCGAGCACAATCGTGCCTCCGGCTGTGGGCAATTTGCCGGCAATCCCATCTAACAAAGTCGTTTTGCCAGCTCCGTTGGGCCCGAGTAAGACGGTGATCTCTCCGCGAGCTACGGTCAGGTCGATGCTGTCGCACAGCGTTGACTCGCCACGCTTTATCGTGACGTTTTCGACACTGAGACCTTCCGTCATGATGTGGCTCGCTTTCCGAGAAACGAGGAGACAACTTCAGGCTGTGCCAGCACATCTGCTACTAGTCCGGAACTAATGATCCGGCCCGCGTTAACAACCGTGGCGCGAGCAGCGGCTCGCTTCACAAAGCCAATGTCGTGTTCGACGAGAAGTACCGAGCAACCAAATACGGCGGGAATGTCACGAATGCACTCGGCGAGAGCGCTGCTCTCTTGTTCCGGCAGTCCCGACGCGGGCTCGTCGAGGAGTACCACTCGAGGTTGGGATGCCAGCGCTCCCGCCACTTCTAATACCCGACGAGAACCGACATCCAAGAGCCTGATCGGGATGAGGCCATCGGGCAATCCAAAGTAGTCGCGCACTTTGTCGATGTGTCCTCGACGAGCCGTCCCCGCGCTGACTCGAAGGAATTCATCAACCGAAAGCCCTTCGATCGATTTTGATTCTTGAAATGTGCGGCGTATTCCCCGTCGTGCTCGGGCATAAGCTCGCACGCCGTTGAGGGTCACACCATCAAGCACCACGTTGCCGTCGTAACGAGGAAGAAATCCGGAGACTGCATCGATGAGGAGTGACTTTCCGGCACCGTTCGGCCCGATGAGCGCGTGAACCTCTCCTTCACGCACGGTGAGACTAACCGAGTCGAGAAGGAGCTGTTGCCCCATGGTGACACTCAAGCCCGTGATTTCGAGAGTGGGATTCAACGACGGTCGCGTGCCATCGGTGCGCTTTTCTTGGGCTGGAGGGATGCTCGTTCGCTGCGCATCCCGGAACCGTCGGTCTTGTAACCGACTGACGAGTCGCTCGACTATCCCACCGTTACCGCGACGCAGCACATCAAAAGCGCCCAGCGCAAGGAGCCCCGGCCCGAGATCGAGCGGTAGTCCGAGACGGCCAAGAATCTCCGGCACGAGCACGGCGACGAAGCCCGCCAGCACGGCACCGCCAAAAAAGCTCGCACCGCACAAGACGGCGGTTGCCAGATACCCAAAAGAACTGAGAGGCGAAAAGGCCGCGGTCGTCAATAGTCCGTACTGGGCTGCCAGCAATCCACCTGCCAGGCCGGAGAAGAGCGCCCCGATGGCGAACGCGGAGGCCTTCATCATCGGCACCTTGAGCCCCATTGCTGCCGCTGACTTTTCGCTCACCCTCATTGTTGCCCAGCCCGAGACGAGCGAGGTGCGCCTGAGAAGTAAGGAACCCGACTGAAGTGCGAGCAACAGGATCAGAGCGAAAAGGAAAAACCACCGAGAATCGTCGAACGGTGCCGCGGGTGTGACGGGCGTGCCGGTCGATACCCCGGGAAAACTTCCCTGGCGCAAAATCAAGTCGAGGGCAGCCGCAAACCCCAGCGTTACGACGGCAAGCTCGGCGCCGCGAATCCGCGCGGTCACGAATCCCAGAATCCAGCCGACGGGCAGCACGGCGAGGCCACCGATGAGCACCAGCAGCGGAAACGCGACCCCCGGAAGTTCGAGCGCAAGCCACGACACAATCCAGCCACCGATGGCGGCGAAAGACATCTGACAGAGCGAGATCAGGCCCGCCTGAATGCTGACGAACCCCACGCTGCGTGCAATGAGCGTGCTGATTACCACAGCGGTCATGATGTATACCCAGTAGACGGGGAGCGTGAACCCTAAAGCAACGGCGACCGCGACCGGGAGAATCCAGACCAGAAGTGAACGCTTACCTAACCGCATCCCACACCTCCCGGCGTCGCATCCACGTGAGAGTCAGGATGATGATGACTGCCGGTAGCGCACCCCGGTAGTTTGCCAGCCACTCAACCCGGGAAGCCCCGCCTTCGAATGCGCCAATGAGTAGAGCGGCAAGTGTTGTGACCCAGACGTTCGAGAATGAACCGACCAAGGCAGCCGCCAACGCAGGCACGATGAGAAACGACATTGATTCGAAGGTCGGATTCCGTGTCGGTGCAATGAGCAACATTGCGAGAGTCGACAGCAATCCAGTCATGGCCCAGGCGACAACGGTCAGCCGTCGCGTATTGATGCCAAGGAGCGCTACGGTCACGGGTCGCTCTGACATGGCTTGCATTCGCAGTCCAACTTGGGTGTATCGCAACACGAGCGTCAAACCTGTGGCAATGATGAGTGCCGTCACGACGGCCAGAATCGTTCCGACGTTAACCCGCACGCCGGCCACGTCGATTGTCGTGTCAGAAACGAGGCTCGGCATCGCGCGTGGCGAGTCACCAAAAAGTCTGAAACCTGCGGTGAGCATGAGCAGGAAGAGTACGGCCGAGATGACCGAACGCACAAGCACGGTGGGATTTGCGAACCAGCGGGAGAGTACCCAGCCAACGAAGCCCGCGATTCCCGCGGCGAGAGCCAGCCCCGTGATGACGGCGAGGCCTAGGGGAAAGTTTGCGTCGACCAGTGAGTAACAGGCGTAGGCGCCGAATGCGCCCAGTGCGGCTTGGCTGAAGTTCAGCACGCCAACGAGGCGATACAGCACCACCACACACACCGCGACTATGGCATAGGCGGCGCCAGACACCAGCCCGGCCACAATCCCGTCTAGCAACGAAGGACTTCTAGCGGCAGCGCTTTATGTACAGTCGGGTCATTGGCCGACGACCCAATCGCTGACTGTCACCCAACCGGATTCGGTTGCCTGAACCATCTGGCTTGCGCGGTTGGGGTTGTGCGAGGTGTCGCTTCCAAAAACGAAGGGCATACCCAACAGAGGGTGAGTTACCTCACTCATGTTTTTGAAGGCGGTGGTGACAGATTCCCGTGTGATCGGTCCGTCGATACCCTTCAAGACCTCGACGAGAATTTCCGCGCTCACGAATCCACCCATCGACAACGAGGTCAGCGGAACCTTTGCTTGCGTCAAGGTCGAACGCCAGCTATCGAGACGACTGTCATCACTCGAGAACGGCAAGAACTCTGAGTTTGCATAAAGTCCCAGGGTGCCCTGGCTCTGCAATTGGCTCACAACAGACTCTGAGTACGCCGAGGTCAGCGTGAGCCAGTCAACGCCATCGAGAAGCCCCTGTTGCTTGACCGTGTTCATGAATGCGACCGCGATGGGCTCGTTTGCGTTGAAGACAACGGCGTCACAACCGGCGTCGCGTGCGGCGAGAATGGCGGGGGTTGGATCGTCACCAAAATTCACCGTGGTGTCCACCAGAGGAGACTTGCTGCCCGTTGTTTCTTGCCAGCGAGCAATGAGTTCGAGATACGGCTCGGTAAGTCCGGGGGACTTCAGAATGATGGGGCACACCTTTGTGTCGCCGAGTACCTCAGAGGCATAAAAGAGAAGGCTCGAGAATCCTTGAATCGTGCCATTGTTCACGGGTGCGATGTTTGCCGAGGCAAAGCATGCTGGTTCGACGCCGATTCCCGGCACAGAGACCACGCCCTGCTGGGCGTACACCGTCGCATTGACACTGCACTCCACCAGGCTCGCCGAGCCCACAAAAGCAACGACCTGGTCTTCGTCGATGAGTCGGCGGGCTGCTTGGCTGGCTTGTGCGGGGTCAGCGCCATCATCTTTCGACAGCAATTCGATTTGCCGACCATGGATGCCGCCGTCAGCGTTGACGCGATCGAACACCGCCTGTGCTGCCGCGGGAACTTCAGGAAAAGGAGCCGGGCCCGTGATTGACGAGACCGCACCAATCTTGATCGGCCCCTCGGCGGATGCGTCGGGGGTTGCGGACGCGCAGCCCGACAGCGCAATGAGCACGACACTCATGGCGGAAACGAACAACACTGACTTCGTGGGCGAGGAGAACATGGGGTGGAGCTTTCTTTTCTGTGGTGACGTGGTGACTTGGTGAGTGGTGATGAGGATTGCGTTTCGCGAACGGCTATGCCTTCTTCGCTCGCTTCGGCGGCGTGGGCTTATTTCCCAGAACGACCTCGAATCCTTCGGGGATGAAAAAGTCGTCACGGCTGAGTTGGGAAATCGACGAGTGACCGAGGCCAAGCACCGCTGAGTCCAGACCCATCCGCAGCAGGTCCAAAACGTTTTCGACACCCGTCTGGCCATTTGCGCCGAGGCCCCAGAGATATGCACGACCGAGCATCACTGCCCGTGCGCCGAGAGCGAGGGCCTTCGCGACGTCTCCACCGCGACGAACACCTCCATCGAGCAAAACCTCAACCTGGTTCCCGACGGCGTCGGCAATCGGACCGAGGCAACGAATCGTGGCGGGAGTGGTGTCGAGGTTGTTTCCGCCGTGGTTTGAGACAGAAATCGCGTCGACACCTGCGTCAACGGCACGCTTGGCGTCATCGATGCGGGTGACGCCCTTGAGCATGAATTTGCCGCCCCACTCTTTGCGGAGCCACTCGATGTCTTCCCATGTTGGCGGGGGAGTCTGTTGCCATTCTCCGTAGGCACTGAAGAACGTCGGCGCCTTGCCTCCGGGTGACTTCAAGTTGGGCGCGGTCAAATCGGGCAGACCGCCATTGAGCCACTGCAAGCTCCACCGTGGACGACGGATTCCCTCGGGAGCAAATTGAATCATGGCCGCCAGGTTCATCTTTTCGGGGATGTTCGGACTGCCCACGTCTCGGCCAATCGAGAACGACCAGTCTGTGGTGGAGATGAGCGCTTTGACTCCGGCCGCACGAGCCCGTTCCATACGCTCGAGCATTTGGTCGCGAGATCCGGTCCAGTACATCTGGAAGAAGGTGTTCTCGTTAACGGCCGTCACTTCTTCGACGGGCCTCGACGCAAACGAGCTGAGACCCATGATGGTCCCGCGGTTTGCGGCAGCCCGGGCCACGGCAAGTTCACCTTCGGGGCTAATTGCTTGCACGCCAACGGGAGAGATCATCACCGGCATCGAAACTGGAATGCCCATGATGGTGGTCGAGAGGTCGCGGGGCGACTGGTGGCCGGCCACGTGCGGTGCGAACTGGATGCGCGCAAACGCATCGATGTTCTCCTCGGGCGTTCGGCCCCTCTCGCTGCCAGCAATGAGGGCCTTGTAAATCGACGGGGGAAGACGCTTCTGAGTCCTGCGTTGTGCCTCGAGCACGGTTTCGAACCAGGGGTTTTGTTTCCAGGGCCACAAACTCATGACTTCTCCTATTTTTTCGCCGGTGAAAAATTCTTTTTGATTCTAATGGCACTCGGTGCCAAAAATAAAGAAGTGAAATAGTGTCAAAGACGAACGCATCAAGTGAGGGCGGGAAGAGTCATGGAAAAAGTGAAGGTGTCGCCCGGGCGTGCCGGCCGCGTGCATGTCACGACTCACAGCCAACTCAGCCAGATTGCGCTGAAGTTGTTCATCGAACGCGGGTTCGACCAGACGACGGTGGATGAGATTGCGAAAGAAGCTGGGGTCGGTCGCCGCACTCTTTTTCGTTACTTCCCGACGAAAAACGATCTGCCCTGGGGAAATTTTGATCCTCTATTAGAAGGCATGCGGGTCACGCTCTTACACGCGGACACAAACCTGCCAATCATCGATGCACTGCGCGAAGCGGTCATCGAGTTCAACAATTTTCCTCCGGACGAACTAGACATGCACCGGAACAGAATGCGACTCCTCTTAAATGTGCCAACGCTGCTGGCCCACTCCACGCTTCGCTACGCCGAGTGGAGACAGGTCATCGCGGAGTTTGTTGCCAACCGCATGGGTGTCAAGCCGGACGAGTTACCGCCGCAGACCATAGCCTGGGCGTGTTTAGGAATATGCCTGGCTGCCTACGAACAGTGGCTGGGGCGCGAAGACGCAAATCTCACGGATACGTTTCGAGTGGCATTTTCAAATGCCGAAGCCATTTTTGGAGCGGTTGAGGCGCAATCGCGGCTGAGATTGCGTCACCCATGACCCACGTTGTCATTGTTGGCGGAGGAACGGCCGGCGCGGTTCTCGCTGCGAGATTGAGTGAAGACCCGCTCGCGCACGTCACCCTTGTCGAGGCAGGGTCGATAGCGGATACGCCAGCCGAGCTTCGTGACGGCGCTTCCTTGCGGGCGCTCGGTTCAGAACATCCCGCAAACTGGGGTTATCGCGGCTGGCTCCAACCGTCGCGGTCGCAGATAGTTCCTCGCGGCCGCATTCTGGGGGGATCAAGTGCCATCAATGGCGGTTACTTCATCCGGGCCAGACCACAGGACTTCGCTCGGTGGGCTGACGTCGCGGGCCTCGAATGGAGCTACGACCGCGCGCTCCCTCTGCTAAAAAAAATGGAAACCGACCTCGACTTCGGCGATCAAGCGTCACACGGAGATTCCGGGCCAATCAAAGTGCGTCGACCTAGCCAATCCGGGCCACTTGCAACTCTCTTTACGCGAGCAGCCCAAGAACTTGGCTTCGTCCTCGAGCCAGACAAGAACCTGTACTCCGGCGAAATCGGGGTGGGTCCCGTCCCGTCGAACATCATTGACGGTGACAGAGTGAACACGGCGATGGCGTATCTCAGCGATGCACGACACAGACCGAATCTGAGAATCATTGGCGATACCCGGGTGCTTCGCGTTCGCATTGAGCACGGCAAAGCCGTCGGAGTGGATACCGAGCACGGAGCCATTGATGCTGACGAGGTGATTCTGGCTGCGGGTTCTGTTGCGACGCCACACCTGCTGATGTTGAGTGGCGTCGGGCCCGCAGAGCAGCTCAACAAGTTTGGGATTGGGATTGTCTCGGACCTCCCTGTTGGTGAGAATTTCAGCGACCACCCCAACCTGTCGCTCGGCTGGCATTCGGCAGAATCCCTGGTCGAGCCTGCCGAACGATATGCATTCCCGACAGCGCTGAACTTTGATTCATCCGGTTCGTCGGGAGACTTTGTCGACGGTGACCTCGAAATTCTGCTCTCCGTCAAACCGATGCGAATTCTTCAGGATCCCTCAGTTCCGCTGCAATCCGGTGAGGAGGGAGACGAACTCCATTTCATCGTTTCGCTTCAGTCTCCGGTTGGGCGAGGTCGTCTGAGTCTTGCGTCCGGTAATCCATTAGTTCAGCCGCGTATTGACTACGACTACCTTCAGGACGACATCGACAAAGCGCGGTTGAGAGTTGGCGTGCGCACTGCGGCTGACTTGCTGCACTCGTCCGCCTTCGAGGGTCACTTTCTCCGATTCGCGTCGTTGACTGAAGAAATTCTCGAGGATGACGAGCGACTCGACGCATGGATCACCACAAACTTGAGCACGGCAATTCATCTCAGTGGCACAGCTCCGATGGGTCCCGTCGTTGATTGGCAGGGTCGCGTTCATGGCGTCGACGCGTTACGCGTTGCAGATACGTCGATGTTGCCTATGGTTCCCTCACGGGGGACCTTCAATGTGGCCGTCTTCATTGGCGAATTCATCGCTCACCACATGCGGCACCGCAGTTCGATCTGACGTGTCTCTAACGAGCGCTCCCGACGAATCGACCGTTCGTCCAAACGCTACCCTTGAGCCATGACTTACTCGGTGGCGGTTGCAGGGGCGAGCGGATACGCGGGTGGCGAAGTGCTGCGCCTGCTGGCCGGGCATCCCGAGTTTGAGGTTCGCACCGTCACCGCGCACAGCAACGCCGGCGAGAAGCTGGGTGCCGTTCACCCGCACCTGCGCCAGTTCGCCGACTTGACCCTCGTCGAGACGACGGCCGCCAGTCTTGCCGGGCACGATGTGGTCGTGCTCGCTCTGCCGCACGGTGCGTCGGGCGCGATTGCTGCCGAGCTGCCCGCCGACACGCTCGTGATTGACTGCGGCGCCGACCACCGGCTTGAGAACGCCGACGACTGGGACGCGTTCTACGGTGGGGATTTCGCGGGTGCGTGGGCGTACGGCATCCCGGAACTGATTGTCGGCGCGGGGGGTAAGAAGCAACGGGATGCGCTCGCCGGAGCGACCCGCATCGCCGCGCCCGGGTGCAACGCGTCGGCGGTGTCACTCGCGCTCGCGCCGGGCATCGCTGCCGGGCTCATCGAACCGACCGACCTGGTGAGCGTGCTCGCGGTGGGCCCTAGTGGTGCGGGCAAGGCCGCGAAGGTCGATCTGCTCGGGGCGGAACTCATGGGATCCGCAAACCCATACGCCGTGGGTGGCGTTCATCGCCACACGCCGGAGATCGTGCAGAACTTGGCGCGCGCGGGTGGATTTGTTGCTGGCGACGTCGGCGCTTCTCAAGTATCTGTCTCGATGACTCCCGTTCTCGTGCCGATGGCTCGCGGGATTCTCGCCACGTCAACCGCGCGACTCAAGCCCGGCGTCACGGCCGCGCAGGTGCGCGAGGCGTGGGAGTCGGCGTATGCGGGCGAGCAGTTCGTGCAGGTGTTGCCGGCGGGGCAGTTCCCGCGCTCGGGTGACACGACCGGCGCGAACACGTGCTTGATTGGGCTGGCCATCGATGAGCGGGTTGGTCGTGTGATCGTCGTGTCGGCGCTCGACAACCTGGTCAAAGGGACGGCCGGTGCAGCAATTCAGTCGGCAAATATTGCACTCGGCTTGCCGGAGGGTATGGGCTTGAACGTCAACGGGGTTGCGCCGTAACGCTCGTTGACCCAGTGTCAGTGGCTGGTGAAAGCATGTTCTTCGCGCTGCGAGGAATGAGGACATGCGATGAAACGACCACCCGAAAACGTGCAACACCGTGGTTTGCCGAAGGCTCCCACGTCGATTCCGTGGCGTTGGCGACTCAAGCTCGCGCGCTGGGGTCGACGCGATGCACGGCAATATAAGAGCCTCAAGGATTTCACGCGCACGCACGCGATCATCGAAATCGACAACATGATTCGCTCGAAACAGATCGACGTGAACTTTTGGCTCGAGATCGAAACGCGGTCGCTCGTCTTGGGAAACGAGCGCATCGCCGTCGACCTGCAGCAACTCGAGCACGAGCTCGAAGAAGACCTGCGCCGCACCGACTCGACCGACCGCGAGCGAGCCCGCACGGCCGGTCGCATTGCGAGTGCGCAACAGCGCCTGGCCAACTTCGAGGCACAGCTGCGTTCGAATCGGCAGCAGGGGGCATCCGATCGCCGCATGGCCGAGCAAGCCATGCAATCGTTCACCGCCTTTCGCGAAATGATGGTGAGCGCGTATACGCGGTACCGAGCCCTCCACGCGGGCGGCAACATCGCCGCCGCGCAAGCCGAGATTCCCGAGTTCGTTCCGGTCCCGCTGACCGTACTCCCGCAGTTCGACGACGAGCTGCTCGACATTCCCCAGGCCGGCGTGGGCCCGCGATCACACCGGCGCCCGGCCGGCGACGCGCTCAACCCCACGAACGGGGCGCGCTGATGGGTATGCGCGAATGGTGGCGCAATCGACGCGCCGAGAAGACCAGCAACACGCTGATTCTGCCCGAGACGGAACACGTGGATGACCGCGCGCTCGTCACCGGATCGGTCGACGCCGCGCGCACCGACGTCACGTCCGGCGCGTATGACCTGCACATGTTCAGCGATGAAAACTTCGCCGAAATGCCGTACGAACAGGTGGTGGATGATCAACTCGCGCTGACGCGCATCCGCCTCTTCAAGATTGCGCGCACCACGGTGTTGCGACACACGCAGCGGCTCAACCGAGCCCAGGCACACGTCGACAAACTCACCGCTCGCCATGACGGTGTTCTGCGCCAAATCGCACTCAAGACCGAAAAGCTCAACGAGCAACTCGAGATTCTCAACGGCACGCGCACCGGCCGTGCCGGACTCAACTGGCCCGGCACGCCACCAAACCAAACCACACTCACGAGCGCCTACTTCCGGCTGCTCGCGCCGTACGCCGTGTTCTTCGTCGTGGGCTGCGTCGACCTCGGGGTGATATTCAAGTCATTCCAAGAACTCTTCCCGAGCACGTTCGAAGCGGTGTTGTTCACCATCCCCGCGGTCGGCGTGCAGATCGTGTTCCCGCACTTCATCGGCGATCGCATCAACCTGCTCATCCACAAGTCTCGTCATCGACTCACGCTCGCGCTCGAGCTCGTGGTGTTGTTCGGCGTGTGGCTCACCTTCGTCGGGGCGCTGGCGGCCATCCGCATGAATTTCGTGCTGACCTTCAACTCGCTCAACGATGCCATGTACTACGCCACCTACGCGGGCTTCATCTGCATGATGCTCGGGCTCGGGCTGTGGTTGTTGCTCGTCGCCGCGCGTCACAACCCGCACGAAGCGGCGTATGCGCGACTCGATTATGCCATCGGCATGCTGGCCCGCTCGGCCGAAAAGGTGCGCCAAAAAATCGTCATCGCGAAGGCGGGCATGCCCACGCTACAGGCCGCGCGCGACGCCGCCGATCAGGGATATCGCGACACGATCGAAAGCACCGAAAGCGAGATGAGCGAGCTCGCGAAGAGCGTGTATCGCCGCTCGCTCGTCAACCTGTCCCGCGACGTCGACTTCACATCCGCCTACCTGACCGTGACGCAGACGGGTGCGAAAGAGCGAAAGGATGCCCGCAATGCGCGTCCGGCCTAAACACATGGCACGTCTGCTCGCCGGCATCACCGTGGGTGCGTCGATCGCCGTTGCCATGACGGCTTGCACACCTCCGTCGCAAATAAAGACAGACTGCGCATTTAACGCGGCCGCGCGCGACGCGGCTGCCGAGTACGGCAGCGACGTCGCCGTGGTGCTGGCACCGGCGTCGAATTTTGTCGACTTCGCCCACGTCATCGACGCGTCGACCGAGCTGTTCGCCGACGCTGTCGGAATTAACGGAGCCCGCGTGTCGCTGGTGTTCGCCGACGGCCAACCGTCACTCGTACGTTCGCTGCCACCACAAACTGGCGACACCGAGGACGACACCCGCATCATCAACCGACACATGATGTCGGCCCTGAGTGACGTTTACTTCTGCGCGGCCGCCGTGACCGGTCATCCCGTGTCGACACCCCTGCCAGTGGATGCGCAAGTCGACCTACTCGGCGCACTCGGCGTTGCCGCCGGCAGCTTCGACGACACGCACGATTCGGGCAATCGTCACATTCTCGTGCTCAGCAACGGACTCGAGACCGCCGGCCAGTTCGACTTCTCGCAGCGGGGCATCCCCAGTGTCGCCGATGTCGGCACGGTCGTGGGGGCACTCAAGGCGCAGGGTGCACTGCCCAACCTCCACGGAGCACTCGTCGACTTCATCGGGCTCGGTGTCGTCAACTCGAGCGAACCGGCGTTGAACCAACAATCCCGGGATGGGCTGACGGCGTTCTGGCAATCACTCGTGCTCGCGAGCGGCGGTCGCGTCGGACGGATCGTCGCGAGCGTCGTCGACGGCGCGCCGGCGCCAGGCTCCATCTCCGCACGCTCCGTGGCCGGGCTCGCCGACGCGTGTATCAACGAGACCATCACCGAAGACGACGGCGTGCGATTTGTGCCAGGCTCCCCGGAGTTTCTCGATCCCGCTGCTGCCGCGCTCGTCGCCACGACCATCGCGTCCAAAGTCGCCGCGTCCCAGTGCCCCGGCGCGTTGACCGTGACCGGATTCGTCGCTTCCGGTGTGCCCCTCGCGCAGTACGTATTCGGCAACCCCGACGACGTTCAACTCAGCTCGGACCGGGCCGCCGCCTTCGCCGCCCTGCTGACCTCCGCGGGCGTGAGCGTGCCGGTGACTGTCGTCGGGGGTGGCAAAGGACCCGTCACCGACTGGGATGACGCGGGCAACTTCGTCGAAGACCTCGGGAAGCAAAACCGCACGATTGTCGTCACGCAGTAGTTCGGCGCCGCAGGTCCTGCAGCAGTTCCAGGTCGCACGCGCGGGCGCAGGTGCTTACGGTGCCTTCGCTATTGCTTGGATGCGCTCAATCCGCTTCCACGTCGGAGGATGAGTCGCAGTAAAGAGGTATCCCAGTCCGCGACGGCGCCGACGATAGGCGTAAAACATCCCCATCGCACCGTTTGCCGCGCTGCTGATGGCACCGGATTCTGACGCTTCGAACTTGCGAAACAAACTGATCATCCCTGGCGCAAACCGCGTCATTTCGACACCGGACGCGTCGGCAAGATATTCGCGTTGACGCGAGACCGCCGATTGCACAATCGGTCCCACGACATATCCGATGATCAAAAAGATCAACCCCAACACAAGAAAAAACCCGCCCACAACTGCGGCGCCCCCGTTGTCTCGGTTATCACGTCGGGCGTTTGCTTGATTCGCGGTTTGGGCCCCAGCGCCAATCAGGATGATCGCAATGAGCTGCATCGCCCCCACAAGTCCCATCACCAGCACCTTCACTCGACTGTCTCCGTTACGAATGTGCGCCATCTCGTGACTGAGTAATGCCTCGAGCTCCACATTGTCGAGGTTGTCGAGTGCCCCTCGGGTTACCCCCACCACGGCGCGATCACGCCGAAGGCCCATCGCGTACGCGTTGATCGCATCCACCTCTTCGACACCCAGTGCGGGAATGGGCATGCCGTTTCGGATTGCCAGATTCTCAACCGTGCGATAGAAGCGCGGTTCGTCTTTGGCACTGACGCGATGTGAGTGCAGTGCCGCCTCAACCCAGCGTCCACCGTAAAACCACGTCAACACCACGTGCACGATGGAGACGCCACCGAGGATGATCGCGGGCCACACGCTCCCAAACACCCATGACAGGGCAACGCCAACTCCGGTCACAATAAAGATGTACGCAACAATCAAAATCACCGTCGTGCGTTTGTTTCGAGCGATAGCCGAATACATGTGATCTCCTCATATCAGCGCCCGGTGGATGCGATACCTCCGAGCCGCATCACACTACTTCTCCCCACTGACGCTCAACCCGGCGTTTGGCACGGCAACGCCTCAACGGCGCGGCTCAGTGAGAAGCTCAACCATGCTCGCTACATGAAAATTCGCGCTGACACCTCGCCCCCAATAAGTGGTACGGTTTCTCGTACAAGTGACGAGGAGACCGACATGTCGAACCCTGAGAGCCAGGCCGTGAGGCTGACGGCCAGCGACGCGCGAGCAAGGCTCTTCTCGCTCCTCGAAGACGTGAATGCCGATGATGACCTAGCTATTCACATCACGTCAAAACACGGAACGGGTGTGCTCATCGGTGAGCGGCAGTGGAGTTCAATCATGGAGACGCTCTACCTCTTTACTGACCCGGTGAATTCCATTCCGTTGCAGGAAAGCATTCTGGGCTACATGAACGGCGAGCCAGGCGTCGAGATCGACCCCAAGACAATGAAGCCCATCGAGTGAAAATTGTCTTTCAACCAAAGGCATTATCAGACCTTGCAATCTGGATTGACGGCGATTCTCGGCACCTGAAGAAGCTCTACAAGCTGATCGTTGAAACGACCCGAACGCCGACCACGGGTACCGGCAATCCTGAGCGGTTGAGACACACGGGCGGTCAACTCTGGTCTCGACGAGTCTCGATGCAGCACCGCATGGTTTACGCAATCGAAGGCGACGCGATTGTTTTTCTCTCGTTGCACGGGCACTACTGGGCGGACATGTAGCTAGCTCCGCAACACCTTCTCCATTGCCTTGCCGTAGTAGAGCTCGTCGACCAACTTGTCGAGATACCGGATGCGCTGCATCGTCGGCTCCTCGATGTTCTCAACGCGCACCCCGCAAATCACCCCGGTGATGAGCCCGGCGGCTGGGTTGAGTCGCGCGCCATCGAAGAACTCTTGATTGCTGGTCTCCGCGGCGATGTGGGCTTGAACCTCCGCGGGGGAGTAGCCGGTGAGCCACTCGATCGCCTCGTCCAGTTCGGTTTGGGTGCGACCCTTGCGCGCAAGCTTTGTCACGTAGAGCGGGTAGACCCGTGCAAACGGCATGCCGTAAATGCGATGCATAGAAGGGAGTCTATGAAAAGGCATCGATGCAAAGGCGCCGATTTGCACTGCCTGTAACCTGAAACCATGTCTTCTGTTACTGCCGCGCGCTTCAGCTGGGCCATGGTGCTCACGATTCTTTCCATCCCCACGCTCGCGATTGGCCTGGTGGATCCGCTCGAAGGCTTGCCCGCGCTGATCATCGGTATCGTGCTCGCCATCGTTGCGCGCACCACGTCGAAGGTGAAGTACCCGAAGCTCGCGCTGTCGTCGTTCATCCTGGCGAGCATCATGATGGCGGTCATCCTCGTTCTGGCCATTGCGGCACAGGTGCCCTCCATCGTGACGGCCACGCCGACGGCCGACAACGGCCTCGCGCTGATTGTGTTGATTCTGTTGTGGGTGCAGCGGGCGGTCATTCTGCTCATGGTCATCGGGCTCGTCATCTACACGGTGCGCATTTCGAAGGCCCGTCGTGCGGTGGTGTCGGCCGCGTGAGCGTCACCGCTCCCGCTGGCTTCGCCGCTGCCGGCGTGACCTGCGGGCTGAAGTCCTCGGGCAACAAAGATCTCGCACTCGTGCAGAACCTCGGCCCACTCACGGCCGCTGCCACGGTCTTCACGAGCAATCGGTGCAAGGCGAATCCCGTGCTCTGGAGCCAGCAAGTCATGGCCGACGGTCGCGTCGATGCCGTGGTGCTGAACTCGGGCGGCGCCAACTGCTACACGGGCGCGCAAGGTTTTCAGGTCACCCACTCCACGGCCGAACTCGTCGCAAACGGCCTGGGCATTAGCGCCACCGACGTGCTCGTCTGCTCGACCGGGCTCATCGGCGAACAGCTCGACCTCGACAAAATCGCCGCGGGTGTGAAGCTCGCCGTTGACGCGCTCGGTCAGTCCGATTCCAGCGGCCCGGCCGCCAAGGGCCCGTCTGCCACCAGCCCGCCCCCCACCAGCCCGGATGCCGGCCTCGCCGCCGCCCAGGCAATCATGACCACCGACTCCGTGCCCAAGACCGTGCACGTGCAGGGCGCCGGTTACTCCATCGGAGGTATGGCCAAGGGCGCAGGAATGCTCGCACCCGGCCTCGCCACCATGCTCGTCGTGCTCACCACGGATGCGCACCTCAACTCGGCCGACCTCGACACCGCCCTGCGCGCGGCCACTCGCGTGACCTTCGACCGCCTGGACTCCGACGGATGCATGTCCACGAACGACACCGTCACGCTCTTGGCTTCCGGCGCGAGTGAGGCCACCCCCGACCTCGCCGAGTTCACCGCCACACTCACGGAAGCCTGCCTCTCGCTCGCCCTACAACTTCAGGCTGACGCTGAAGGCGCGAGCCACGACATCGCCATCACCGTCACCAACGCCGTGACCGAAGACCAGGCGGTCGACATCGCCCGCGCCGTCTCGCGCTCGAACCTCTTCAAGGCCGCGATCTTCGGCAACGACCCGAACTGGGGTCGCGTGCTTGCGGCCGTCGGCACGACGCACGCCGAGTTCGACCCCTACGACATCGACGTCTCGTTCAACGGAGTGCGTGTGTGTCGCGCGGGGGAGCCCGACCAGTCTCGCGATCTCGTCGACCTCACGCCACGTGCGGTGGACATCCTCATCGATGTCAAGGTGGGCACCGCGACCGCCACCATCTGGACCAACGACCTCACGCACGACTACGTGCACGAAAACAGCGCGTACGCGAGCTGACCGGCTCAGCCTTTTTCGCTCTGAAAGCTGAAGTTGTCACGTGGATACGTGTACCACGTTTGGTTTGACTTTCTCCCCCCCCCATACCTTTGGTGGTATCAACCCATCAATGTACGGAGGCAAAGTGGCTACAGAGTCCGCACCGAAAAAGAAATTGAGCAAGAAGTCCATCGTGTGGATAGTGATTGGCGCGATCGCGTTCATCATCATTGTGTCCGCCGTGGCGGGAGGTCGAGGTGCGTCGACCGACGCCGCGAAGCCCGCAACATCCGAAACTTCGGCGCCCGCGCAAACGTGGCAAGTTGTCTATACGTTGTCTGGAACGGACAACGCCAAGAGTGAGTACTTCGACATCACGGACGCAAAAACCAAGATCACGTACAACATTGAGTCTGACCCGATTTTGGGTGTCATCTACATGGAGCCTGATTCAAAGGTGGATCTCAACGCAGAGGGCGCTCTCCCCGTTGTTTCAACGGGTGACGCTGGTGAAAACTCCGAAGTTGTGACGGGCAAGCCTGCCGGAAAGTACTGGCTCGATGTCCGTATCCCCGGTAATTGGACTGTGACCGTCGAACAGTACAAGTAAAACGACGTATTGATGAGGGGCCGGCAGGTATGTCGGCCCCTCACTTTTTGCAGTCCCCGGAAAAGCTACGCTTAGGTCTCGTGAGCGAATACCGCGCCGAAGACGAAGCCGCCTCCATCAAGGCCGCAACGCTGATCGAGAGCCTGCCCTGGCTGATGGCGTTCCGCGACGAAATCATCGTCGTGAAGTTCGGCGGCAACGCGATGGTCAGCGAAGAACTCACGCGCGCGTTCGCGCAAGACATGGTCTACCTGCGCACCGTCGGCATCCAGCCCGTCGTCGTGCACGGCGGTGGCCCGCAGATCACGGCCATGCTCGATCGGCTCGGCATCGCAAGCGAATTCAAGGGCGGCTACCGCGTGACCACGCCCGAGGCGATGGATGTCGTACGCATGGTGCTCACCGGACAAGTCAGCCGCTCACTCGTCACCGACATCAACGAACACGCCCCACTCGCTCAGGCGATTTCCGGTGAGGATGCCGGACTCTTCGTCGGCGAACGCCGCGGTGTTGTCATCGATGGCGAAGAGGTCGACCTCGGGTTAGTCGGCGACGTGGTCGATGTGAACCCGGAGCCCGTGCTTGCCCAGCTCGCGGCGGGGCGCATCCCGATCGTGTCGTCGATTGCACCCGACCGCGACGAACCCGGGCAGTCGCTCAACGTCAACGCCGACTCGGCCGCCGCCACCCTCGCAGTGGCTCTGGGTGCCGCGAAGCTCGTCATCTTGACCGACGTCGCCGGACTCTACGCCGACTGGCCCAACACGGATTCGCTCGTGTCGGTCATCACGGCGGATGAGTTGCGCGCGCTCATCCCGTCGCTCGAATCGGGCATGATCCCCAAGATGACCGCGTGTCTCGACGCGGTGGATGGGGGAGTGGCAAAGGCCGCCATCATCGACGGGCGCGTGCCGCACTCGATTCTGCTCGAGGTGTTCACGTCGACCGGGTCGGGCACCGAGGTCGTCGCGGGTTAACCCGCTAGCTAGGCTTAACCAATGACCCGCCACTTTCTGCGCGATGACGACTTGAGCCCCGCCGAGCAAGCCGAGGTGCTCGCCCTTGCGGCCGAGGTCAAGGCAAATCGTTTTGGGCATCGCCCGCTCGAGGGTCCGCAGACGGTCGCCGTCATCTTCGACAAGTCCTCCACGCGCACGCGCGTGAGTTTCGCCGTCGGCATCGCCGACCTCGGCGGTCAGCCCCTCATCATTCAAACCGGCGACAGCCAGCTTGCCGGCAAAGAGAGTGTCGCAGACTCGGCTCGCGTGTTTGAGCGCCAGGTCGCCGCGATCGTCTGGCGCACGTTCGCCCAGTCAGGACTCGAAGAAATGGCCGCTGGCACCACCGTGCCCGTGGTCAACGCGTTGAGCGACGAGTTCCACCCGTGCCAACTGCTCGCTGATCTGCAGACCATCAAAGAGCACAAGGGCGCACTTGCCGGGCTCACCGTCGTGTTCCTCGGCGATGGCCGCAGCAACATGGCCCATTCCTATTTATTAGCGTGCGCAACCGCGGGCATGCACGTGCGCATCTCTGCGCCGGCGAGCTACCAGCCCGACCCTGCTGTGGTGACGCGTGCGCAAGCCATCGCTGCGAAGACCGGCGGTAGCGCATCCGTCGTCTCGGACCCACGCGAGGCCACAACGGGTGCCGACGTGGTCGTCACCGACACATGGGTGTCGATGGGCGTCGAGTCGGAGAAGGCCGAGCGCATTGCCGCGTTCGCAGGGTACTCGGTCGACGCCGACCTGATGTCGCTCGCCAAGCCCGACGCGGTGTTCATGCACTGCCTGCCGGCTTACCGCGGGTACGAAGTGTCGGCGGATGTGCTCGACGGACCGCAGAGCATCATCTGGGATGAGGCCGAAAACCGCCTGCACGCACAGAAGGCGCTGCTCATCTGGTTGCTGCGCCAGAAGGGCTAGCCCGCCGGCCGCCGGTCCCGATTGCTCAGCTAGCGCACCACTTCGCTAAACCACGTCGCGAGCGACAGGTACAGCGGCAACCCGACGATCAGGTTAAACGGGAACGTCATACCGAGGCTCGCGCTGAGCGAGATGGACAGGTTCGCCTTCGGCATCGCCAGACTCACCGCGGCTGGCGCAGCGATGTAACTCGCACTGGCCGCAAGCACCGCGAGCATTGTCGCCCCACCCACACTCATCCCGAGAGCCACACCGGTGAGCGCACCGATCGTGCCGCCCACCACGGGCATGACGATTGCGAACACGGGCAGCCACCATCCACCTTCGCGCAGTGATTCGAGTCGTGACCCGACCATCACGCCGAGCTGCAAGAGAAACAGTGCCAGGATGCCCGGCTGCAGCGCCACGAAGAACGGCTCGACCTTTTCGTATGACGCTTCGGGCGCAACGAATCCCACAACCAACCCGGCGATGAGTAAGAACACGGTCTTGCCGAAGAAGATTTCTTTGAACGTCTCCCGTTTCGAGGTGAGTCCGGCTGTGCCACGCGTGCCGAGGTAGACGCCCACGACGATTCCGGGAATCTCCATGATTGCCAGTAGCGCCGCCACAAACGGTTCGACGAACTGGCCGATGGATTCGAGCATCACGAGTCCGGCGGTGAACGTGACGAGTGAAGTCGAGCCGTAGTGCGCCGCCAAGCTTCCGCGGTCGACCTGGTTGAAGCGTCGGGTCAGTGTGAGCAGCCAGTAGGCGAGCAGCGGAATGACGATGCCGAGCGCGAGCGCGCCCACGGCCGGGCCAATCACGTCGGAGTGGTCGGCGACCTTGATCGCGTGACCGCCCTTGAGCCCGATGCCGAGGAGTAAGAAGATGGCGATGCCCTGATAGATCGAGTCGGGCAGTTTCACGCTTTCCGAGATGCGTGAGGCGACTATTGCGAGCAAGAAGATGAGCACCGGAATCGAAGTGAGATTCGACCAGGCGATAGCGAGCGTATCCATGAGTGTCCCTTCACTAAACTTGCACAATAATACATGAACAATTGTTCATGAACACAAGTTGATGAATTGTGCATCATTTCGGCTACCCTCGAAACATGGCAGACAAGCCGACTCACGCCTGGACGTTCCTGTCCAATCACGCGCACGTGCTCATCTTCGTTCTGAGCAATCCGGATGCGCGCCTCCGCGACATCGCCGACGCCGTGGGCATCACCGAGCGTTTTGCGCACAGCGTGGTGGGCGATCTCGTCGACGCGGGTTACCTCGCCGTCGAGCGACAGGGCCGCCGCAACATCTACTCGGTCAACGAGTCGCTGACCTTTCGCCACCCGCTCGAGTCGCAAGTGCAGGTGCGCGAACTGCTCGACATCTTCAGCCAGTCGACCAACCTGCCACAATAGAGACCATGGCTAAAAGCACCGGTGATTCGGCGTCGCGCGCTGGCGAATCCGGCGCGCTGTGGGGCGGGCGGTTCGAGAGTGGTCCGTCGCCCGAGCTCACTACCTTGAGCCGTTCGACGCACTTTGACTGGGTGCTTGCCCCCTATGACATCGCCGGATCGCACGCGCACGCGGTTGCCCTCGAGGCGGCCGGCTACTTGACCGCCGATGAGGCGAAGAAGATGCACGCCGGGCTCGACAAGCTCGCCGCATCCGTTGCCGATGGTTCTTTCGGTCCGTTGGAATCCGATGAGGATGTTCATTCCGCCCTCGAACGCGGACTCGTCGAGATTCTCGGCCGCGACCTCGGTGGCAAGCTGCGTGCCGGTCGCAGTCGCAACGACCAGGTCGCCACACTGACCCGTCTCTACCTGCTCGACCACGCGCAACGAATCGCGCACGAGGTGATTCAGCTCATCGATGCGCTGGTCGCTCAGGCCACCGCGCACGAGAGCGCCATCATGCCCGGCCGCACTCACTTGCAACACGCTCAGCCGGTGCTGCTGTCGCACCACCTGCTGGCGCATGCCTGGGCGTTCGTGCGCGACCTCGAACGTCTCGACGATTGGCAGGTGCGCGCTCGCGTCTCGCCCTACGGCGCAGGGGCGCTTGCGGGCAACTCGCTCGGACTCGACCCTCATCTTGTGGCTGCCGAGCTCGGACTCTCCGGCCCGAGCGAAAACTCGATCGACGCGACCGCGAGCCGTGATGTCGTCGCCGAGTTTGCTTTCATCGCGAGCCTGTTCGGCGTCAACCTCTCGCGCATCAGCGAGGAGATCATCCTCTGGAACACGCGCGAGTTCGGATTCGTCACCCTGCACGACGGCTACTCGACGGGCTCGTCGATCATGCCGCAGAAGAAAAACCCCGACATCGCTGAGCTCGCGCGCGGCAAGGCCGGCCGACTCATTGGCAACCTCACCGGTCTGCTCGCCACCATGAAGGGCCTGCCGCTCGCGTACAACCGCGACCTGCAGGAAGACAAAGAGCCCGTGTTCGACTCGATTGTCACGCTCGAAACGGTTCTGCCCGCCTTTACCGGTATGGTGGCCACACTGAGCTTCAACACCGCCCGCATGGCCGAGCTCGCCCCGCAAGGTTTCTCGCTCGCGACCGATGTCGCCGAGTGGCTCGTTCGTCAGGGTGTTCCATTCCGGGATGCGCACGAAATCAGCGGCGAACTCGTCAAGTTCTGCGAGATTCACGAGCTCACGCTCGACCAGCCGACGGATGCCCAATACGCAAGCGTCTCGCCCCACCTCACGCCCGCGGTGCGCGACGTGCTCACCATCGAGTCGTCCGTTGCGAGCCGTAACGGCGAGGGTGGCACGTCGCCCGCGCAGGTTGCCCGCCAGTTGTCCCACCTCACCGAGCGCGTTCGCGACCTCGGCTTCTCGTTAGGCGCCACAGACTAAATGACTGACCAGACTTCCGCCGGCACACCGACCGGCACACCGACCGCACCCGCACCCCAGCGCAACGACAGCTCGTTCGACACCCTGTGGGACGAACTCGTCTGGCGCGGACTCATCCACGTCTCGACCGACGCCGATGAGCTCAAGATGCTCCTCGCCGGCGAGCCGATCACCTATTACTGCGGCTTCGACCCGACCGCGCCAAGTCTGCACCTGGGCAACCTGGTGCAACTGTTGCTGCTGCGGCGCATCCAGCTGGCCGGTCACAAACCACTCGGACTCGTCGGGGGCTCGACCGGACTCGTCGGTGACCCACGCCCCACGGCCGAGCGCACACTGAACACACGTGAGACGGTTGCCGAGTGGGTTGGCTACCTCGAGAGTCAGATCCGTCGCTTTCTCAGTTTTGAGGGCGACAACGCCGCGCGCATGGTGAACAACCTCGACTGGACCGCCCCGCTCTCGGCCATCGACTTCTTGCGCGAAATCGGCAAGTACTTCCGGGTCGGCACGATGCTGAAGAAGGATGCGGTCTCGGCACGACTCAACTCCGACGCCGGTATCTCCTACACCGAGTTCAGCTACCAGATCCTGCAGGGCATGGACTTCCTCGAGCTCTACCGCCAGTACGGCTGCGTGCTGCAGACCGGCGGCAGCGACCAGTGGGGCAACCTCACGAGCGGTACCGACCTCATCCACAAGGCTGAAGGTGCGAGCGTTCACGCCATCGGCACCCCGCTCATCACCAACTCCGACGGAACCAAGTTCGGCAAGAGCGAGGGCAACGCGGTCTGGCTCGACTCGACCATGACCTCGCCCTACGCGTTCTACCAGTTCTGGCTCAACACCGACGATGCCGACGTCATCGATCGCCTCAAAGTCTTCACGTTCTTGACCCGCACCGAGCTGGATGCGCTGGCTGAGGCCGTGGCCACCGAGCCGTTCCGCCGCGCAGCACAGCGCACGCTCGCGTTCGAGGTCACCGCACTCGTGCACGGCGTCGACGCAACCAACGCGGCCATCGCCGCGGCCGAGGCACTCTTCGGCCAGGGAGACATCGCCGCCCTCGAAGCGTCCACACTCGAGTCGGCGCTGCGCGAGTTGCCCAACACGACGAGTCCCGCATCCACCCCTGTCGCTCAACTGCTGGTCGACACCGAGCTCGTCGCGAGCCTCTCGGCCGCACGTCGCGCGATCGACGAGGGTGGCGTCTACATCAACAACGTCAGGATCGAGGGGGCGGATGCTCTGCTCGAGCCCCACGTTCTGCCCTCCCGCATGGCGGTCTTGCGTCGCGGGAAGAAGACCCTCGCCGGCATCTTCGTCGAATAGCGGGTGGATGCGCCCCTCCGGTTTCGCCTCCGACACCAGCGACACGCCCGGGATACGCCAGTGATTTGGCGGGACCCTCCCCAACGCGTAATCTAATGACTCGTTGCCCCAAAGGTTTGAGACGCGAAAGTGACTCACCTCAAGTGGAAACGACAGGTCGACATCACACCTCGGTGGGATAGAGACTGCAGCCTGTGGCGATGCGAAGATGCACCGACTGGGGGAGTGCCAACCGGTGCGCCCTTGATTTGCGCGAATCCGCTATCCCGTCATAGGCTAGGACAGTTGCCCTCAACCACGGCCCTAGGGTCTGGGTTCAGGAGCACCCGATCCTTGAGAACTCAACAGCGTGCACAATGTCAAATGCCAAAAACCTCGGCACTAGCTTTTGCTAGTGAAGAGATTCCTTTGGAAAAAAATTAGACAACAAAACATGTCAGCAATGACTGTTCTGTTTTGTCAGTTTCAAACTCGCGATCTTCGACCCTATTCCGGTTGAAGACGCAGATTAGATGTGTCGTCGGCTTGCCGGCGATAAACATTTTTTACGGAGAGTTTGATCCTGGCTCAGGACGAACGCTGGCGGCGTGCTTAACACATGCAAGTCGAACGATGAAGCCGGAGCTTGCTCTGGTGGATTAGTGGCGAACGGGTGAGTAACACGTGAGTAACCTGCCCATGACTCTGGGATAACTGCGGGAAACTGTAGCTAATACCGGATACGACCCTTGGAGGCATCTCCTGAGGGTGGAAAGAATTTCGGTCATGGATGGACTCGCGGCCTATCAGCTAGTTGGTGAGGTAACGGCTCACCAAGGCGACGACGGGTAGCCGGCCTGAGAGGGTGACCGGCCACACTGGGACTGAGACACGGCCCAGACTCCTACGGGAGGCAGCAGTGGGGAATATTGCACAATGGGCGCAAGCCTGATGCAGCAACGCCGCGTGAGGGACGACGGCCTTCGGGTTGTAAACCTCTTTTAGTAGGGAAGAAGCGAAAGTGACGGTACCTGCAGAAAAAGCACCGGCTAACTACGTGCCAGCAGCCGCGGTAATACGTAGGGTGCAAGCGTTGTCCGGAATTATTGGGCGTAAAGAGCTCGTAGGCGGTTTGTCGCGTCTGCTGTGAAAACCCGAGGCTCAACCTCGGGCCTGCAGTGGGTACGGGCAAGCTAGAGTGCGGTAGGGGAGATTGGAATTCCTGGTGTAGCGGTGGAATGCGCAGATATCAGGAGGAACACCAATGGCGAAGGCAGATCTCTGGGCCGTTACTGACGCTGAGGAGCGAAAGCGTGGGGAGCGAACAGGATTAGATACCCTGGTAGTCCACGCCGTAAACGTTGGGAACTAGATGTAGGGACCATTCCACGGTTTCTGTGTCGCAGCTAACGCATTAAGTTCCCCGCCTGGGGAGTACGGCCGCAAGGCTAAAACTCAAAGGAATTGACGGGGGCCCGCACAAGCGGCGGAGCATGCGGATTAATTCGATGCAACGCGAAGAACCTTACCAAGGCTTGACATATACCGGAAAAGTGCAGAAATGTACTCCCCGCAAGGTCGGTATACAGGTGGTGCATGGTTGTCGTCAGCTCGTGTCGTGAGATGTTGGGTTAAGTCCCGCAACGAGCGCAACCCTCGTCCTATGTTGCCAGCACGTAATGGTGGGAACTCATGGGAGACTGCCGGGGTCAACTCGGAGGAAGGTGGGGATGACGTCAAATCATCATGCCCCTTATGTCTTGGGCTTCACGCATGCTACAATGGCCGATACAGAGGGCTGCAATACCGCAAGGTGGAGCGAATCCCAAAAAGTCGGTCTCAGTTCGGATTGAGGTCTGCAACTCGACCTCATGAAGTCGGAGTCGCTAGTAATCGCAGATCAGCAACGCTGCGGTGAATACGTTCCCGGGCCTTGTACACACCGCCCGTCAAGTCATGAAAGTCGGTAACACCCGAAGCCAGTGGCCTAACCGTAAGGAAGGAGCTGTCGAAGGTGGGATCGGTGATTAGGACTAAGTCGTAACAAGGTAGCCGTACCGGAAGGTGCGGCTGGATCACCTCCTTTCTAAGGAGCATCTGGCCACTTTTAGTGGTCCAGGCGCCAGATGCAAGACGAACGTTCTTGCCTGGTAGCTCATGGGTGGAACATTGACATTGATGCGAGGTCGAAAGACCAGTAGTTAGTACTGTCCCTTCGGGGGCGTGGAACGCAGCTGATCTGGATACCTCGCATATTGCACGCTGTTGGGTCCTGAGGGACCGGGACTCCCGAGTAATCGGGATGAACGAACCTCTGGGCCTTGTCGTCGTTACAACATTCGTTTCGACAGCAGGGCACCGCCCGTACTTTGAGAACTACACAGTGGACGCGAGCATCTTAGATTTGAGTCTTCGGACTCGAATCACAAGATCAAAAGAGCGCATATTTATATGCGTTCCGATAGATCATTGGTCAATTTTTCTAAGAAAAATCGATTCTAAAAACTCATGTGATTTCAAATTTCTAAGGGCAAACGGTGGATGCCTTGGCATCTGGAGCCGAAGAAGGACGTAGCAATCTGCGATAAGCCTCGAGGAGCTGATAAGCGAGCTTTGATTCGAGGATTTCCGAATGGGGAAACCCCGCTGGGCCCGTAAGGTGACCCAGTGACTCCCGCCTGAATATATAGGGCGGGTAGAGGGAACGTGGGGAAGTGAAACATCTCAGTACCCACAGGAAGAGAAAACAACAGTGATTCCGTAAGTAGTGGCGAGCGAACGCGGAAGAGGCTAAACCGATCATGTGTGATATCCGGTAGGAGTTGCATGGTCGGGGTTGCGGGACTTTTCATTTTGTTCTACCGAGCAATGAGCGTTACAAAGTTGTATAGACGAATGGCATTGAAAGGCCAGCCACAGAGGGTGCCAGCCCCGTAGTCGAAATGCAGCAATGGCGCGAGAAGTATCCCAAGTAGGACGGGGCCCGAGAAATCCCGTTTGAATCTGCCAGGACCACCTGGTAAGCCTAAATACTCCCAGATGACCGATAGCGGACAAGTACCGTGAGGGAAAGGTGAAAAGTACCCCGGGAGGGGAGTGAAATAGTACCTGAAACCGTTTGCTTACAAACCGTTGGAGCACCCTTGTAGGTGTGACAGCGTGCCTTTTGAAGAATGAGCCTGCGAGTTAGCGATATGTGGCGAGGTTAACCCGTGAGGGGTAGCCGTAGCGAAAGCGAGTCTGAATAGGGCGATTCAGTCGCATGTCCTAGACCCGAAGCGAAGTGATCTATCCATGGCCAGGTTGAAGCGGCGGTAAGACGCCGTGGAGGACCGAACCCACTTGGGTTGAAAACCGAGGGGATGAGCTGTGGATAGGGGTGAAAGGCCAATCAAACTTCGTGATAGCTGGTTCTCTCCGAAATGCATTTAGGTGCAGCGTTGCGTGTTTCTTGCCGGAGGTAGAGCTACTGGATGGCCGATGGGCCCCACCGGGTTACTGACGTCAGCCAAACTCCGAATGCCGGTAAGTGAGAGCGCAGCAGTGAGACTGTGGGGGATAAGCTTCATAGTCGAGAGGGAAACAACCCAGACCACCAACTAAGGTCCCAAAGCGCGTGCTAAGTGGGAAAGGATGTGGAGTTGCAGTGACAACCAGGAGGTTGGCTTAGAAGCAGCCACCCTTGAAAGAGTGCGTAATAGCTCACTGGTCAAGTGATTCCGCGCCGACAATGTAACGGGGCTCAAGCACGCCACCGAAGTTGTGGCATTGACATTAGTGGTAGGCCTTCGTGGTCCAGCCGTGTTGATGGGTAGGAGAGCGTCGTGTGGCCAGCGAAGCGGCGGTGTAAACCAGCCGTGGAGGCTACACGAGTGAGAATGCAGGCATGAGTAGCGAAAGACGGGTGAGAAACCCGTCCTCCGGAAGACCAAGGGTTCCAGGGTCAAGCTAATCTTCCCTGGGTAAGTCGGGACCTAAGGCGAGGCCGACAGGCGTAGTCGATGGACAACGGGTTGATATTCCCGTACCGGCGAAGAACCGCCCAAACCAAATCAGTAATGCTAAGAGTCCGAATACCACTTATCGATCCCTTCGGGGGTCGAGGGTGGGGCTAGCACTCGAACCTATGCTGACACGGTTAGCGTATTAACAGGTGTGACGCAGGAAGGTAGCCAAGCCGGGCGATGGTTGTCCCGGTCTAAGGATGTAGGGCGAGAGATAGGCAAATCCGTCTCTCACATAGCCTGAGACCCGATGGGTAGCGCGCAAGCGCGAAATTGGTGATCCTATGCTGCCGAGAAAAGCATCGACGCGAGGTTCCAGCCGCCCGTACCCCAAACCGACTCAGGTGGTCAGGTAGAGAATACTAAGGAGATCGAGAGAATCGTGGTTAAGGAACTCGGCAAAATGCCCCCGTAACTTCGGGAGAAGGGGGGCCTGAGGCGTGTAGGGATTTACTCCTGAAGCGTTTGAAGGCCGCAGAGACCAGTGGGAAGCGACTGTTTACTAAAAACACAGGTCCGTGCCAAGTCGCAAGACGATGTATACGGACTGACGCCTGCCCGGTGCTGGAAGGTTAAGAGGAGCGGTTAGCGTAAGCGAAGCTGCGAATTTAAGCCCCAGTAAACGGCGGTGGTAACTATAACCATCCTAAGGTAGCGAAATTCCTTGTCGGGTAAGTTCCGACCTGCACGAATGGCGTAACGACTTCCCAGCTGTCTCAACCGCGAACTCGGCGAAATTGCACTACGAGTAAAGATGCTCGTTACGCGCAGAAGGACGGAAAGACCCCGTGACCTTTACTACAGCTTGGTATTGGTGTTCGGTGCTGCTTGTGTAGGATAGGTGGGAGACTGTGAAGCGGACACGCCAGTGTTCGTGGAGTCATTGTTGAAATACCACTCTGGTAGCTCTGGATATCTAACTATGAACCGTAATCCGGTTCTGGGACAGTGCCTGGTGGGTAGTTTAACTGGGGCGGTTGCCTCCCAAAAAGTAACGGAGGCGCCCAAAGGTTCCCTCAACCTGGTTGGCAATCAGGTGTCGAGTGTAAGTGCACAAGGGAGCTTGACTGTGAGACTGACAAGTCGAGCAGGGACGAAAGTCGGGACTAGTGATCCGGCAGTGGCTTGTGGAAGCGCTGTCGCTCAACGGATAAAAGGCTGATCTTGCCCAAGAGTCCATATCGACGGCATGGTTTGGCACCTCGATGTCGGCTCGTCGCATCCTGGGGCTGGAGTAGGTCCCAAGGGTTGGGCTGTTCGCCCATTAAAGCGGTACGCGAGCTGGGTTTAGAACGTCGTGAGACAGTTCGGTCCCTATCCTCTGCGCGCGTAGGAAATTTGAGAAGAGCTGCCCTTAGTACGAGAGGACCGGGGCGGACGAACCTCTGGTGTGTCAGTTGTCCTGCCAAGGGCACCGCTGATTAGCTACGTTCGGAACGGATAACCGCTGAAAGCATCTAAGCGGGAAGCCGACTTCAAGATGAGATTTCCATCCCTTCGGGGGAGAGGCCCGCGGCTAGACCACCGCGTTGATAGGCCGGGTGTGGAAGTGGGGACTAAAGACCCATGGAGCTGACCGGTACTAATAGGCCAATAATTTGATAATCACTACACACAACATGTTGTAAGGCTGTGTTGTGTGGTCCGAGATTGTTCGCGTCCACTGAGTGGTTCTCGATGTACGGTCGAGAACCTGCCTAAACGGCGGATCCCTCGCGGGTCCTGCTGTTTACGCCAAGGTTTTGTTGACACATCAATAGTGTTTCGGCGGCCATAGCGAGAGGGAAACGCCCGGTCCCATTCCGAACCCGGAAGCTAAGACTCTCTGCGCCGATGGTACTGCAGGGGTGACCCTGTGGGAGAGTAGGACACCGCCGGACTTAAATTGTGAAATGGCCACCCATCATGGGTGGCCATTTTGCGTTAACGTGACGAAAGATCATGAGCGAAGACGAAGAGAAGAAACCCCGCAACCGGGATGACAACGACGGAGAGCCGGGCGGTGGTCGCCCACCCCGTGACGACCGTTCACGCCGTGACGGCAACGAAGCCCCACGCGGCTCCGGGCGCGCAGAGCGGCCGAATGTCGGGCGTCCTGACGGTGGGCGTCCTGCTGGCGGTCGACCTGCTGGTGGGCGTCCGGCTGGTGGTAGACCGACGGGAGCCCGCCCCGAGCGCACCGGCGGAGCCGACCGCGGAGCTCGTCCCGACCGCGGAGCTCGTCCCGACCGCGGAGCTCGTCCCGACCGC
>Ga0214917_10000542_pt1 | contig 49602 bp, 41 predicted proteins | sample LL_1208_BB_MetaG_FD_177983 | JGI IMG/M metagenome (GOLD analysis project Ga0214917, IMG submission 177983) | Freshwater microbial communities from Lake Lanier, Atlanta, Georgia, United States - LL_1208_BB | ecosystem: Environmental > Aquatic > Freshwater > Lake | place: USA: Georgia | collected... | reverse complement strand
CAGATGGCAAGCCACGGAGATTGCACGGACGCTCCCGCGCCCATGCAATGACGTTTGGTGTGTAGACTCTGCGCCCTCTGCGTGCCCTGTGCGAGATGGAAAATGGAACGCCACTGTGTGCGCTGTGCGATATAATACCCACATGAATAAAACACTGCGCCCCGAAATCATGAGTCCGGCTGGATATTGGCCCCAACTCGACGCTGCCATCGAAGCAGGCGCTGATGCGGTCTACTTTGGACTAACCCACTTCACTGCCCGTGCCAAAGTGGGATTTACCCTCGAAGAGCTCCCTAACGTGATGCAAACCTTGCATCGCCGTGGTGTGCGCGGCTATGTGACCTTCAATACGTTGATATTTGGTCATGAGTTGATCGAAGCGAGCCGTGCTATTGTCACGATTGCTGCCGCTGGAGTCGATGCCATTATCGTGCAAGATATTGGTATGGCTAAGCTGGCCAAACAAATTGCCCCTACCCTTGAAGTGCATGGCAGCACCCAGATGAGCATCACCAATGCCGCTGGCGTTGAATTTGCCCGCCGGCTTGGAGTCAACCGCGTGGTGCTTGCCCGCGAATTATCATTGGAAGAAATTAGTGCAATCAAAGCGCAAACCGATGTCGAACTCGAAATGTTCGTCCATGGAGCATTGTGTGTGTCATACTCGGGGCAATGTTTTTCGTCGGAAGCATGGGGTGGGCGCAGTGCCAATCGTGGCCAATGTGCGCAAGCCTGTCGTTTGCCCTACGAGCTCATGGTCGATGGGGTACAGACACCCCTTGGAGATGCGCGTTATTTGCTTTCGCCGGGTGATTTAATGGCCATCGACCTTGTGCCACAAATCGTGGCGCTGGGGATTGCCTCACTCAAAATCGAAGGGCGCTATAAAGATGCCGATTATGTGGCACTGACGACCCGCGCCTATCGCGCGGCTGTTGATGCCGCCATGGCTGGTGTGGTTGCGCCGGTGCCCCAAAGTGAAAAACTCCTGCTGGAGCAGGTCTATTCACGTGGCCTGGCACCATCGTTTGTGAGTGGCACCAACCACCAAAAAGTCGTCAGCGGACGGGCGCCCCGTCATCGTGGTGTGCTGGTAGGGCATGTGGCCGCCATCCACGGCAAACAAATCGTCATTACTCCCAATGATGTCCCGCTGAAACTCGGCGATGGCTTGGTGTTTGATGCCGCTGATTGGCGCAGCCCCGAGCAAGCCGAAGAAGGTGGGCGAATTTTTGCTATCGACAATTTACCCGATGGTCGCCAACAACTGACCTTTGGGCGGGGTGCGATTGCCCCCGAGCGTATCCGCGTGGGGGACTGGGTATGGCGCTCGCACGACGTCGATGTGGCCAAACAAGTCAAACCCTACCTCGAGCCAGCACAGCCGGTGGCACGTCAGCCGGTACAGATTTTGATTGAAACAATTCCCGAACAGCCATTACGCATGATCTGGCGCCTCGTCAATCACCCCGACGTGCATGTGGTGGTGGAGGCACCATTCGCGGAGCCTGGTGCCCGACCGTTGACGCACGATATTTTGGTGCAGCAACTAGGGCGCCTCGGCAGTAGCGTCTACCAGCTTCACGACATTCAATACCACGGCGATGCGCCGATTTGTATGCCGATTTCGGCGCTCAATCAGTTGCGTCGCGAAGCGGTCGCCCAACTCGAAGTGGTACAAGCAGCGGTATTAGTGCATGATACCCACGATCCAGTGGAGCAATTGGGTTTAGCGCAGGCTCAGGTACAAATCCACCATAACCCAACCATGACACCCCAATTGCATGTAATGGTGCGCCAAGCCTGGCAATTACCGGCAGCGATTGCCGCCCGTCCTGCGAGTATCACCCTCGATTACCTCGAGCTCTATGGGCTCAAAACTGCCGTTGATCAGGTCAAAGCGGCGGGTCTTGTGGTTCAAGTGGCCAGCCCGCGGGTGATTAAACCGGGTGAAGAGCGCATTATCAACTTTCTCGCCAAACTCGACTGCCCGATTGTGGTGCGTGGTGCGGGGACGCTGGCACAACTCCAAGCGGCAGGGGTGACGGATTTAATTGGTGATTTCAGTCTCAATGCCGCCAATGTATTGTCTGCCCAACTATTGCTTGATGCAGGTATCCAACGTCTCGCTCCTACGCATGATTGTAATGCCTTGCAAATCGCCGATATGGTGACACAATTAGGTAATCAATCAATCGAAGTCATCGCCTATCACCATTTGCCGGTATTCCATACGGAGCATTGCGTCTTTTGTCGCTTTTTGTCGACCGGGACGAGCTACAAAGACTGCGGGCGCCCGTGTGAATCACACCAAGTAGCCTTGCGTGACCGCAACGGTCGTGAGCACCCCGTCATCGCCGATGTGGGGTGTCGCAATACCGTGTTTGGTGCTGAAGCCCAAGAGGGCAGTAAACATATGGCGGCGTGGCTCAATGCAGGGGTGCGTCATGTGCGACTCGAATTTGTGCATGAAAGTGCTGCCCAAGTCACGCAAATTGTGGCCTTGTATCAACAAGGGCTCCAAGGGACGATGGAATGGACTGATATCGCCAAAGCGGTGCGTATGAGTGCGCCAATGGGAGTAACCGAAGGTAGTTTCTTTGTGCCGGATGATTACTTAGTAATCCCGTTGCGGTAATTGCCGATCTTATACTCACACCGCGCGGTGGCATCTGCCACCGCGCGGTGTGTTGTTCGCCAATGCACTATGGAGGGTTAGGGCTTGGCAATTACCACTAGGTAACTACTCGATTGATTGCTGCCATGTGGTGGCCAACAGGTAATAATGGTCACTTGTTCGCTGTTGGTTGGGGCAGTGAGCGTATTGCTGTTGATTTGTTCATATGCCTCGGCATGGGGGATCTTGACAAATTGTTGGCTCACCACCGTATAATTGTGCGCAGTATCACCTTCGTAGACGGTAATCTTGCTGCCAGGCACTGCTTTGTCGAGTGTCGCAAAAATCCGCCCGTAGCTACTGGCGTATGAACTAAATACAATGTTTTGTCCATGCCCTGGGAATCCGGTATTTTCGTGATGACCAACCGCATAGTGTGCAATGTTCCATGCCTGCTCATTTGTAGATACCGGTGTCAACATGCGTGCTGTGAGCACTGGCGCGCTGATGTCAGCCACAGGTATGACAACACGTGTGATTGATGAAGTCGCAAACAACGGTTCACTAGCGGTCGGATTGTCACCCTGTTGCGCAATTTGGCGTTGCGCTTGCACGCGTGCAATACTGGTTGTTGCTGCCATACCAAATGTGCGTACAAATAAGACTTGGAAACATATGTAAAGGCTACAGATGAGTACAAGCGTGCCACCGAAATAATTGTTTTTGAATTGTCCCACGCGTTGCAGAAAGTTTATTTGTTTTAATAAAAAACCGGTGAATTCTCGCAGTCGGTGGAAGCGCTGTGTCGTTGTTGATGAATGCATTGACGCATCCTCTCTTTCCTGATAACAAGTTCGTAGAATTACCAATGTTTTTAACAGCATTGCATCTGTCAATATTGAACAAATGTTCACTGTGTAATATGACTACATCATATAGTACTAGATGCGATAAGTAAAGGACTAACACGATAAATCTGATTAAACGTCATGATATTGTAATACAGTCATGACATAAAAAATTGCCCGAATATGTCATTCAGATGTACTTTTAATCGATTTCATTGTTTTTCAAATGACATTGGATTTGTGTTTTGGGTGAACAAAACGAAATACCATGCATATTGTATTGATACTAATTAAATTGTAACGTCATATTTTAATTGTTAAATGTATTTGTACAAAACCAGAAACAAAAGAATGATGCAATGCTACATCAGTGCATATTTCATTAGGAAATTTTGTTAAATATGCTATATATAAAAAAATAAATAAAAATAATGCAATTGCGGAATGCGTTGTGTGATAATCACAAATGGACGAATTAGCGCGTAGCCTATTACGCGCATTGGGCATTGGTGATGTAATTAGGGTATAGTAATTGCGTACGACACAACGAGAGTGAAGATGCAAGCGAATTTACCGCATCCCCCTGAACAGAGGTCTAATACCGATTTGTTGGGAATATTACTTGCGAAGCGGGAGACTGAAGGGTTGACCTTTGGGCAGCATCGTTTGTTGTTGGCTGATGTGATTCGTGAAATTGCCGAAAACATCGGGGTAAGGCGCATGGGGTCTATCGGTGAACTCCGTACCGCAGCGTATTTATCGAGCATATGGCAAAAATCAGGATTGTTGACCTGGACTGATTCATTTGATGTGCAGACACAAATCACGGCAACGACGATTATTTTGATGTTGTTAAGTGTGAGTGCGAGTATTGCGTGTATTTTTTCGTTGTTGGGCGCACTCGTCCTCAGTGCGCTTGGGGTGGGCTTGGCAGTGTGGATTCAGTATCGTGACTCGCCGTTGATTACGGGGAAGCGCATGAATATCCCCAATGTAATCGCCATTCGAAAAGCACCGCAAGTACCACGTCGTCGGGTTGTGCTGGTGGCACCACTCGACACCAACAATGTAGTTAATCGATTTAACCGACCATGGCATCAGATGTTGGCGTGTGCGGTACAGAGTGGCGTGTTGTTGATTAAACTGCTTGACCCTGCGCCACTGGTGAATCTCCTGCCGTATGCGCACATCCAATTGGGTTGGTTGCTGTGGGTGAGTAGTGGGTATTTAGTGGTGGCTGCAATTACTGAGGGATATGCGTTGCGCCCGCGGGTGACTTGGGGCGCAGTAAGTCATGCAGGGGCATTGGCTGCTCAAGCACGTATTATCGACGAACTCGACGGTCTGCGGCATACCGAAGTGTGGGGCGTATCGACGGGGGCTTCTCAGACGTATGCCGGTATCGCAGACTTGATTGAGCGCTACCCCTTTGATCCGCAGACAACGTTTTTTGTTGTGTTGTCAGGGATTGGGCGGGGGACGCTGTGCTATACGCTTCCTACTGGTGGTGGCCGCAGTTTGACCGACCCACTGTTGCTTGAATTAGCGACTGAGGTGCGCAAAACCGTTGGAATTGATGCACGGGTGAGCCGCAACCCAAGTGTGATTCGTCCCTTACTCAAGCAAAATTTTCGGGCCATCGAATTTACCTGTCTTGATGATGAAGGGTATGTCCCACTGCAAGGTTTTGCGAGTGATACAGTAGATGCAATTAGTTTGCCGATTGTCGAGCGTGCCGTACGGGCTGTCGTGATGATGGTGCGTGCAATCGATGCCTTGAATTAAATATTTGATGTGCTACATGCATTAGTGAGGAATCAATGAATACGGCAATCTTAACGTGGTTACAGCGACTCGTGCAAACTCCTAGTGTCACTCCCAACCATGCCGGTCCCAAAGCGCTCACCCCAGGCGAAGGTGCGATGGGCACTGTGGTGGCACGTGCCTTCCAGTCACTCGAAGCCGACGAAATAATCTATGACCCCGTGCTGCCCAAACGTGATAACGTGTATGGCATTTGGTATGGCGAATCCCCCGAAGTATTGTTGCTCGATGTCCACATGGATACCGTAGGTGTCGAGCAGATGACCATTGACCCTTTTGCCGGCGAGATTCGTGATGGCCGCATGTATGGTCGGGGTGCCGTCGACACCAAAGCGAGCCTCGCCATTGCCCTTGGCTTGCTCGAGTCACATATCGCGAGTGGCAAAAAACTCCCCTATACCATCATGATTGCCGCGAGTGTCGACGAAGAAGAAGGTGGCCTCGGAGCGGCGGCCCTGGCCCGCTGGATCAAGCAGCGCCAATGGCGCCCGCGCCAGATGATTGTGGCTGAGCCGACCGAATGCCGCCCCGTCTATGGTCACAAAGGCCTCGTACGCCAATTTATTACGGTGCACGGTGAGGCTGCCCATACCGCCCAACCGCATTTGGGCAAAAACGCCATCAGCGCGATGGCGCAAGTCATCTTGGCACTCGATGCAGAGCATCAGCGCCTGCAACAGCTCCCCGCCGCCGGACTAGGGCATGGCACCTTGACGGTATCGCTTATCAATGGTGGGCGGGGACTCAACATTGTGCCCGATGCCTGCCAGATTGGCATCGACCGGCGTGTCATCGACGGCGAAGTGGTCGATGAGGTAGCGGCGGGGATTATCGCTTTGGTGCAGGCTGCTAGCCCGTTGCCGGTGACAGTAGCACCGGCGACCTATGGTGATGCCTTTTATCAAGACCCCTCCCACCCGTGGGTTCAAGCGGTTGCTGAATTCCATCAGACCAGCGCCACGAGTGCCCCCTATGGCACCAACGCCTATGCCTATGGTGATTTGGCAGACTGCTGCGTGGTGTATGGCCCGGGCTCGATTGCCCAAGCCCACACTGCTGATGAGTGGATTGCCCTTAGCGAAATCGACCGTGCCGCTGATTTTTATCGCCATTGGTGGGGTCTACACGCGTAAGCCTCTGTTTTTTGCATACAAAGGAGTAGCGTAATGGGAACGACTTCAATTCACACCCACGGTTGTCGGATTTCGGACGAATGGACGTTGCGGGGTATGCGCGCCGCGGTGCTCGAAAACGAGCTTATCAAAATTACCGTGTTGCTCGATCGGGGTGCCGAAATCGTCGAAATGCGCCATAAGCCGAGCGATATCGATCCCCTGTTGCGCTTGCCCGTTACCATCCACGACCCCGCCCGCGCCACGGGCTCGATAGCCGGCGGAGTCGGTAATTTCATGGACATGTATCTCGGTGGCTGGCAAGAAATCGCACCTTCGGGTGGCCCCACCAACGTCCACCGCGGTGCCGAATATGGTCAGCATGGCGAAGTATCGTTGCTCCCGTGGGATGCCATGGTCATCGAAGACACTCCCGAGCGCGTGACGTTGCGCTGTAGCGTGCGCGGCGTGCGCACTCCCATCCGGATTGTGCGCGATATGACGATTACCCGTGGTCATGCTGCCGTGATGCTCAATGAAACTTTTACCAATGAAGCCGCCGAACCACTCGACATCATGTGGGGCCACCATATCGCCTACGGCGTGCCGTTTTTGAGTCATGGTGCCAAAATCTATACCTCGGCCCAATCTATCGAAGCCCATCAAGCCCCCGTCGATGGTCCCAATCGCTTGACCCGCAACGGTGCCCGCGGCACATGGCCGATGATTGCCGGCCCCGGTGGCGCCCCCTTTGACGCCAGTATCATTCCCGCCCATGCTGATGCCCATGGGAGCGATGTGATGTACCTCAGTAATTACGCACACGACGATGCCTGGTACTGCTTGTATAGCAGTCACCACGATGTGGGTGTGGCGGTGATGTGGGATGCTAGCGTGTTTAAGCACATCTGGTTGTGGGAAGAGTTTAGCCGCACCAAAGGCTTCCCGTGGTGGGGGCGTAGTCACGCATTGGCCCTCGAGCCGTGGTGTGGTTACCCCACCGACGGTTTGGCCGAGGTGGTCAAGCAAGGCAAGCAGTTGGTCATCCCGGCTGGAGCTACGATTAGCACCTTTTTGACGGCAGGGCTGTATCAAGGTGACCGTGTGCCGCAGCGCGTGACCCGTGAGGGTGATGTGGTGTAGGGTTTTGTTTTTGTAAAAAATGTGCTGGGCGGCGTGTTATTGCAACGCGCTGCCCTTTTTTTGTGACCAAAAGGGCACCGCAGTGGCATCTATCTGGGCCCGGAATGCCACGTTGGTGATGGTGTCGTAGTGCACCAAATCAATCACGAATGCCAGTGGTAATTCGTCGATGGCGTTTCACAACGCGCTCCACTTATGAATGGCCATATCAGGCGCATCGACCACCAAGTCAATGTCGGCTGCGGGGTGATAGTGGGTGGTGGCACGCGACCCAAACAACCGCACCTGCTGGATGTGCGGGTATTGAGCGAATACCGCATGTAGATCGCTGATGATGCGGGGTGATAAGCCAAATTGCAGTGTATTTAGTGCCATGTGTGCGCCGTTTGACATAATTGTGTGAAAAGTGGCATCACCGTGGCACAGACAAAGGGATAGACTTCGGCTGCCATGGCGGCGTCGTAGGTGTGACTGGTCAGATTGCGCATGCGTTGGATTTCGCTCCAGACATTGCCGTCGTCGATGTAACCGGCTTGGAGTGCCATCTGGATGGTATGGCGGGGCGTTTGGGCTTCAATCCCGTCACGGGCAAGTTGGAGTGTGAACATTTTCCAGGTTAATTCAAAACAGAATTCAGAGCGGTGGATGACTGCATCACGGATAAATTCAGTATCTGGTTGATTCACGGCATCGTGTAGGCGTTGGACGGCGTTGGTAAATGTGGTGACCCATTGGGTGAGGCGTTCATCATCCATGCCATGCTCTTTGATTGTTACTGTCATGAACTGCATCGTTGAAACTATTGTAATGCAAACCACCACCACAACCAATCGTTGTAGTGGTGGTTTGCGTGCGTACTGCAGGCTTGGTGTTTAGCCGACGGTGAAGTGGTTGAATTGGGGTAGATAATCTTTGTTTTGGGCAAACATCTGATTGACCATGTCGCGGATTTCGTTGGGGGCTAGCACGGCTGCCGTCAACGGATCGTTGAGAATGGCATGGTAGACTTTGCGCGGGTCGCCGCTGATAGCGCCATCGACGGCCAGCTCTTCGATTTGTGAGCTGAGGTTGGTGAGCATGGCGCATTGGGGTGGCAAGGCACCCACGTGGACGGGGTGCAAGCCATCTTTGTCGACAAAGACAGGCACTTCGACACAGGCGTCTTGGGGCAGGTTGGTAATTAGGCCGGTGTTGCGCACATTACCATTGAAGCGGAACGGCTCGCCACCCATCAAGGCATTGACAATGTAGGCGGCGTATTCGTGGCCACGGTCCAATTTGAGTTGGGCGCTACCATCAAACCACGAGCGGGCATCGGCGCGCCATTCGTTTTCGCGGCGCAAGTATTCGTCGAGGATATAAGCGTGTTTGCCTGGGTTCCAGCCGGTGCCATGGGTACAGTATTTTTCAATCAAGTCGGGGCGTTTGCGGAACCAGGCGTTGTATTCTGAATTGTGGCCACTAGATTCGGTGACGTAGTAATCGAGGTGCAAAAACATCTCGTTGCGGACGATTTCTTCGTTGTAGATTTCGGGTTTGGCCATGGCCGCGCGAATCAACGGGTAGACGCTGTGGTTTTTGTGGTCAAAGCGCAAATACCACGCCATGTGATTGATGCCAGCGCAGAGGTAATCGATTTCTTCGTAGGGGACGTCAATCCAGCGCGCCAACATTTCGGCGGTGCCTTGGACGCTATGGCACAACCCGGTGATTTCGATGTTGCTTTCGCGTTGCATAGCGCGGCAGAGCATGGCCATGGGGTTGGTGTAGTTGAGCATCATGGCATTGGGGCAGTATTTTTCCATGTCTTTGGCGATTGCGAGCATTTCGGGGATAGTCCGCAAGGCGCGGAAGATACCAGAAGGACCGCGAGTGTCACCGACATTGATATCGATGCCGTATTGCTTGGGGATTTCGATATCGTGGCGCCATACCTGCACACCGCCGGCGAGGATGGTGACCATCACCACGTCGGCGCCTTGAAGCGCTTCAGCACGGGACAAGGTGGTTTTGACCGTCGCTGGGTAGTTACCGATTTCGATGATGCGCTTGACTGAGCGCTCGGCAAATTCGAGCCGTTCAGCGTCAATGTCCATCAGCACCAACTCGGCATCGGTTAGTCGCGGGAAGGTGAGAATATCGCGTACTAGTGTGCGGGTAAACCCAATACTTCCTGCCCCAATAAATGTAATCCGCGTCATGCAAGCTCCTTTTGTGTGTGGCGACATAAAATCATAGCATATTACCGACGATTGAAACGACGATTTCTACTGCGGCGAGTAAGACCACGTGTGCTCCCATAATTCATCACCGAGGCGTTGGGCAACGGCTAGTGACTCGACATACCCATCAATGATGAGGGCATTGACAAAGGCGTCACGGTCGTGTTGAACTGCCGCTGCCACGATGGCTTCGACCCAGGCGTAGCGACTTGCCAGCATGCCGGCCAGAGTGGGTCCCAGCGCTGGCTGGGGGATCGGCTCGAGCGTATTGTGGCGGGCAATCGCTGGTGATTCGACAATTGCGCCACGTGGCAAATCGGGCACTTGCCCTTGATTGGGCAAGTTGACGGCATAGCTCACACCTGAGCCGGCTCGGAGCGCCGCGATAATCTCGACTACTTGTTCGTGTTCACCCGATTCACGCACAAACAAACTCGCTGGGAGGGGTTGGTCGCTGCGGGCATCGGCATGCATGGCCGCAAATTCCGCATCACCACTCGCAATCGTCCCTTCAAAGCTAAAGGCGTCGACCCCGAGGCGCATGCCGTAGTAGTAGCCATGACGAAAGAATTGCGGGTAGAATTCAGTGATATGGCGGTCGAGGACAGCCGGGAATGCGCCTACTTGGTCAAACAATTGCCACGAAAATGCGTTGTCGTCGGGTGCAATTTGCAGTTGGGCACTAATCTTGGCGCCAATCGTGCGCATGGCGGGGAACATGTCGGTCGCCTTGTGTTGCACGCTGGTTAGCCAAGTGAGGTGGTTATAGCCGGCGCACGTGACCTGTAATTCGTCGGCAGGTACGCCCAGATGGTGCGCCAAATAGTGGGTCACATGTAATACACCGTGACACAGCCCAATCACGGGTGCACCAATTTGGGTGTGGATGGCGCGACAAATCGGTGCCATTGGATTGGAATAATTGAAAAAAAGTGCATCTGGCGCCAAGTCAACCACGTCACGCGCAATTGCGAGCATGGCGGGGATCATGCGCACGGCTCGGGCGCTCCCCCCTGGTCCGACGGTATCGCCGACAGGCACATAGATGCCGTATTTGCGTGGGATAAAGACGTCTTGTTCCCATGCCCGCCGTCCGCCCACGCCAACAGTACAAATCACGACAGTGGCACCTGGCAAGGCGTCACGGCGGTTGGTATGGGCGCTGACGGTCAGGGGGGCGCCGGTTTGGGCCAGCATTTTGTGGGCGAGGCCATAGGCGGTCTGCAAGGCAGTCGCATTGATGTCGACCAAGCGCACTTCGGCGGGCTGGCCGGCGGCAATCAAGTCAGCGAGCAGCCCACGGGTAAATGCCGCACTCCCAGCCCCAATCATGACATAACGTTCCATGCCACACATCCTTTATTTGCCAACCCTAAACCTACTTAAATCCACTCGTCGCGGCATTGGCCACAATTTGACGTTGGAACAAGATATAAATCAGTACAATCGGTAACAACACAATTACTGATGCTGCCATGGTGAGACTCGGGCGTGAGCCATGACTGTTGCTATACCAGGTCAACAGCAATGGTAAGGTGCGTCGCTCGTGGGTGGTGATGACGATGAGTGGCCAGAGGTAATCATTCCAAGTAGCCATAAAGGTGAAAATCCCTAGTGATGCCAGCGGCGCACTCAGTTGGGGCAAGATTAGATTCCAGTAGATTTGGAATTCACTGGCGCCGTCGATACGCCCGGCATCAATCAGCTCGCGTGGGATGCCTTCGATGAATTGGCGCATCATAAAAATCCCAAAGGCATCAATCATGGCTGGGATGATGAGTCCCCACAACGTATCGATGAGCTGTAATTTGACCAAAATCAAGTAGAGTGGGATCATAATCATCTGGAAGGGAATCATGATTTGCGCCATGATGATGGCAAACATCACTCCTTTGCCGCCAAATTCGTAGCGGGCAAAAATATACCCGGCTAAAGAACTGGTGAACAACGTTACCCCTACCCGTGCCACTGCGACGATACTCGAATTAAAGAAAAACAACCCGAGTGGAACCTTGGGATCACCAAAAATCGTCGTGAAGTTTTGCCATGTAGGTGCCTTGGGGAAAAACGTGGGTGGGATGTGGATAATCTCACTGGGGGTTTTGAGTGACGACAACAATACATACACAAACGGCAGTAATGTGACACTCAACCCGATTCCCAGCACGGTATAGCGCAATACTGCGCCTATCAAATGAACATATGTCGTGCGTGATTGTGTGGTCATATTAATACTCCCAATCACTACGCAAAAAGCGGAATTGGATGATGGTAAACAGCATAATGATGCCAAACAACACCATCGACATTGCGGCGGCCCAGCCCATGTTTTGGTAGCGGAAGGCATTGGAATAAATGCTCATCAGCATGGTGGTGGTTTGCTCACGTGGGCCACCAGTGGTCATGACTTGCGCCAATATAAACATCTGGAGCGACGACAAAATCGTCATCACACAGACAAATAGCAAGGTTGGTTGCAATAACGGTAAGGTGACGTACCAAAACATTTGTTGTTCGTTGGCACCATCAACCATCGCCGCATCACGCAGATTTTGCGGGATGCCTTGAAGGGCGGCAATGAAAATAACCAGATTATAGCCAAAATCTTGCCATAAATGGGCCACAATTAAAGCGATCATTGCCAGCGGAATCCCAAATACAAAGGCTTGGGGATCACTCAACCATGCTTTGGGTGGGGTCAATCCGATGGTGCGAATGAGGCTATTGAGCAACCCAGCTTGGGGATTGTAGATGGCGCCCCAAATCAAGGCGACCGCTACTGCCGAGGTCACGGTCGGCAAAAAATAGACGGCTCGGAAAAACCCTTTGACCCGCGCATGACTGCGCTCGATGATGATTGCGAGGGGAAGAGTAATGGCTAGGTTGAGGGGGAGTACGAGTACGGTAAACAAAAAAGTGTTGTAGACCGAATGGCGAAACACACCGGCCGGTTGGCTATCGCCAAACATGGCGATGTAGTTTTTGAGCCCCACGAAGGGATTGCTTTCGCCCAACCCAAAAATACTTCCGCCGACTCGCGCCGGTGAATAATCAAAAAAACCGAGGATGACTGCCCAAATCATTGGCAGTAAACTAAACACCATCAGGTAAATCATGATAGGTGTCATCACACTAAAGGCAAAGCGGCGCTGAGCGCGTTGGAGTGAGCCAGGTGTCGCCATGGCAGAGGCTCCTTGTGACGCGTCGGTGTGGCACTTGCAAAAGTGCCACACCGACATGCGAGGTTATTTGCTGGCTTTGCTTTCAACCATTGCGTTGGCTTGGTCGTTGATCTTGGCAGCGGCAGCTTCGGGTGTTACGGCACCAGTTAAGGCATCGGTCAGATTTTTGGTGATAATTTCATAAAAAAGCTGATCGCGATCGGTGACATTGCCGAGATAGGCACCGTGTGGCAACAAATTAAAGGTGGGTTTGATCCATGGCTCTACAGACAAGATTTCTGCCGGATTCTCGACCAATTCTTTCATGGCTGGAATCGTGCCCGAGATTTGGTTGAACTTGAGGGCATTGTTGCGGTTGGCTGTCAAGTAGCTCTGCAACATCCAGGCTTCTTTGCTGTGCTTGGTGTTGACCGATACGACTTTGCCCCAGCCAGCGTCAGCCACAAATTTGTATTCGCTACCAAACATGGGTGGTAACGCGACATAATCGAACTTGACATCGGGGTAATCGACTTTGCCAACTCCGGCAGCCCAGGATCCGATATACCCGATACCCACTTGGCCCTTGAAGAATGCCCCTGGTAAGCCGTTGTCGCCGGCAAACAAGGTGGGATCGATGACTTTGTCTGATTGGGCATAGCGTGTCAACGTCTGAATCACATTGATTGATTCGGGGCTGGTGAAGTTGAAGTGCTTGCCATCAGCAGCAAAGTAATTGCCCCCTTGCTCCAAAATCCCCGACAACAAAATGAACCCGAGGGCATCACCACCAGTGAAGTGGAATCCAGCAGTCGTCATTGTGCCACCATCGATGACTGTCATTTTTTTGGCGTCAGCAATCAGGCTGTTGTAGTCTTTGTAGGCTGGTGGGAAGGGGATGCCGGCTTTTTCGTACAACGCAGGATTGACCAAGGCACCGCCGTATTCGAGGTTGAATTCGTTGGGCATACCGTACAATTTGCCATTGCAGTAGTAGCCGTCGAGCGGTGCTTTATAAAAAATTCCTTGGGCTTTGGTGTAACTCATCACCTCAGCCGGAGTTTCTTGCAAGCGTCCACCCTCGGCGTAGTTGCAGACCCACGAACCAAACATCTCGATGACATCGGCTTCGGTACCGGCCGGCATCGAGGTTTGCAGAGTTTGGATGAATTGATCGTACGGGAAGGTCTCGTACTTAACGGTGATGTTGGGATTTTCCTTCATGAATTGGTCAATCAGTTCTTGGTTGACCTTGTTGAAGGCAGAGTTTTGGTGTGACCACATGCGAATGGTGACTTTTTCGGCCACAGGTGCGGCAGGTGCGGCAGCGCCACAGCTTGCCAACAACAGTGCCATGATGAGTACGATCCAGCGAACAGGTGAATAGGAACGCATACAACCTCCTCATTGTACATACGCGACATTGCGACTCACGATATCGGTTCACCAATCATCCCAATGACTGATGCCGCTACAGCACGACCACCGCATTGAGATTGTGCGGATTGTCCGGGTCAAGTCCCCGCGATGTGGCTCGTGCATAGGCGATAGTTTGTAACAGTGGTAACGCGATAATGCCTTGCAACGCATCATCGATTGCTGAATCCCAGTGCATGTCGCAATCGCTGGTTGGCCCAATGGCCAAGGTCTGCCCACCCAGTTTGCGCATGTCGGCCAACACTGCTTGTTCGGTCGCTTGCATGACTTTGGAACCAATCCCAATTACTAACGTATGCGCATCGACCATCGATTGCGGACCATGGCGGAATTCCATGTGGTGAAAGGGCTCACTGATGCTCAGCGACATTTCTTTCATTTTGAGGCTAGCTTCGCTGGCGAGTCCATAGCGATAACCGCTCCCCAAGAAATAAAAACTCTGATAGTGAGGGTTGTTGCCAATCTCAAGGCATTGGCTTTGGTAGCGTTGCATGACATCGGCAGCAATATCGGGCAAGCTACTCAGCTCAGTCAACGAGCGACCACTTAGCATCCAAATAACTCCCAATGCCCCCATCTGCATCACGGTAAAAGCCCGGGTTTGGGCGAGGCTCTGCTCTTGGCCGGAGGGCAAGATGATGTTGATATCACCCACACTAGCCAACGGGCGATCAGCATAGCAAGTGATGACGATGATATGTCCATGGGGGGCATGTTGGCGGAATTGTGCCGCTGCCCGCAGGACTTCGGTGGTACTGCCAGAGCGACTGAGCAAAATCAAAGTCGGTGTGGCATCACGGGGAATGCTGGCAGTGGGATTGAGCCATAATTCTGATGCAGGTACGGCATAGCAGGGGCGCGAATCTTGTTGTTGGGTAATTCGAGCGGCTGCGAATGCGAGGTAGTAGGGCGACCCACAACCACTCCAAATGATGTGGCTGGCTTGGCTCAATGCCCGATGACTGGCAATAATCGGAGCGTGGCCAATGACTACATCAAGTGCAGCGCGCCACGCATCTGGTTGCGAGCAAAGTTCATTCCACGTGTGCATCCCTAATGGTGTCATGGGGTATCCTTTTGGTTACAAAAATTATCTTACGCTTGTATCACGCGTACCCCTATAGTGGTAATTGCATTACAGAGCGTACTATCGGCATTACTATCCGTGACCAATGTATCGACAGCACTAAGTGGCGCCACAAAGGCAGGAGCGCTACGACCGAGTTTGGTATGATCGGCGACGATGATGACATGCTTGCCGGCACTGAGAATCGCGCGATCGGTCATGGTCTCGGGTAAATAGTCGTTGGTCAAGCCCTGCACCACATCAATCCCACGGATCCCAAAAATAATCTTGCTCATGCGGAGCTCGGCGAGGCTTTGGATAGCTAGGTGGCCGATAAACGACGACTCACTTTGGCGAAACATCCCACCTAAGGCGATAACATCGAGATGACTGTCGGCCAAACAATTGAGTACCGGCAATGAATTGGTTACTACCGTGATATCACTACGCTGACGGATGATTTGGGCCACTGCCAAGGCAGTAGTACCACTACTAATAAACACTGTGTCACCGGCTTCGATGAGATTCGCTGCTGCCTGGGCAATGCGTTGCTTTTCGGCTTGTTGCCATTGGCTGCGTTGCAGGACGGGGGGCTCGGGTGGAGCTGCGCTGATTGCCACTGCGCCACCATGCACACGCATCACACTCCCTATAGCGGCGAGCTGGTCGAGGTCACGGCGGGCAGTTGCTTCGCTAATGTCAAACGCCGCACACACGATGCTTGTCGTCACTTGGCGATGTTCACTGATGTAACGCTCGATTTGTTGTAACCGCGGATGAAAAACTGGCTTGGTCATAATACGTCAGATGCTCACTAGTCCAATGGTGATTACTGTACCGTGCCACCCGAATTATTGACTGGTTGCATGGCGACGGTGCGCTGACCTGATTGCTCCACCCAGACGCCACATTCACTACCTTCGGGGCTCGTCTCGAGATTGACTTCACTACCATCAAAGCGCAATGCCGGATGATAAAAATTCGATACCTGCTGGGCTTCACCCACAATGTAGTGGGTAATCAACGAACGACGGAAGCGCGTCTGACTGACATTGGGCAAGCTCCCGTGAATCAATTGCCCATTAAAAAACAGCACATCGCCAGCCTTCATGATGACAGACTCGACCTGCATGTCTTCAGGTACGGGCACTGTTACATTGGTAAAACTCTTACTGGTATCAGCGGGGATGGTGCAGAGTACGGGCAAATTTTGACTCCCAGGCACAACCTGCAAACAGCCGTTTTCTTCATCGCAATCATCAAGTGCGACCCACGCCGCACAACAGGTACCTGGGTTAACCCGCAGATAATATTGGTCTTGGTGCAACGCTTGCCCACGGGCCCCAGCTGCTTTGAAATAAATCATAGTACTAACGGCGTAAGGCTCTACCCCTAACAACTCCAGCATCACATCACGGATGCGTGGGTCGAGCAAATGCTGTTTGCTTCGCGCGTCGATGCGATGCAAATTCAAAATCCGAGGGTAACGTTTGAGTGGGTCTTGGGCATTGTCAACGGTATTAGGGTCATAGACTTCTTTGGCACGTTCAGCCGCATTCATCTGCATGTAATGCGTGATTAACTCATTGACTTCGTGTGGTGACAGTAACCCTTTGACTATTGTGTAGCCAGTTTGGGTGTATTCTTGAGCGGCATGTTGATACATAACGTCACCCGTATGATTGGATTCGGCAGCGTAAATGGGGTATGTGCAAGGATGTGATGATTATATGATGGAATATGATTGTATGCAAGAGGCAAAATCGTGTTTTGCGTGCATAACGCAAAACAGCGATGTCATCAGGTCAGTGACACATCGTGACCTAGGTTATGTTGGCAGGCGGCTTGATAGGCGATGTTCGCCACTGCCACATCTTGGGCGGCATTGCCTACCGACTTAAAAAAGGTAATTTGTTGGTCATCACGCCGCCCGGGGGCAGTGCCATTGGCAATATCGCCGATTTGGACGACGGTAGAGGGGTCGAGCAGACCTTGGTCGCGGGCAGCAATCAATTCACCGGCTTCGCTCCAAGCTGGGGCAAATTGATCGACGGCTACGTAGGCTCGCCCGAGCGTGAGGGGATCGGCTTCGATCATGGTGTGGGTAAACGAACCAATGCCATTGATATGCGTCCCTGGGCAGATTTCGCTGTCGGTAAATACAGGGGTGTGTGATGACGTTGCCAAGCAGACCACATCGGCGCTGGCGAGTGCTTGAGTGCGGTCAGAAGCGATGGTGATGATGCATTGGGGGTGCTGGTGCTGTAAGGTGGCTTGGAATTGTTGCGCACGGGCCAGTGAACGGTTGACGATGGTGATATGAGTAATCGGGCGTACCGCACAGACGGCGGCGACTTGGGCCCACGATTGGGCACCGGCACCGATGATGACCAAATGTGTCGCATCCGTACGCGCCAAGAGTTGGGTGGCAACCCCAGCCGATGCGCCAGTACGTAGCACGGTGAGGTAAGTGCCATCCATCAAGGCCAGCGGGCGCCCAGTGTCGGCTTCAATCAGCATGACGATGGCATGAATCGTAGGCAGGTTGTGGCGTTCGCGATTGTGCGGATAAACTGAGACTATTTTCATGCCTAAGTGCTGATTGTCGACTAATGCCGGCATAAAAAAACTATGCGACTGATGCTTGGGTTGTGCGACATCAATCCGTAGCGGTACTTCAGTAGTGCCGGTGGCGATACTCGCATAGGCGTCGCGGACGGCGGCGATAGCGGTAGGCATCGTGACGAGGGCTTGGATGTCGCTGGCAGTGAGGATTTTGAGGGTGCTCATAAATTACTCCAAATTCGCTTTGAAAATCGTCATGAATGATGATATACTACCAGAGGTTTGTGCCTCCATCGTCTAGCGGCCTAGGACGTCACCCTTTCAAGGTGAAGGTCGCGGGTTCGAATCCCGCTGGGGGTACCACATGACACGGTGTAGCAAAGACGCTATGCCGTGTTTTTTTAACGGTGTATTTACATCTACCTCACAGCGAGTTACCACAGCTTGGGTTATGGCATAACGACTGTACCATTTTTTTGCGATAACATAGTATCAACAGCATACAAAACACATAATTTTATCTCGTCTCTTTGGTATAAGTAGGGTAGTTTATTATGCACGCGCCGAAATTACACTATCAAATTGCTGCGCACATTTGGGTGGGATCATACATCGGCAATGGACTTAACACGCATGTCGAAGCACAATTACAGTGGCTGATGGCGCATGATATTACCCAGATCATTGACTTGACTGCGCCGAGCGATGAATTACCGTCGTATGTGTCGCAACTCGCACAATATGCCCCGCAAATGGTGCGAATTTCGTTTGCAATTAGTGATGGCGATATTCCGGCACCAGCGACGATGCTGGCGATTCTCGATGCAATAAGTGCTGCCCAACAACAGCATGCTAGCGTCTATATCCATTCTTGGCGTGGTATTAGTCGTGCTGGTATGGTAGCCGCTTGTTGGTTGATGCGACAGGGATATGATGCGACGACTGCCCGTGATTACATCCAGCAGTTGTTGCCACTTCATTCGCCACACGAAGTGCCGGAGTTTCAGGTACAACGTGACTTCGTGCATGCATGGAAGGAGCCCGATACCGCCACCGCGCAGCGCTGGCGGCGCTGGCGCGATGTCTTTCGTGGTGCCTTAGTCGGCGGTGCGATTGGTGATGCACTTGGGATCACAAACGAACACCAACCATCAGCGGTGATTCGCTCGGTGACCGATATTGTCGGTGGCGGGCCGTTTGGATTACCGGCGGGGTGGTGGAGTGATGATACTGCGGGGATGCTCTGTGTGGTGACCAGTCTGATTGCGAAACGTGAATTTGATGCCCACGACCAAGCCCAGCGTTTGTTGCAGTTGTGGCGTGATGGCTATTTGGCGTGCGGTGGGCGTACGTATGATTTTGGTAATATCAACATGACGGCATTGTATAGGTACATGATTACCAATCACCCGTACACCACCATATCCACTGATCATTCTGCTGGGAATGGTTCGTTGGTGCGTGTGGCACCAATTGGCTTGTTTTATGCCACAACACCATATGCAATTAGTGAATGTGCCCGTGATGCTTCGCGGATTACCCACGGGGCGATGGCATCTATCCATGCCTGTCAAATTGTTGCATTGCTGGTGGCCCGCACGTTGTTTTGTCACGATAAAGCAACGTTGTTTTCAAATTATTGGTATCGTATCCCTGCTGACGCGCCGGTACGTGCGGTATTGTCTGGTACTTATTCCCTCCAACGCCGGCGCGCATTTCAAGGCAGCTATGTGCTCGAATCGCTCGATGAAGTGTTTTATGGGTTGCTATGTACGCATGATTTTGCGAGTGGGGCGCTCTTACTGGCCAATGCAGGTGGTATGCAAGGTGCTGCTTGTACCGTCTATGGCCAAATTGCCGGCGCGTTTTATGGGGAATCAGCGATTCCGCTCCATTGGCGCCAAAAAATAGCCCGCTATCACGAAATAGCCTGGTATGCCGATACGTTGTTGCGGGCGGCGTGGAATTCTTTACCCCATGCCGCCCAAATCCCCCCCCAGTTGTTTTCAGAAGCATAAAAATGCGCCAATTTGAGGCTTCATTTCCCGTTGTAGTGCGATAAGAGCCACACCATGGTGCACCGATGGTGCGTACACCATCTGCCCAATAGCACGCGGTGCTCAACACCCGTAGGCTCGTTTGTGTGATACACATATTTACGTAATATCTAAATCATATTATAATCAACCCCAAGGCGGGATAGTGTGATGCGCAATCATGATTTATATCGAAAATATGACATGAATGGAGTAACGCAATGCAATTACCAAAGGCGTTATATCGGGTTGATGAATATATTTGGGCAGGGGCATATTTGGGGGCGCGCACCCAATCCGAAGCAATTGCCAAGCTCCAATGGCTCGCGCACGAACAAATCGCGGTCATTATCGATTTAACGACACCTGCAGACCACCTTGAACCGTATGTAGAGTTATTGCCATTGTACGCCCCCCAAGCGACCCACTACGCCTTCCCCGTTACCGACATGAATGTCCCCGCCCCAGCCCAGCTATTGGCCATCCTCGATACGATTACCCACGCGGTGGCTGCGCGGCAACACGTCTACATTCATTGCTGGGGGGGGATTGGGCGCACCGGTGTGGTGGTGACGTGCTGGTATATGCGTCATGGTTTGTCGGCTCGCGATGCTTTGGCACGGCTGGCATCGGCACGAAGTGCTCTGCATCGCACGTCCCCTGAATCTGCCGTCCAATTTGCTTTTGTGGAGCAGTGGCGCGAGCCATCCCCCGCCCAAGCCGCGAAGTGGCGGCAATTGCGTGACCGCTTTCGTGGGGCCTTGATTGGTTTGGCTGTGGGTGATGCCTTGGGCACCACGCTCGAATTTACTGGCATTGGGCCGCATGGATTGACCGATATGGTTGGCGGTGGTCCATTTGGACTCCCGGTGGGTGCCTGGACCGACGATACCTCGATGGCCCTGTGCCTTGCCCAAAGCTTGCTACAGTGCCAAGGATTTGATGCCAACGATCAAATCGAGAATTATCTGCGTTGGTATAACGATGGGTATCTGTCGAGTACGAATCGTTGTTTTGATATTGGTTCCACGGTATATCGTGCGCTCCAAGAATATGGTCGCTCGGGGAACCCGTTTGCGGGTTCAACAGATCCCCAGACGGCCGGCAATGGCTCATTGATGCGCCTTGCGCCGATTGCCATGTACTATGCCGGTGATGATGCCCAATTGGTGCGTTATGCCGCTGATAGCTCACGGGTGACTCACGGTACTGCAGCAGCGGTAGATGCTTGTGTGCTGATGGCGATAATGATGGCGACGGGGATTCGGGGCGGAGCCAAGGCAGATATCATCTCGGCAGCGCTCCACTATGCGCAACACCACACCATCCAAGCCGACATTGCCAATGTCATCAATGGTTCTTATCGCCAACAACCCCCCATCATTCAAGGGACGGGCTATGTGGTCAAGTCGTTTGAAGCGGCGTTATGGGCGTTTTATCATTTTGATGATTTCAAAACAGGCGCTTTGGCCGCGGTGAATTTGGGGCAAGATGCGGATACCACCGGTGCCATTTATGGGCAGTTGGCTGGCGCCGTATGGGGCGAATCACATATTCCCCTACAGTGGCGGCAACGATTGGTCAAACCAGTCGAAATCAGTTATCGAGCCGAAGCACTGTTGCGCTTGGCGTGGCCGACATTGACCGCATTCTCATGATTTATTCATAAAATATTTAGCGAAAGTTTAATTTGATTTGGCATTGTAATGCCAAGTTATTCGATGTCTGTACTACAATTGCTTCCACTGCGTTGCTGTTTTGTAGTATGGTAGTAGTAGTTGTGGAGATGGCAAGATTTGTGCTGTCCAAAACATATCAATAGGGAGGTTGCATGATTGAAGTCGCTGGACTCACGAAGCGGTATAACGATGTCACCGTTGTCGATGATGTCTCGTTTGCGGTGGCTCGTGGTGAAGTGTTGGGCTTCCTTGGCCCCAATGGCGCGGGCAAGACCACCACGATGCGGATGTTGACGGGCTATATGCCCCCCAGCAGTGGTACGGTGACCATTGCTGGTTTTGATATGCAGACGCAATCATTGCAAGCCCGTCGCCACATTGGCTACCTGCCCGAAGGTGTACCGCTCTACCCCGAAATGACAGTAGCCAGCTACCTCGACCACATGGCGCGCTTGCGCAACATGACCCAACGTGCTGAGGCCGTCGAGCGCGCCATGGAACTGGTGCATATCGGTGATCGAGCTGATGACCGGATTGGCAAACTCTCCAAAGGGCAACGGCAACGGGTTGGTTTGGCGCAAGCCTTGCTCCACGACCCCGATGTACTTATCCTCGATGAACCGACGGTGGGCTTAGACCCACGCCAAATCATCGAAGTGCGTGAGCTGATTCGCGAACTAGGCGCTACTCGTACGGTGATTTTGAGCACCCACATTTTGCCCGAAGTCAGTATGCTCTGTAACCGCGTCGTGATTATCAAAAAAGGTCGTGTGGTTGCCGAAGATACACCGACTGCCTTGACGTCACGCCTACAAGGTGCCGAACGCATCGAAATGCGCGTGCACCAGCAACCCGCTGATACGACCGCTATTATGCAATTACCGGGTGTGGTGAGTGTGCATGTGGCTGCCGATGGTTTGTTTCAAATCGAAACTGCGGCGGGGCGCGAGCTCCGTCCTGCTTTGGCGGCCTTGGCCGTCCAGCACGATTGGGGATTACTCGAGCTCCACAAGGTTACTCTCAGTCTCGAAACAATCTTCCTCGAACTTACTACCCAAGAATCAGATGCAAGCGATAGTAATCGACCTGCAAATGATAATGATAGCGATGATGTAGTGACCACCACTTCTTCCCAAGATTCAGCAGACGAAGGAGCCGCATAATATGCGTACCGCCTTGGTAATTGCCCGCCGTGAACTATTAGCGTATTTTATTTCGCCAATTGCCTACATGGTGTCGGCTGTATTTTTGTTGATTGCCGGGTATTTGTTTTCGTTGATTTTGATTCAAAGCCAGCAAGCCACCATGGAAGGTCTTTTTTTCAACATTATGGTGGTGTTGATTTTTGTGGTGCCGTTGTTGACGATGCGTTTGTTGTCCGATGAACAAAAATCCGGCACCCTCGAAATATTGCTCACCGCCCCCGTGCGTGATTGGGAAGTGGTGTTTGGCAAATATCTCGCTGCCATGGCCATGTTTGGCGTGATGTTGGCTTGTACCCTCTACTTCCCGTTTATTTTGTGGCGGGTTGGTGGCTCACCTGATTGGGGTCCGATAATGACTGGGTACCTCGGCCTGTTGTTGTTGACGTCAGCCATGATGGCGATTGGGACATTGACTTCAGCTATCACCGAAAACCAAATCGTCGCAGCAGTACTCGGGTTTGGGATTTTGTTGTTGCTTTGGTTGATTGAGGCCGCTGGGAACGTTGCCACCGGATCTGCCTCTGTGCTGAGTTATCTCTCCATGCCATCGCACTACAATGATTTTGCGCGCGGTGCGATTAACCTAGAAGATGTGGTGTATTACCTAAGCGTCACCATTGCGGCTCTCTTTATCGCAACGCGGATGCTCGAAACACGGAGATATCGCTAATGCAGACATTGATCCAACGGATGCGGGCTTTTTTGGGCTTGCGTCAATTACGCTATGGCGCAAATGCAAGCGCAATGACGATATTGTTGTTGGCGTTGCTTGTGATGGCCAATATCCTTGCGGTGCGCTTCCATCGTCGTGTCGACGTGACTGCAACCCAGTCGTTTTCGATTTCGCAACAAAGTAAACAAATTGTAGCGGCACTGACGCAACCGATCGAAGTGGTGGGGTATTTTGGTGCCCAAGACAAAGCCCTCCAGAGCGATGTCGAAAGCCGCCTCAAAGAATATGTTGCGGCGTCGTCGCGGTTTAGTTATCGCTTTGTAGACCCTGACATCGACCCCGTGGCCGCCAAAAACGACAATATCTCGACGTATGGCACGCTCGTGGTCAAATATGCTGGGCGCAGAATGCCCACAACCGGTAGTGACGAGAAAGCAATTACGGGAGCGATTCTCAAAGTATCTCAAGAAAATCCAACCACTATTTATGTGCTGACCGGGCATCGTGAGCGCTCGCTGGACAATACCGACCCCAATGGGCTTAGCCAATTGAAAGTCATATTGTCAGAAGACAACTTCAATGTGCAACCAATTAATTTGACCATTTCGACGACGATTCCGTTCTCCAATAGTTTGTTGTTGGTGGCCGATCCCCAAGACCCCTTTACCCAACCAGAATTCCAGACGATGCTTGACTACACCAACAAGGGTGGACGGATGGTGTTGCTGTCAAACCCGTTAAGTATCACGCCATTTGATATTTTGATGCAAGTTTGGGGCCTCGAATGGCAGCCAGATATCATCATTGATCAGCAATCACAAGTCGGTAATCCGTTAGCACCTGCAGTGTTGGAATATCCATACACCGAAATTACGCGCAACATGAATGGGCAAGCGAGTGTGTTTAATTCTGTGCGGAGCATCAAAGAGATAGGCAATCCGCCACCACAAGTCACCCGCAAAGTGTTTTTGAGTAGTAGTGCCAAAAGTAGTGCAGCGACCAAGTTTACGAATGGTCAAGTAGAAGTCCAAGCTGATGATGCGAAAGGGCCATTGAATTTCGGCTATATGCTTGAAAGCCCGACCAAAATGCGCATTGCCATTATTGGTGATGTTGATTTTGTGAGTAATGGCTATATTCAAAACGCGCAAGCCAATGCAGCGTTGTTTCGCAATACGGTTGCGTGGGCGACCGCACAAGAATCATTGATTGCGGTACCGACCATTGCGCCGATTGATCGCAAGGTGTTTTTAACTAATGACCAGAGTACGTTGATTTTTTATAGTTGTGTGATTGGGTTACCGTTACTCTTTGTCATCACCGGGATTACCGTGTGGTGGCGGCGCCGTTAGCATGTAGAGGGTCATATGAACATCCGATTGACAATAGTGCTGGCGGTGTTGTGTGTAGTGGTAGGCGGGTATCTCTATTGGGTACCCGACCCTGCCAGCAATCAACCCGTGGTGGAATCACCAACAATCACCATTACCCACACTGATACCAAAACGATAGCGGCGATGACTGTTCGCAAAGCCAGCGACAACATCGTGAAAGTGGCGCGCTATCCGAATGGCTGGCAGATTGTCGCACCCAAGCAGCTCGCGGGCGATAACATTGTCATCGGCCCTGCGGTGGCAGCAGTGGCAAATCTGAGTGCCACGAGTGTAATTACCCCTACCACTTCTGATTTGGCGGCGTATGGGTTGGTGCCACCCCAATTCACGCTTGTTACCCTTGATACTGCGCAGAAACCCATCGATACATTGGTAATTGGGTCGCGCAATCCAAGTGGCGGTGCCCGCTACGTGCAACATGTGGGTGATGCCAAAGTCTATCTCGTCAGCGAAAGTGCGCTAGACACAATCGAAGGCTGGTTTAGCACGTTGCCGATTGAGCCGACCCCCTTGCCAGATGTCAAAACACCGGCAGCGACCGCAGTGCCTGATATCACTACACCTACCGTGAAAACACCGTAGTCACACCACACAACCCCGCTTGGTGCGCGGATTACGCACCAAGCGGGGCTTAATCGGGCAAGGATGAGTGGGTAGGTAAAATGATTAAAAATACCTACTGATTAGTCCGGCACAGGCACACAACACCGTAATCACCCATGCAGGCCATCTGAAGTTGATTAGCAATGTCGTCCCGATGCTCCAGATTGCAATACCGGCGATGTCGGTTAGCGCATGAGTCATGATGGGATCCCACAAGGTGGCTGCGAGAACCCCGACGACGGCCGCTTGGATGCCCCGCAAGGCACGTTGCACCCACACGTGTTGCTGGATGGTCTGCCACCATGGCACAATTCCCATAATCAGCAACCACCCAGGCAAAAAAATCGCAACTATGCCGAGCACCCCTTGTACCCACGAGTACCCGCCTGCCACACCAGCGACATATGCCCCAATCGCAAATAATGGCCCGGGGAGCAATTGGGCCGCCGCATAGCCACTCAGAATTTGGGAGCTCTGCATGGCACCACTTGCGACGAAGCGTTGTTGGATGAGGGGTAATACTACATGACCACCCCCAAACACTAGTGCCCCGGATTGAAACAAAATGCTTAATGGATTTGTGATGAATGTACTGATGAGTACAAGTACTGCAAAACAGATGAGAAAGATGCTACCGCGAGTACGGGTTTGAGCAATACTACTCGGAGCAATCACAGGTAACGATTGACGGTGCAGCAATGCACCCCAAATTGCTGCCCCAATCAGACAACTCAACTGCACCCAGGGGAGATTCCATGCCAGTAATACGCCGAGGGTGAGGGCAGTAATTAATTGATTGGGTATCGTTTGACAAAATGTGCGTGCCATTGACCAGACGGCATGGGTGACGACGCATGCCGCCCCAATCAGTAAGCCATGGACGAGACCGGGCTGCTGTGCCAGCCAAGGGCTCCCACGCATCACAAAGAGCATTATTAGGGCTGATGGCGTAGTGAATCCGAGCCAGGCTACTATCGATCCCCATATGCCGGCTTGACGGGCTCCAATCAGCATCCCTAATTGTGAGCTCGCTGGTCCTGGTACGAGTTGACACAAGGCGTTGTCTTGGGCAAATTCGTCGTTACTTAGCCACCCCCGCCGGGTGACGAATTCATGATGGAAATAGCCAATGTGGGCGGTAGGACCACCAAATGAGGTAAGCCCCAAGCGGGTAAATGCCAGCCAAATTTGCCAGAGTTTATTGCGCATAACCAGCCAATTCTGCGGTTTTGGCGCGCATATCAGCCGATTTTATCAATGCTTCACCCACCAAAATCGCATTGGCGCCGTGGCGTCCGACGGTGGCTACGTCGGCTGCAGTAAAAATCCCACTTTCGCTGACCAAGATCACGTCGCGCCCGTGGGGGATTTTTGCAAATACATGGGCGGTGGTGTCAAGTGACAATTCAAAGGTATGGAGATTGCGATTATTGACCCCAATGATAGCCACATCGAGGGCGAGGGCGCGTTGTAATTCGTCGTCGTCATGGACTTCGACGAGCACGTCCATCCCTAGCTGATGCGCCAAATCATACAATGTGCGGATTTGCGTGTCGGGGAGTGCCGCCATTATTAACAAAATTGCATCGGCGCCATATGCCCGTGCTTCAAATACCTGATAGGCATCGATAATAAAATCTTTGCGCAATAACGGTGGATGATGCCCGTCGGGTCCAACGGCGTCTTGTTGGCGAATCCCTTCGAGGTATTTGAGGCTGCCTTGGAAGTAACGTTGGTCGGTAAGCACCGAAATGGCCGATGCACCCCCTTGACTATAGGTCGCGGCAATGGCCAACGGCTCGAATGGCTCAATCAGTACCCCGCGTGATGGCGACGCATGTTTGACTTCGGCAATCAAAGTAGGACGTTGATGGCGGCGCAAGGCTTGGGCAAATGAGCGCACAGGCGGGGCAAGGGTGGCTTTGTGTTGGATGGCATCATCGTTGACTTTGCTCCGTTGCCGCGCGACTTCGATGACTTTGTGTGCCAAAATTTGTTGCAAAATACTGTCACTCATGCAGAATTCTCTTTGTGCATATTCACGCTTTCACGAGCAACACACTCGTCCCTGCTTGCACTATACGGTTCCTTACGGTAATCGTCAAACAAAGCAAATCACAAATTGGGGAGCACTCGTGGCGTTACTTTTTGTTGAGCGCTTGTTGGATGCGCCATGTCGTTGATTCGGCAATATCGAGTTCACGTTGAAAAAAGCGCATTGCCACGCGCGTATTTGCGTTTTCAATCACACCATTGGTACTTTTGGTGATGATAACATAGAGATGAATCGGCGCACTTGCATAAACACTTAGGTAATTGGCATTCAGGAGCGCTGCGAGATCGGCCGGACAATTTGTGGGCAATGGGGGGACGGTCTTGCTGAGTAATTTAAGTTCTCCGGCGAGTTGGGTCGTTGAATTGCTGGTGGGGATGGCGTCATAGTAGGCAAAGTAGGTATTGATGCGTTCGGCACTGAGTTGCATGTAAACGTCCACTTCGTGACGACATTGGGGGGTGATGCTCGTTGGTACAACGGCAACGTGTGGGGCTGTGGTCGATGTTGCGTGTGGTGTGGACCACACGACATACACGCCAATCCCTAAGCCGATATTGACGACGAGTAACACCATGATGCCAATAATGAGCCAGCGTTTGGTATGTGACATAACAAATCCTTTTCACGACGGATTGCTCATCGCTATGCCACATCAGGCATATGGGGTGTGGGGGGAATAAATTTATCTTTCGCCAGCTAGCGCCGACAACTCACCCTCTGCACTCACAGAAGAGCAGAGGGTGTGCGGGGGGGATTAGTCAGAGTAGCGCTCTTCGAGCCACGGGTCTGCGTTGTTGTTGTAGCCGTAGCGTTCCCAGAATCCCAAACGGTCGGCACTCATGAATTCGAGACCGCGCAACCATTTGGCACTCTTCCAGAAGTATTTTTTGGGGGTGAGTAAGCGCAGTGGGAAGCCATGGTCGGGGGTCAGCTCTTCGCCATCATATTTGTAGGCCAACAAGGCATCGTCAAGCATTAAGTATTCGAGTGGTACATTGGCGGTAAAGCCATACTCACAGTGCGCCATTACAAAATTTGTCCCGGGGTGCAACGGGGGAATCAACTCGAGGAAGTCGCGGAAGCGCACGCCCAGCCAGCGTGTGTCTAATTTGCTCCAGCGCGTGACGCAATGAATGTCAGTAACGACTTCGACCGTGGGGAGGGCACGAAATTCGGTGTACGAAAAGTGTTTGGGTTGCTCAATAGTTCCCCAGACGCGCAAATCCCATGTTTCGGGGAGGTTTTTGTATTGCGGGACATCACCATAGTGCAATACCGGGAATTTATCGGTGAGGTGTTGGCCAGGAGGCACGCGTGCTTGGATTTCGTCAGGTGTGCGCTCTGTTTTACGGCGAAACGCATTTAACATGGTAACCCTTTCAACTGAACATTAAAGTTATTATACATGAATGTGCAGATTTCGATTGCCACGAATTTCATTAATCTAGGCCCATATTGTCAAGGAGCGCTACCATTCTGGGAGGGAGGGTAGTTGCGCTGGTACCCACGTCAAGGGCTGAAGAGGCGGCGCAAATGGTCCGATTTTGGCCCACTGACGCAATTGCAAAAAAGGCACTGGGTCAATGACATGACTATAAGTGCCAAGATTGTCTTGGGGCAACGCATCGCTCATCGTTTGAATCAGTTTAATCGCCTTGCTGAGCGTGATGCGGTGCATGGCAAAATCAGCGTCGATTTCGCATAAGCGTTGGATAGCAGCGGTACGGATGGTTTCATCACGAATTGCTCTGATGCGTTGAGCTCCACTGCCTAACACTCCCACGAGTGTGGCATAGCGTGGTTGTTGGTTTTGCCAAGTTTGACGCAATTGTTGCGCAATATGTGTCATTGCATTATCGAGGCGGTCATAGCGCTGTATCAAACGGGTTAATTCGCTGATGATGGGCACAGTCATATCACTGGCGGTATGCCATGTCACGTCAAAGGTGTTGGCTTCTTGGCGAATGCTTTGTAACCCTTGCATGAGTGGTGCGGCATCAGGAATAGGGTGCAGGGTGTGGAATTGCTCAATCAAGCGAATTTGCCGCCACAACATATCGACAATCCGTTGGCTACGTTCGGCAATCAACATTGGCGTGTTGCCGTTATTTGTCGGGAGCAATTGGTATGTATGTTGGATAAATTGGCGTGCTTTGCGATAACTCACAATACAATCAAACGGGATTTCGTCTATTGCTTGTTGGAGCGCCAAAAACTCTGTTTTGATGGTAGGGTAGTGGTGCACAATCTCGGTATCACCTTCATTGATCCGTGCTTGGACGAGTTCGATCAGCTCTTCTGCATCCGAAAATTCTTGGCGGGCGATTAATTCCATCCGTTGCAAATCGACATGGCGCTGGTTGATGATTTCTAAAATCGTACTGGCGCGTTGGATGGCGCTTTGGGCATTGCTTAATAATTGGGTGACATAGGTGTGCTGTTGTGCGCTATTGCTCCGTTGCGCCCAAGAGACATAATGTGCGCCAAAGCGTGCCAAAATCGTTGCTTCGCTCCCGGCATTGGCTAGGTCATCCCGCAGTGCGGAATGCATAGTGTTCATTGCATGAAACGCGGTGACCGCCTGTGCGAATTGGCTAGTTAATGATTCACCGTCGCGGATGGTTTGTGCGATGGCTTCGTTTTGCCGTTGTTGGATGATGGGTAAACTTCCCCCCTCGATGACCGCTTGTTGGCGTAATTGTTCGGCTTCATCGACGAGCGCGTTGCCAGTGTCAATGTTGCCAGCAATAAACGCCGCGAGGGCTTGATCGAGGAGCTGGGTTGCGTCTTGTAACAAGCTAAGGCTATGACTGACGTCAAACCCTTGGAGCGTCGCTTTTTCGGCAGCTTGGCGCCCGGCATTTACCCCGTTCCGTACGTCATACAGCGCCGTAATGTGCGTGCCTATTTGCTGATAGGTGTGTTGTGCTTGTTGGGCATAGGCGGTGGCTTCGGCATATTGATGATTAGCGAGTGCGTCATTGGCATTTGCTAAATCATGATCACTTTGTGCGAGCAAGCGACGGTAATTGATGCCCAGCGCCGTGAGGCGATGACCGAGTTTTTGTTGTTCACGTTGAACTTGTTCAATCAGGTCACTGTTTTTTTGGATGAGTGCTTCAAGTGCACTCCGTTGTTTGATACTTTCTTGTAATGTTGCTTCAATTGGGGGGATTGTGGGGGTCAAGTCTTTGATTATTTCCATCACAGTATGATATTCATCGGCACTGGGTGCTTCTGGTAGGCGGCGAATCGTACGGTCGAGGGAGGCTTGGGTTGCTTGATAAAGTTGTTCGGCTTGATGGATGAGTTGTGCGATTTTTTTGGCGTCAACATCACTAAAGCGTACACGATCATATACCATGCGATCGCGCTCGCCATTGAGCAATTGGGCTGCATAATTTAAGCGACTGCGCAGACCACGCAATGCCAAATCAGCATTTGCTTGTAGCCGCGCGCGTGCTTTTTCAAGTGCCATCCGTCGGCGAATCCGGACAAACAAGACAATGACCGTGATAAATGCGGCAATCCCAATCACACTAACGGCAATTTGTTGAATCAAGAGAGGTGTAAATGACACCTCGGCGATGACAGGATTACTGAACATTTCCATGGTGATGTCCTTCGTTGTCTAAACTCTCGGGTCGTGGTGCCTTGATGTCTTGGCGTAGATCACTGCGGCACGAGTTTCGCCGTGGTTGTGTCTAGAGATCGACGCCCAATACACCAGCCACACTAAAAATATCCTTGTCGCCCCGTCCCGACAAATTGACCAAAATAATTTGGTCGGGGCGCATGGTGGGGGCAATGCGCAAGGCATCTGCAATGGCATGGGCACTTTCAAGTGCGGGGATAATGCCTTCGAGTTTGCTAAGCATCTGGAAGCCTTCTAGGGCTTCTTCATCGTCCACGGATACATACTGTACGCGCCCCGTGTCATGTAGCATGGCATGCTCTGGCCCAATCGCCGCATAGTCGAGCCCTGCCGATATGCTATGGGTCAACGAAATCTGACCGTCGTCGTTTTGCAAAATATAGGTGTAACTGCCTTGGAGCACCCCTTTGCTGCCCCCTTCGAAGCGGGCTGCATGATTCCCAAAACTAATCCCACGCCCGCCGGCTTCGACACCGCGTATGGCGACACCTGGTTCTTCGAGGAAGGAATGAAACAAGCCAATCGAATTTGATCCACCACCCACACAAGCAATCAACAAATCGGGCAAGCGGCCGGCGGCTTGTTTGATTTGGGCATAGGCTTCGCACCCGATGATGCTTTGGAAGTCACGCACCATGGTGGGGTAGGGGTGTGGTCCGAGGGCTGACCCCAGCAAGTAGTACGAATCGGGGTTCGACACCCAATCACGCATGGCGTCATTGATGGCATCTTTGAGGGTACGTGAGCCGGTGGCGACACCTCGTACTTCGGCCCCCAACAAGCGCATGCGGAAGACGTTGGGTTTTTGGCGTTCGATGTCATCGACTCCCATGTAGACCACACATTGCAACCCAAGCAGAGCGCAGACAGCGGCAGTAGCGACGCCGTGTTGGCCAGCGCCGGTTTCGGCGATGATGCGAGTTTTGCCCATCCGTTTGGCTAATAGGCCTTGCCCAAGGGCGTTATTGATTTTGTGGGCCCCAGTATGCGCCAAATCTTCACGCTTGAGGTAGATTTGAGCGCCACCACAATGCGCCGTGAGGCGGGTGGCATGGGTCAACGCGGTGGGCCGTCCGATAAAAGTAGCTTGGAGTTGGCCAAGTTCTTGCCAAAACGTGGGATCATCTTTGACCGCGGCATAGGCTTCGATTAAATGCGCGACGGATGGTGCGAGAGTCTCGGGGATGTAGCTACCACCGTATGGTCCAAATAATCCAGGGCGATTGGTCGTCGTGCTCATGGGGGAACCTCTCGTGTTCAATGTAACGGTACGGCGAGTATATCGCACAAAAAAGCATATTCAACGGCGCGGTCAATCATGGCATCGTAGCGCCCACTTTTGCCGGCGTGACCAGCAATCATGTCGGTAAGGAAGTAGTAGCGCCCCGCGGGTGCCACGGCACGGAGCTTGGCGATCCATTTGGCTGGTTCCCAATATTGTACTCGTGGATCGTTAAATCCGGCAGTCGTCAAAATCGCTGGGTATGTTTGCGCACTGGTGTGGTCATAGGGCGAATATTCCCACATCGTGCGGAATTGTTCGGGGTCATTGGGATTGCCCCATTCTTCGTATTCGGGCACTGTAAGGGGGATGGTGGGGTCGAGAATGGTATTGAGGATATCGACAAATGGCACCAAGGCAATTGCCGCCGCAAATAACGTCGGGCGTTGAGTAATTACCGCCCCGACCAACAACCCACCAGCACTCCGCCCATAACACCCCATGCGGGCACTAGTGGTGTACTGTTGGGCCACCAAATATTCACCACAGGCAATGAAATCATCAAAGGTGTGTTGTTTGTGAGCGAGTTTACCCTGTAAATACCATTCGCGACCCATTTCGCTCCCACCGCGGATGTGTGCCAACGCCAGTACGAATCCGCGCTCGAGTAAGCTGAGTCGTTCGCCCACAAAGCCTACACTTAGATTGGCGCCATAGGCACCATAACCGATGAGCAACGCCGGTGCACTACCATCACAGACCACGTCATGGCGACGCACGATGGTCAACGGGATTTGGGCTCCGTCGTTTGCAGGCACAAAGACCCGCTCGAGCAGGTAATCTGCAGGATTATGCCCAGCACCACCCACGGCATCTTGTTTGATGGTGGTATAGCTGCGGCGTTGCATATCGTATGCCAACACTGTTTGCGGGGTAATCGGTGTGGCGTAATTTAGGTAGAGGGCTGACCCATGATAGGTTTGCTGATAAATTGACGTAACGTTGTAGGCCGCATCAGTAAATTCCAAGCAATGCATTGGTTGCTGGTCGTGAGGGTAGACTTCGACGTGGGGTAAGCCGCCACGGTGCACCCAGACCACCAGATGGTGCTCGAACGCGTTGAGTGCTTCGATACTCGTGTCATCACGATGGGCGATATATGACTGCCATTCGGTGTGGCTGAGGGCTCGGGTCTGCACACAAAAATTCACGGCCTGCTGATTGGTGCGCATATAAAGTTGCTCACCGACCATGACAATGTCGTATTCGATGCCTGCTTGGCGCGGCGCTATGCACTGCGCAGCATAATCGTGCTGGCTATCAAATACCCAGACTTCTGCGCTACTGCTACTATGACTGCCTACGACCAAAAAGCGCTGATCGCCACTTTGGTCGAGGTGGACATTGAATAGCTCGTTGGCTTCAAAAAAAATGCAAGTCGCTTGACTGTCAGCATGTTGCCATTGCCACGTCCAGACACTGCTTGGGCGCCATGCTTCGTCTGGGCGGACAAATGCGAGGACGTGCCCATCGGGTGACCACGCCAAGCCATAATGTAGGTCGGGGACGGGGGGAATCATCGCCTGACCATCGCTGATACGTCGGATATGCAGGGTAAATCGTTCACTGCCGTTGTCATCAAGCAACAAGGCAATATAGGTGCCATCGGGACTGACGGCCCAATCGCCGAGCTTGAGGAATGGCTTGCCGTGGGCCTCGCGATTGAGATCGCACACGACCTGTGCCACTTGTTGTGGCTCTTGGAGGGGGGTGCGCATCAAGGTCGGGTATTGTTGGCCATGGGTATAGCGCATAAAGTAAGCGTAAGCGCCGATTGGGATGGGCGCACTCTCGTCGTTGTCGACCAAGCGTGCTTGGAGCTCACTGACCAGTAATTGGCGTGCAGTCGCAGCTATATGCGACTCGGCATAGGCATTCTCGGCAGCAAGATATTCGTGCACTGCTGGGTTTTGGCGTTCACGCAACCAAAAATAATCATCGTGGAGGGTGATACCGTGAACAACGGTACTACGCGGCTGCGGTTGAGCATGTGGTGGTTGACGCATCGAGCGCTACTTTCGAAAAACGAGTTATATCGTATTATACCGTCAGTTTGTGTCGTGTATGATGCAACAATGATTTGCGTTGGCAGGGATGCAGTACGTGTACGTCATTTTCATCGTGGTATGATAGACGCAATAAAAGGCGTATCAGATTTGGGTGCTAAAGGGAAAATGGTGCCACAAAAATACCGAAAACTTACACAATTATTGTTCATGTGGGTTTGGTTATGCACAGTGGTTGGTCAGCCTGCCCCACATGTGTTTGCCATGCCCAATGCGGCCCTCGTCGAGACAGATTTGCCTGCATATCTCGCCCAGCTCCCAGGTCCGCTCGGGCAGTTTCGCGAAGGGACGCAGACTGCCGCTGGAATCATCCGCTCGACGGTTGATTGGTACGGAGTAAGTCCGCGGATGATGTTGGCGTTGCTCGAAGCCAGCAATCAACTACTTAGTCGCACGGACGATGCTTCGGCTATCCTGGCGACGCCGATTACCACAAGCACGGACGCCCCGCGTGGTTTTGCTGCCCAAATCGATTGGGCGGCAGCAGGTTTGCGGGCTGGACTTGGTCCCTATGAACGTCCTCCAGTGGTGCAATTTAGTGATGGGGTGACGACAACCATTGATTTGAACCAAGCGCCTGAAGGGGTGGCGATGCAACGCGTGCTTGCCCATGGTCGTACGCGCAGTCAGTGGGTACAAGCCATCAAAACCTTTGTGCAAGCTTTCGCAACGTATTTTGATGGTGCACTCGTCGTCAAAAAAACTCCCCCTGCTCCTCCGCCAAGTGGATTTTTGTATCGACCATGGCAAGCGGGGGTGCGAGTGCGCCATTTGGCATACTTTGATCATCACTATCCCACTGTCGATACCCAAGCCCACGATGACGGGGTGATGGTCAATTACTTAGGGGCTCACGATGTACAGTACGATGGTCACGACGGCAACGATTTTGCCTTCCCTGACCAGTTAATCGGTACGCCGATTCTGGCGGCCGCAACAGGGATTGCGTATGCCAGCACACATCGTGGCAATGGGGTGTATATCAACCATCCTGGTGGATATACGACGGTGTATTGGCATCTTGATCGCTTTAGTCGCCGCTTTATGGGGCTGATTAACAGCGGCAAAGGGGTCAACGTGGTAGCAGGCGATGTAATTGGTACGAGCGGCAAAAGTGGGTTTGTCGTAGGTACACCTCATTTGCATTTTGAAGTGCGTCGCGATGGTAAACAGGTCGACCCCTATGGTTGGTATGGTGGTGGTGCTGACCCTTGTCCACGGGATCCCGCATGTTTGGCGAGTACCTGGCTGTGGCATAGTTCGTTGCGGGGCGAGTTTGATTTTACGCCTCCTAATCAAATCGCCACCATCGTCTCGCAACCCCCAGCCTATAGTGTGGTGGTTGCACCGCGCAATCAATACCGTTTGGTGGCGTCGTTTGATGATGGGGTGACCCCTGACCTTGCCCAAGCACCGCTCCAAGTAGTGGGCTACCCGGTGTTGGTGAGTGGTAAATACGCCAAAGCGTTGCAGTTTGCGCCAGGGAGTGCGCTGGTGTTGAGTGGGCGCGATCGTCTGGTGGCAGACAGCGGTAGCCTGTCGGTGTGGGTTGATACCACCCAAGCAACCACGGGGCGGCATTATTTGTTTGCGAGTAGTGCCCAACCTGATGCCAAAAAAAATCATGCTGGTACCATTGCCGTCCGCTATGACGTCGCTGATGATGGGCATGCCCAGTGGCTGTTTTGGAGTGTGGCCGATGATGGCACGAGTGACGAATTGCGCGTCCCGCGTCGCGACCAAGGCTTCCACCATATCACGGTGCATTGGCAACAAGCGACGGGGCTGAAGCAGTTTTTTATTGATGGCATATTGGTGGCGCAACGTGACGGGGTAGCATTACCGACGCACATTGCTGACACCACGACCCTCGGGCGCTTCCCACAGGGCAAGAGTGCCCAACTGACCATCGATGACTTATTGATTTGGCGTGATGCCCCTAGCCCAGCCCAATTGATGGCGGTGGTGACCGCGCCTGATTCGCAAGCACCTCAGCAAGTGCTGCCTGCCTCAGATACGACTACCACGATTCAGTTAGTGCCGATTCGGGTGAGTAACGACCCTGTGGTGATGATGCGCGTGGCTGTTGATGGCCAATACACCGACCCGCAGCCACTCAGCACGCAATTTATGCTCACCTTACCACACCACGAAGGGGTTAATTTCAGTGAAATGTTGACCCAAGTCGCCATCGAATTAACCACTCGCTCCGGGGCAATCCAAACCGTGCAGGGCGTGATTCATCGTGCCCCACGTGCGATAACCGCCCTCCATGCCAATCGTTGATGAAATGAGCGTTGCCAAATTATGCCTGATGTGTCATTCAGGTTGTATACTAACAGCGAAGATACTGGCCCTGCGCCCATGGCTGTCAACTGAGGGAGTGAATCCGTGGAAGAATTGATTGCGGCATTGTCTGCCGCCAAAATCGTTGCGATTGTCCGTCTCGAGCGCTATGATCACGCCGTTGAAGTCGCACACGCCTTGTATGCTGGTGGCATTACCGCCATCGAATTCACTTTGACTGGTGCCGGTGCCTTTGACGCCATCAGTCGGGTGCGTAGTGCCATGGGCAATCAAATGCTGATTGGTGTAGGGACGGCCTTGACCGTGGCCGATGCCGAAGGCGCGATTGCCGCTGGCGCGCAATTTATTGTCACCCCCGCAGTACGCCCACTGGTGATTGCCGCCGGTATCAAAGCGGGTATCCCTACGGCTTGTGGGGCGATGACTCCCACTGAAGCCTTGAACGCCCACGACGCAGGAGCCGCTTTCATAAAAATTTTCCCGGCGCGGTCACTCGGCCCCGGCTATATTCGTGACATCCTCGCCCCTTTACCGTTTTTGAAACTGATGCCTACTGGTGGCATTGGCGCCGACAACCTCAAACAATACCTCGACGCAGGAGCGATTGGGGTGGGGATTGGCGGGAGCCTTGTCCCCGCCAAAGCCGTCAATGCCGGTGATTGGCAGGTGCTGACCGATGGTGCCAAACAATGCGTGGCCGCATTAGAAGGGAAGTAACATGCCAGAAGTCATGACGTTTGGCGAATGCATGGGTGTGCTCTACCCACCCGAACCAGTCACCATCGACGATGCATCATTGCTCAAATGGGATATTGGCGGTGCCGAAGCCAACTGTGCCATTGCCTTGGCGCGGTTGGGCGTGTCAGTGCGCTTTCATTCACGGGTCGGCAATGACCCCTTTGGCCGCAAAATAACCGCCGTGCTGGCTGGTGAAGGGGTCGACACTAGTGCCGTGCAAATTGATGCGACGCGCCCCACCGGGGTGTTTTTCCGTGAATGGTTGGCTGATGGTGCGCGGCGGGTCTTTTATTACCGTAGCGGATCGGCGGCTGCCAACATGGGTCCCGAAGATTTGCAGGCCGAGCAATTTGTGGGTATCAAGGCCTTGCATCTGACGGGCATCACGCCGGCCTTGAGTGAGCGGGCGGCTGCGACGTGTACGCGGGCGATTGAGCTCGCCAAAGCGGCGGGGGTGATAGTGACCTTTGACCCCAACTTCCGCCCCCGCTTGTGGAGCGCCGAGGCCGCCCGCATCGCCATGACGCCCTTGGCTGCTGCCAGCGATATTATTTTGATGGGTCACGAAGACGCCGCGGCGTTGTTTGGGGAAGGTGACGACGAGCATTATTTGACGTCTGCTCAGCAACTGGGCATCCGCACCATCGTCCTCAAGCGCGCTGAACGTGGCGCATTGGCCATCCACGATGGCGAGCGCTTCGAGGCCGCCGTGGTCAAAGCCGAGCGTGTAGTCGACCCGGTAGGGGCCGGTGACGGCTTTGACGGTGGTTTCATTGCGGCCCGCTTGCGCGGCAAATCAATCCCCGAAGCGCTACATGTCGGTGCCATCGTGGGCGCTGGTTCGGTCGCCCACTTGGGTGATTATGCCGGCTATCCGAGCATGGATTTATAAGGCGAGAGGTATGCCTCGCACGTACGAGGCATACCTCGCACCGCACATGCATCTAACATGCGTCTAGTGTGCTGGCGTGCGGTGCAACGCCCCTGTGAAGCTGATGCCGAGGGCGGCAGCTTGGGCAAAAATAAATTGTAGCCCTTGGGTTAATTGCTGTTCGTTGAGGTGTTCGATCATCAGCGTGGGAGCCGGGTTCAGTTTCTCGATTTCCGTCAAATACGTCGCGTAATCAAGCATGCCATCGCCGATAAACGTTTCGTTTATCTGGACGGTGGCATGTTTTGCCGGCATATTGAGGTCTTTGGCGTGGCAACTGACAATCCACGGCCCCAATATACTAAAGCACTGTTTGATGAATTGGGCGTTGTAATAAAAGCGTCGCGGGCTGGCAATAATATTGACGGGGTCGAGGTGTACTGCAAAGCCTGGGCGGTCGACGGCCTCGATTAAGCGGGCATAGACTTCTGGGCTGTCAGGCAAAAGGTACGACTCGGTTTCGATGACTAGTTTGGTCGTGGTGGGTGCGGTGCGGTCGAGGATGGACTGGATGGTGGTGACTGTTTCATAAAAACTTTTTTCGGACATGTTGCGTGGATTGGCGTTGCCCCAGCCACCTGTTTGTATGGTGCCCCCATGCATGACACAGCACCGGGCGCCCATTTCGTCGGCGTAGGCCAGCCGGCGACAGATTTCGTCGCTGTTTTGTTGGCGCAACACGGGATTGGTATCGAGGATGTTGATCCCGTACGCCCCGAATTCTGCCAGCACGATATCGGCTTCGGCAAAGGCTTGCTTGTAGTCATGGCGTTGGGCGGGGTCTGCGATATAGCGGCAATAGGCTGCGCCAAACCCTAATTGTTGGTGTAACGCGACTTCTTCGGCGATGGTGTTAAATTTTTGAAAAATTGGGCCACCGAGTCTCATTGTTCTGCTCCTTGCCATGGCAAAATCATCACTTTGCCACATTCTTGCGACGCACAGGTTGCTAGTGCTTTTTGGATTTCGGACATGGGAAAGACGTGCGTGATGAGCTGTGACGCAACGGGCGAATCACGGATGATTTGCATCAACTTGTGGGCGCCATTCAAATTGTAGTGCCATTGCCCCATCAGACTGATTCCTTTGCGGATAAAGTCGTTGCTGGCCTGAATGGCCAAATCGTTGCCACATTCGCCGATGAGCGAGATTTTGCCACGGCGGCGCACCATGTCGATGCAGAGTCGTTGGGCAACGACATTGCCCGAGGTTTCGAGGCAGGCATCGACGCCCCGCAGATTGGTATATGCCATTATTTTGGTGCGGATCTCGGGATCGTGGGGTGACAATACTAGGTCTGCGCCCAATTCACGGGCTTTTTGTTGGCGGTAGGGTACTTGTTCGACCAGGATGACGCGCGCCCCCCGGAATTTGGCGTTGACGACGCCCCCGAGACCCACCGCGCCGCCGCCCGTAATCAGCACAGTGTCGGTAGCTGAGACATTCATGTTTTCGAGCGCCCCAAAGGTGGGCCCCAACCCACAACAGGCCAAGGCGGCGCGGGTATACGACACGTCGTCGGGGATGGGGACGAGCAACCAATCTTGTTTGAGCAAGTATTGGACGTGGGTATCGGTCCCATAGGTTACGCCGGTATATTGAGCCGGGTCGAGCATATGTTGACAATGGATGTAGTCGCCAGCAATGCAGAGCGCGCATTTGCCACAGGATGTGCCTGACATGACCACGACGCGGTCGCCTACGTTGACTTTGCCTGGTCGGGCCACCATGACCACTTCGCCGGCAGCTTCATGGCCGTGGTATTCGTTGCCAGAGAGCCAGTTTTTGTACTCGGTACAGAGTGGGATGGCATGGACTTTGACCAGTACCCAGTCTTGGGTTGGTTGTGGGATGGGCACATCGAGGAGGCTGGCTTGCTTGACGCCGGTGATGGCGAAGCGCTTCATGGTGTGGGACATGCATCACTCCTTTGTGCGAGGATATGTGGCGATGAGAAGGATTGTATGTGGGGAGGACAGCAGATTTGTGAAGAGATGGATTGTTGTGATACAGCTATTCTCGATTCTATCATGCATTAGAATGATTAGTTGGTGGTCTACAAATACGATAAGGTATACATGTGACTTAGCCATGATGTGACACAATTATTTCGGTGGGATGTTTGATGAATTCATAAATTGTGTTGGCTCGGGTATGATTTTTATTGTCATTATTACGATTTACGTGATATACAGATATTGTCATTTTATGTGAAAGGGTTAATAGATGCGTTTTTTGTTTATGGCAATGATTTGTGTAACGTTGTTTATTTCGCTTTTTGGGATTCCTACAAATAATGTGCTTGCAAATCCATCGTTAACCTATCGTAATTGTGGGTCAGGCTGGTATTGGAATGGTTCATTTTGTGAGAGATTGAAAACAATGCATTGTACTACGACATATCAATCTCGACTGAATGGTATAGTTACTACGATAGTTTTTTAAAGCGTTGGGTACAACGATCTCGAACTTATAGTTACCCTGTGACAACATGCAGTTATTGGTAGCTTTTAATTAGCGATAAATTTGTGATTGGTCTAGTTTATAGATACGGTGTAACTCCTGCGTAGGAGTTACACCGTATCTTGTTGTGGTGGGATATTGAGTTGATATGCGTTTAGTGCGCCGCCCCCACCACTTTTTCATAACACAAACTCACCCCATCATCATGATAGGGGCCAAAGGCGGTAATCAGTCGGAACCCGAATGATTCATAGCGGGCATTGGCTTCGGGCTGATGGATACCTGTTTCGAGGCGCAGCAGCGGGATGCCCCGTTGCAGGGCTACGTCCTGCACGTGGGTCAGTAAGCGCACCCCTAGCTTTTGGCGGCGAAATGCTGGCCGGATGTACATGCGCTTGATTTCGGCATATTCGGGTAGGCACAGCAGCCCGATACACCCCGCCGCCACTCCATCTATCCGCAACACAAAAAAATCAACACCGGACGCAATCAGTTGCTCCACACTAAAGCCATGGCGGTTTTCAGGAGCATAAAACGACTCCAGATATGTTTGAAGTTCATCGATGAGTGCCATGGCGTCTAGGCTGTCGGGACGCTCGGGAATAATGACAATGTCCATATTCGTTCACAATTAGTTGCGATTATAGCTGACTGTCGCGAGCTGCAGGCGTTCGAGCACCGTATCGGGGATGTCGGTAAACCGGAAGCGCCAGCCCCAATTGCCACCGAGGCGTCCGGGGTAATTCATGCGCGCTTCGGTGGGTAAGCTGAGCAAGTCTTGGAGCGGTACAATCGCCGTATTGGCCACTGAGCTCCACGCCAAGCGCAATAAATCCCAGGCCGGCTCGACGGTGTGAGGGGTGACGCCGGCGTAGTAGCGCATGTATTCTTGCTCGCTATTTGGCGCACTGTGGTACCAGCCCAGCGTGGTATCGTTATCGTGCGTGCCCGTATAGACCACACAGTTGGGGTGGTAATTGTGAGGCAAAAACGGCTCTTTGGGGTCGCCGTGGAAGGCAAACTGCAAAATCTTCATGCCGGGTAAGTGGTAGCGATCGCGCAATGCCATGACGTCGGGGGTAATTAATCCGAGGTCTTCGGCGATGATGGGCAGCGGCCCCAATGCGCGTTGCAATGCGTCAAACAAATCACTACCGGGGCCAGTCACCCATTGCCCAATGCGAGCAGTCGGCTCGCTAGCCGGGACTTCCCAGTAGGCAGCAAAGCCACGGAAGTGGTCGAGGCGCACGAGGTCATACAAGGCCGCATTGGCTTTAATCCGGGCAGTCCACCAACTGTAGTTTTGAGCTTTGTGTTCTTCCCAACGATACAACGGGTTGCCCCAGCGCTGGCCGTCTTCGCTGAAGTAATCGGGTGGTACCCCTGCGACTACCGTCGGTAATCCCGCATCATCTAAATAAAAGAGCTCTGGTGCACTCCAGACGTCGGCACTGTCATAAGCCACAAAAATCGGCGCATCACCGATGATGGTAATCCCACGACTGTTGGCATAGTTGCGTAAGGCGCGCCATTGCTTAAAAAAGAGCCACTGGCAATAGGCGTGGAACGATACTTCGGCTTGTAATTCGCGGCTAGCCTCGGCCAATGCGACTGCTGTACGAGTGGCGATGGGTGCCGGCCAACTGCTCCAGACCACGCCGCCGTTGCGCTCTTTGAGGGCCATAAACAGGGCGAAATTACCTAGCCAGGCTGATTCGGCACCACAAAAGGTGGCGAAATCGTTGTGGGCTGCGGCAGGCGCACTGCGGAAGCGCGCAAACGAGCGCCGGAGTAAAGTGGTTTTGCTAGGGATAACTGCACCATAGTCGATTAGTGTATCGCTGTGCTGTGGGTAATCCGCTACATCGTCAGGGTGCAACAATCCTTCGCCCAGCAATAAATCGGGGCTGATGAGCAATGGATTACCGGCAAATGCCGAAAAGCATTGGTAGGGTGAATCGCCGTAGCCGGTGGGTCCGAGGGGCAATACTTGCCAGATTTTTTGGTGGGTGTGGAGCAACAAATCGATGAATTGATAGGCGGCTGCCCCCATGTCACCAATCCCCCAACGGGACGGGAGCGAGGTGGGGTGCAACAAAATGCCACTTTGGCGCATACATTATTCCTGTTCTGATATCACGGTGCGAATAAAGATGAGTGCTCTATGGCTAAAAAACGACAAACAAATTAGTTGCCACGTGGTTTTTCGAGGGTATCAAGTAGTTTGTTCCAGAGCTTCATGCGGTCAATATTACCACCGCGGTCGGGGTGGTGGATGCGCGCCATGGCACGGCGGATGGCGTTGATTTCGTCACCAGTGAGCACCGGCAAATTGTCAGCACTAATCATCCCTTGTTGCTCGGCACGCATGCGCCACATATTGCGTTCACGCTCGACCATGGCCTGCTCACGGTTGATTTCGATGATGTTTTGTTTCATCTGTTCGTAGGCATGGTGAGTCTTGCGCTGCTGTTCTTGTTCTTCGGCGAGGCGGCGCATCAAGGCCCGGATGGTACGATGCGCCTCGTCTAATTCGCGTTGCAAGAGTTCATTGCTGTCGGCATTGGTATGATGCCATTGCTGGTTATTGTTGCTCACCGCCATTGCCCACGCCTTGTCTCCACACACATATCGTCTCTATAGTATACGCTATTTCGTATCACCAAATAGCGCGTGTCTGTCCATACCGGCGCTTTTGGCAGGCATGGCGGGCGGTTAGATTGGTGTACAATAAACGTGCAATAGCGTTTACGAGGAGCAGATCATGCAGACCCGTCGGATGGGCCGTACTGGCCTAAATGTCACCCCGATTTGTTTTGGGGGCAATGTGTTGGGGTGGACCACAGACCGTGACCGTTCGTTTGCCGTGCTCGACACTTTTGTGGCGGGTGGTGGCAATTTCATTGATACTGCTGACGTCTATTCAGCCTGGGTGTCTGGCCACGTCGGTGGCGAATCCGAAACCATCCTCGGTGACTGGATGCAAGCTCGGGGCAACCGCCACAACTTGATTATCGCCACCAAAGTAGGCATGCGCATGGGTGCTGGCCCCAACGACGAAGGCCTCTCCCGCCTACGGATTATTTCGGCCGTGGAAGCCTCGCTCCGCCGCCTCAAAACCGACTACATCGATTTGTACCAAGCCCACGCCGATGACCGCAATACGCCCCTCGACGAAACGATGCGGGCCTTTGACGATCTCGTCAAAGCCGGCAAAGTGCGCTACCTCGGCGCCTCTAACTACAGTGCTTGGCGCTTGACCAAATCACTTTGGACCAGCGACAAGCTCAATGTGGCGCGCTTCGATTGTCTGCAACCGCGCTACAATCTGGTGGCACGTGCCGAATACGAGCAAGAGCTCGAGCCGTTGTGCGTCAGCGAAGGCGTCGGCGTGATTACCTATTCGTCACTGGCTAGCGGCTTCTTTTCGGGCAAATATCGCGCCGGCCAACCCTTGCCTAGCTCACCTCGTGCCGGTGGCGTCGAAAAAAACTACATGAACGAACGGGGCTTCAAAATCCTCGCCGTGGTCGATCGCATCGCCAACGAGCTCAACACCACCTCCGGTCAAGTGGCCTTGGCTTGGATTATGACCCGCCCCGGCATGACGGCAGCCATTGCCAGCGGTACCACCGTCGAACAAGTCAAAGAGCTGACGGCGTCGGCGGAGCTGGTCTTGCCGGCAGAGGCCGTTACGGCGTTGACCGAGGTCAGTGCGTAGTGTATTGCCAAAGCCTCACTGGAGCGGATTAACGCTCCAGTGAGGCTTTTTTTGAAAATTACCCATACCACACTTCGTCTTGGGCAATAGATTTTTTGGTGCAGGTTGTAATGATGATTACTTATGTTTGGAATTAGTTGGCTCCGGTAGTCATACGGTGGAATTGCCATTACGCAGTCGACTTTGCTAATTCCCCGCCATCGCCCCCGCCATCATTCCCCTGACCAAATAGCGACGCGCTAACAAGAAAAAGAGAAACGACGGGAGCAGATAAATAATCGACATGGCATTCATCATGCGGTAGTCGATGTTGGTATAGCCGATAATTGAGCGGAATAACCCTAGCGGGAGTAGGAATTTGTCGGGCGACGACAACAAAATCAATGGCATAAAAAACGCCGACCAGGCCGAATTAAACGCCAGCACCGAGGCCGCACCCAACCCGGGTAATGCCAACGGCACAATCACATACCACAATATCTGCAAGCGAGTCGCACCATCAATCGCCGCAGATTCTTCGAGTTCTTTGGGGACTTCATCAAAAAATCCCTTCATTACCCACAACAAAAAGGGAATCTGCCCTGCCGTGAGTCCAATCGTCACACCCCACAATGAATCAATCAAATGCAATTCCCGCATGATGATGAAAAAAGGCAAAATCGTCGCAGTGGCGGGGATGATTTGAATCAACAAAAAGGAATACATTAATGCCCTTTTGAAGCGGAATTCGCTCCGTGATAAGGTATAACCCCCCAGTGCACTAAAAATCACTGCAAATCCAACGCCACCCACGGTGGTGAGCAAGCTGTTTTTGAGCAAAATCAACGCTTGACCACGTCCAAAGATCGCATCGTCGAAGCCTTTGAGTGTCCAAGCGGCGGGGATATACAAATAGAGCCCCGACACGTTTTCGGGTTTGATACTAAACGCGCTCAATATTGGCCAAATAAATGGTGCCAAGCAAAAAAGACACAACAGCACCATAAAAAGGTAAATGCCAATCAAAGGGAGTTTTTGGAGCAGACTGAGTGGGGCGGCGGTGCGTTGCGTATGTGCAGGTGTCGTTTGTTGCATGGCTCCCTCGCTAGAGTGTAACGCGCAAGACGCGTACATATATCAGCCCGATAATCAAACTGATAAACAACAAAATCACAGAGGCGGCACTCCCCATGCCAAGCTCATAAAACTTAAAGCTTTGATCGTAAATATAGATGCCCACCAGTTGCGTGCGGTTGCCCGGGCCACCACGGGTAAGGGTATAGACAAGGTCAAATACTCCCAAGCACCCGAGGGTGTTAAGGAGCAACCACAACATAATCACATAGCGAATCAATGGGAGCCGGATGCGCGTTAGTGTTTGCCACGCATTTGCGCCATCTATCTGGGCTGCTTCGATGACTTCACGCGGGATGTTTTCGAGTCCTGCCAAAAACAAGATCATCGCAAACCCCGAATTGTTCCAAAAGTTTACGAGCGTCACCGAAATCATCGGCGCTTCGCGTAACCACATCACCGGTGCGATCCCTACCAACCCGAGGATGCGATTGAGGGTGCCGTATTCACCGATGGCTAGCATCGATGACCATATCAATGATTGAATCACCGCAGGGATAACCATTGGCAATACGACGGCCGCCAGCAAAAACGTTTTGCCCCATAAATTGGCACGATTGAGAAACAACGCTGTCGCTAACCCCAACACAAATTGGCCGATATTGGTCCACAACGTATACCACAAGGTCAGGCTTATCGAATGCAAGAAAATTTCGTTGGATAGTAATTTGACATAATTAGCAATACCAACAAAATCATAGGTCACGGAGCGTGCGCCAGTCAGGGCACGATTGGTAAAGCTGACATAGATGGCCCACAAGGCGGGCATGATGGTAAAAATCAACACAATAATCACCGCTGGTCCCAAAAAAAGTGCCAGCATGGTGCGTTCTGAGCGACGACTAATCAATGGTGGCTCCTTTGCCACGTCCCCACCAGCACCGCTGCTGGTGAGGACGTGTGTGGTTCAGGGATTAGGCTTGTTTGATTTTGTCTGCACCCAACGAATCCTTCATGGCAGCTGCAAAGGCGGCCATGGCTTCTTCGGGGGTTGCCTTGAGGGTGATAACGTCTTCGGTGGCGCGGCCGATGCCGTCGACGATTTTGGATTCGCCGACACGATTGCGCAAGATTTTGCCAGTGGCAAAAAACTGCGTTGCTTCCAACATTTTGCCGCCCACTTGGGTCTTGTAATCTGGGCAGAGTTCGGCGAAATTATCCATCCCTGATGGTCCACCGAGATAGACTTTGTTGGCTTCGCACGACACATCGGCGCGGGCCATGTGCTCGAGGAATGCCCACGCGGCATCGAGGTTCTTGGTCTTGGCACTGACGGCGGGTCCACCACCGGTACCAACAAAGACGAATGGCTTCCCGTCTTCGCTGGGGAATTGCCAACGGCCGACTTTCTCGAACAAGCCGTCGATGGGGGTTGCACCAGTCGGACCCCAGTCAAACGTCCATTGCCAGTCACCACCCGTACAGACGGCCAATTCGCCCTTGGGGAACATCTGGTACTTGGTTGGTTCCCACGGATTGGGGTTGAGCAAGGCATCGACGGTCAACCACTTGTTTTTGGCCAAGGTTTGGTAGACGGTCAAGGCTTTGAGCAAGCCGGGGCTACTGACGACCCACTTGCCTTCGCTTTCGCTGTAGATTTCGCCGTTGAAGCTCATCCACACTTGGCGGAAGCCTTCTTCCCATGTACCGCCGCCCCAGGCGGTAGCTGCTGGCAGACAGACGGCGGTGACACCAGCCTTGGCGATGTTGTCACACAACCCATAGAAGTCATCCCAGGTATTGGGTTGCGTATCTTTGATGTTGTTTTTGGCCAATACGTCTTTCCGATAAAAGAACGTAAAGGTCGAGGCGGACCCTGGCAAGGTGTAGTTTTTGCCATTGATGAGATTGGCTTCTTTGAGCACGGGGAATACGTGCGCATAATCGCCCCACTTGTTGATGTGATCGCTGAGTTCAGCCAACGCACCACCCGCTGCAAGGTCAGCAACGACACTTGCCCCCAACGACACGATGTCGGGCAAGGTCCCCGCACCGGCATCCACGTTGATTTTGGTGTTGTAGTCGTTGTCGGTGGCCGGCCCGGGGACGCCTTTGACGCTCCACGGCTTGCCTTCTTTTTTCATGCGCTCATTGAAGCTCGCAATTGCCAACTTATCGACCTTTTGGCCCAACTCGCGGTCGGGGGTCATGTAGGTCAATTCGATTGGCTCGGCATTCGCGCCATCGCCGGTGGCCGTCCCCGTGCTTTTGCCACAGGCTGCCAGCACTGCGGCTCCGGTTGCAGTTGCCATCAAGCGTAGCATGCTACGCCGGCTGATACCTGCTCCTGCGGTCTTTTGATCGTGGCTCATGTGTTTGCTCCTTCGCAATCCAACCAATGCCATCTATATACACACAGCCAAACGGCTGGTTGTACCGTAGTTACCCTACACTGCTGTAATTCGTTTGAGCAATGCCACCGTCGTCGCGAGCCCTGCATCAACGTTATCGTCGGCACCGGCATACTCGATACTCAATGCCCCCGTATAATTGTGGCGGCGTAGCGCAGTCACAAACTCGGCCCAATAGGCTTCGTCGTGCCCGTCGCCCCACAAGCAATGCCCCCACGCTCGTGGCGTACCGTCACCGTGGCGAGTGTCGAGCCCGCCGTTGAGGCGTAATTCGTCTTCGTTGATCCAGCAGTCTTTGGCATGCACATGATAAATATGACTGTTAAGCGCCTCTACCACCCGGATGGGGTCGATACCCTGCCAAAACAGATGACTCGGGTCGAGGTTAACCCCTACCACATCGCCCGTAATCTGATGCAATTGCCAAAACGTATGCGGGTTGTAGGCCACTTGCCCCGGGTGCAACTCAATTGCTACCCGCACACCATGGCTGGCGATCTGGGTGGCTGCCTGTTGCCAAAACGGCGCGACGATTTGCTCCCATTGTTGGGCAAGTAAGGTTTGGAATTCGGGTTGCCAATCACAGGTCACCCAATTGGGGAAAAAGCCGCCGTCGTGGGGTTCGCCAGGACAGCCGCTCATCGTCACCACAGTGCCGATTTCGAGTAATTCGGCGAGTTGGAGTGTCTCTGCAAACACTTGCTGGGCTCGGGTGCGTCGTTGACTATCGCCATCAAGCAGATTCCCCGAACAATTAAGGGCGCTAATCTGAATGCCACGACGCTGGAATTGCGCCTGCCAACGGCGTCGTTGCCCAGCATCGCGCAATAGCTCGTGCAGATTGCAGTGGGGCGCTGAGGAAAAATTTCCCGTGCCAAGCTCTACTGCCGTTACCCCTTGCGCCACACACGCATCGAGCATCCCATCTATTGTTTTATTGTCGTAACAATCACTTATTACACTCACGTACATGCACGTACCCCTTTGTAGCGGTATTGGTGATTTATGTGCACACGTGTGCACATTTTTTTGCAACAACCATAAATTGATCGTTATTCCCTACAAAAATTCATGAATCAATCTACACAGATTTAACTATATGTTGATGGTTTTGTCAAACAAAAAACGGCACAATAGATGCAAACAGTGAATATCAATCAGGGAGTAATTTTGTATATTACTCAGTTGATTTTCATATATGATTTTGCGTCAAACAATCATGTTTTTCATTTTTTATATTAATCCCACCGTGAATGTGTATCGTAGAGACGCAACCTCCTGCGTCTCTACGGCTGTTCATTCAGTTGCAACAAATCCCAATTGTTGCCATAACA
>Ga0214917_10000541_pt1 | contig 49720 bp, 46 predicted proteins | sample LL_1208_BB_MetaG_FD_177983 | JGI IMG/M metagenome (GOLD analysis project Ga0214917, IMG submission 177983) | Freshwater microbial communities from Lake Lanier, Atlanta, Georgia, United States - LL_1208_BB | ecosystem: Environmental > Aquatic > Freshwater > Lake | place: USA: Georgia | collected... | reverse complement strand
TTCATTAATTGTAGCATCACTGTCACTTTTAATAAAGAATTCCAAACTATCTTCATCATCTACAGTTCCTAGAAGTCTGTTTAGAATTACCATATCAATACCAGTAGTTATACTCTCTTTAATATGATAAAAGATACAATCATTTTTAGAAAGAAACATATTTGAAAGGGCAACATGACTTGCGTCCATTCCTTGAATACTAATTCCTTCTTCAATCCAATCCATGTTTGTTTGAATAATAATATTCTTAACAGCTTCAATGGCATTTTTTAGAAATGATGCTTTTAACCATTTAGCATGAATATAATATGATTTATTTGGTGACAGTTCTCCGTTAACTAAAACAACTTCATTTTTTGACAATTCACTCGTAGATTCTGTCGGTACTTTGCTAAGACCGCCACCACCGCCACGGACAGTTTTTGGTTCACGAGATTTCTTGAGTTTATCTGCCATTTCTATACTTTAAATACTAGAAGTATAGTGAAAATCAATTCAATTTTATTATACTTTTATCCATTGTGTGAACAATCATATAATTTATCTAGTATGTTCCTTTATGTCCTGCAATCATCGCCTCAACACTTTTATAAAACCATATTTTATTATCTAAACCAACCTTCTCCAAAAATCGTAAAGTAATTTCAATAATTGTACATGCTTTTATTGAGCCTTTAATATCTCCCCGCAGACGGGTATTCCATCTACCAAATTTATCTCCATGTCTATTCATTGTATCAACCAGCATATCTATTTTATCTAGATGCGCCTTCATAGTACTTACAATAGCACATTCACTTCCACGTCCAACCTTATCACCTTTGTTTGGCGGAGGCGAATCGGTTTTAAATACAAATTGACCTTTTTTTGGTGACATAAATCCATAAAGAGCACCAGTTTTTTCCCTAAAAATTTCAGAACGTTTATTCAAATTACTATCTTTATCGGCTTTAATTGTATCTATAACAGATTTAGGACATGGACGACCATCACAAAAATATAAAATATTACCATCACGAGGATTAACAGTAATATACACATCTATAGATCCAAAACGACGGTAACATGAACCAAATCTCTTACGAGCCCAATCAGGATGCTTAAATCCAGCGTCAATTTGCTCCTCAAAAATCAACCAAGATTCAAAATAAAGATCGAGAAGTGCTTCTTTGAGCGCAGAAGGATTTATGGCCCCAGCTGCACGCCAATATTTCACAAAGTCAACAGTGTAGCCGATGACCTTATTACACTTTTCAATTAATTGGCTGTTTCCGCCTGAAACATGTAATATCCATTTTCCAAATTCGGGATTATCAGGTGTTCCTTCATAAGAATGATCAATTATTTTATTAATCCATTCCTGTAAAATATTCCATGGTTCATTATAATTATACATTTCTGTGATTGGTGCGGCGGCGGCGGCGGCAGCGATGGTAGCAGCGGTGGCACTAGCACTAGGAATAACTAGTGGAACTCTATCAATGACAGATAGACCTAATTTTGGTATTTCCATTATTTTACCAATATATTCATCTCGCTTAATAGGAAATTTTGCAGAGCGAATAGCCAGAGGTATACGAATATCTGATATACTATATGGCTGAAATATATAATATGTATTACAATATCTTACATATCCTTCCTGACCATTTTTCGATGTCACACTAAAATTCTTATTATCCACTACCTCTTTCAACAAATTTATATAAGCAATACCAGGTACATCATTAAAAAAATTAAGAAAATCCTCACGGCGATAAAAAGTTTGTAAGGCAAAAAGTTTCCTTATTCTCTTTTTTAATTCACTAATTTTCCACTTGGCAGCATATTCGTCATATGTAACATCAGAAGATTCAGCCAAGTTTATATCAACTTGAGGAATACATTTATAATCACACTCAATCCAATCACACACAGCAGTATAATCCATATCACGTATTGGTACACTAGCACGTCTTTCCCGTTGTCCGTCAATAATATCAATGGTATCAATATCACGAATTAATATGGCATCATGATTCAAGTTACAATCAATAGCATACTGTTTCATAACACGACTAACACGCCCTACCTCAACAGCCTTGCGATAAGCAACTCTATAACTATACAAATCCCCTGTTTCACGGACTTGACCCATCGTTCCTGGCGGAAGTACAGAGGCATACATATAAACAGTTGTATTCCGTTTTTCAGGAGGTAATGCACTATGGCTACAAAAACGAATACCACGGCCTATAATTTGCTCCATACGATTTAAATGGTACCAGCTGTCAAGAATATGTTCTTCGCGTATAAATTTAAAATCAACACCTTCCGCCGCAACCTGTGACCCTATTATGATTTTAATAATACGTCCATCAACATTCTTTGGATCTCTTTCTGCGGAGATATTAGTGGCATTTTTTCCTCCTAACTCTTCATCTCCTGTGACAATAATATAATGCGCTGGGATAAATTCATGGTCTTGTGTACCACCAGTACTGTGATTTGTTTCTCTAAGAGGACATAACGCACATTGTCTTCCACCAGAAGATTGTATACTAGCATTCAATAGTTTTGTTTTTCGTCCATATGGCGTGTAGCCATTTGCTTCAAGTACCATTGCGAGTGGTAATGCGCCATTATTAACATATCGTGTATAGGCAAATACCACACCTTCAGCACGTTGAGCATGTTTCAAAAAGAATTCATATTTGGGCGAATAATTACCTATCATTTCTTGCGATAACCACCGAATAGAACCAGATTCATTTGATATAGGGGTAAATCTCGCCTCAGATCCAGTGTTTGTCCTAGTAAAATGGAGTCGCCACGCCAGAGCAGCAAAGCGATCTCTGATTGAAACATTGCGACCTGTAGGAACTGGCATAACAAATGATCCAGCCGCAACAAGTGACTCAACCTGTAAATAATTTAGACCACCCATGGTTTGTGGTAAGTTTTGAATAGCATCCAAGGTTGCTTGAAGAGCATCACCTTTTAATGGGATTGGTACAATAGGCAGACGACCCACAAATTCCATTTCTTCATCAGGGACAACTGTTCCACGGGGATTTATACGTGGATATTCTTCACGGGATATTTTTGGAACACCCAGAGGAAATAGACGCAAAGGAAAAGATGCAGGATTTTCTCCTCTCATAAAACTAACATATCTTTGAGCAACTTTACCAAGTCTCTCTTCACCTCCTGGCCTAAAAGTTCCATTACGATTAAAAATATCTGTTTCAACTAAGGTTGCCTTTTTGTCATTCATTAATAGAAGATTAAACAGAAATATTATTTCTCTGTAGGTATTATACATTGGAGTAGCAGTTAAACATGCTAATTTCATGCCTTCAACATTCATTAGTAATTTTTTAATAAAAGGTGTCAGGCGTTTACCTTGTTCAGCCGCTGTTTTTTCAAGTATTCCTCCAGCAGGAGCATCCGCTCCTCTTCCACCTGATTCTACTCCAGTATCAGAACTACCGTCATTATCAATTTCTGATGATTGTTCACTTTCATCTCCAATTTCAGGTAATATTCCAACATCACGTAAGTTGTGGACTTCGTCAATTATAAGTAATCGTCCACTGAATTCCTGATTCAATATTTTGTATTCCATTTCTGTTCTTTTCTCATCCGTTGTTCCAGGTGGTATACGTTTTAATAGATCGCGAATATGGTTTGCAAATTGTATGTATCCATAAATAGCATAGCGTCTGTCTATTATCTTGTTTATCCGCCGTTGAATCTTATCCTTATCTCTTTCTAATGTAACACCAGCAAATCCCAAATAAGAATCACCTGTACATTGAATAGCTGTATTAGGTTCATCGCCTTCTCCAATTTTTACACGATTTATGTCAAATATAGTTCTGTAAAATCCAGATTGAATGGTTGGAGGAGCGACAATAATCACCTTAGAACGAGGAAATGTATCAAGCCATGATTCGGCTATTTGAATAGCAGCACAGGTTTTACCTACACCAACACCATGATATAAAAGCATGGACATATAGGGACTTCTTGGGCTCATAAAATTTGCTACAAATCTTTGAACAGGTGTTACCTCAAATTCATCCGTAGTTGTACATACATCACGAGAAGGTTTCCAAGTTGTCTGTTTACTTTCAGCAAATTCCCTATGTTTAAGTAGTTTAGGAATAAAAAGTGGATCTTCCAAGCTTGGATATGCTCCACTAGATTGTTCCCAGTTATCTTGAAATTCTGTTGGAAAGAGACGTCGCTTCTGTAGTTCTTCTAGAAGTTGGTCTCTTTTATCAAAATCTGTTTCAGTATTCCATAAATCTAGAATCTCAGGATCTGTAAGTGTGCCTAGTGAGCTTTCTGCACTGGGGGCAACAGATGCCATACCTAATTTTATTTATATTTTCCTATAGCATGACTAGACACTTGTCTGTTTCAGAAGACGGTATCGTGGGCAAGGTCAGTGTAACAGACTTTTCTATGATTTTTTCATTATTACTTTCATTAATGTTTTTCTTATATTTTTTTTCCTTATCTGATGTAATCTGTTCAGGAAAGAATAGGCTTCTTTGATTGGTGTTTGGAACAAATGGTAAAAAATTTTTCATTATTTTCATAACATTAAGTAATATTTCTCGTTTTTCAATGTTATCAGGTCGTATTTTTGCCAAAGCCTGATCATGAGTTAGCCACTTAATATCACCAATTTCCTTAGACATTGTTTCATTATCATAGTTCATAGAAACATTAATATCAGGATAACACACGGCTATATAATATTTGTGACAATAATGTACGTGATTAGAGCCGAAAAATTTTTCAGTTACTGGCAAAATATTTTCCATAATACGAAATGAATTTCTTTGGAGTCCTGTTTCCTCAACAAATTCCCTAACAGCACATGAAATATCATTTTCAAGATAGTTTCTTCGGCCCTTTGGAAATCCCCATTCTGGCTCAGTCCATGATGAGCGATTTTTCTGAATAATTCCTGGCAATTGGCTACGAATTTTATTATATCTTGCGAGTGAAAGCTCAAATTCGGAACGATGACTTCTACTAGCACGACCCCATACACTTTTCCATAAACCCTCAAAATCCAGAAATAAAATTCTTTCCTGTTCTGCTATTGTCATATTGCGAAACATTCTTTCAATATATGAAATGTCTGTGATATCATATTTACCTCTTATAAATTCCACAAAATTTAACGAATCTTTACGTTGAATTAGTAGAAATTGTAGGCTACATGTTTCATCAACACCAGTTACTAATGATTTAGAAGAACAGAGTATCTTTGATTTTCTATCAAGATCATCTGAGCTGTATTTAACTGCTATGATTCCATAACTCATAACTGGTGATGTACAGTCTCTAAACAAATGTCCTTCATAACCACAATTTGAACAATAATCATTTGAATTATCCTTTTTATTCATTCTACTTTTAAACAAAAATTACTTGTTTTAAATTATTATTCATTCTTTAGACGATGGTGGCAAATCAACTTAATCGTGTATCCTTTATTCAAAATATAATTCAAATATATTTTTAGACAATGATTATTTCACCTCAAGTATGGGGGCCTCTTTTTTGGCATGTAATTCACATAGTAGCATTGAGTTATCCAATACAAGAACCAAGTTACGGTGTTAAACGTCATGCCAAAGAATTTTTTGAATCATTGGCATCACTCATACCTTGTCCTGTCTGTAGAGATCATTATACAGAACATCTTAAAAATAATCCTATATCAACATTTTTAGATAAAAGAGCTGATTTATTCCGCTGGACAGTTATGCTTCATAATGAAGTAAATAAAACTCTAGGAAAGTCATATGTATCAGAACAAGAAGCAGTGGCATTTTATAAAAAACTTGGTGAAAGAAATCGTTCACCAGTATGGACATCTGAAGATTTTAAGGAAAGAGATATGCGGTCATTTATCCAGGGTATTACATATGGTTTTGTAGCAGCAGGAATTATAGGGGGGCTGGTTTACTTTACAACTCAATATAAAATTTAGACCATTTGCCTGTTGACAACGGCTAATAAACTATTTTCACTTACATTTTCAATATTTTCAATATTTTCAATATTTTCAATATTTTCAATATTTTCAATATTATTTACTAAAAAGTAATTAATATGGAAATTCCAAAGTAATTTAATTTAGTTATAAGCGTTAGGTAATACCCAAGAAAACAATGAGTTTTTTAGGTAATTTGGGACAAAGAATTCTTCCACCTGGCATGCTTCAAAGTGCTAACAATGGAATAAATCAGCAAGCATCTTCTTTAGAAAGAACATCAACATCAGTACTTCAGTCCTCCAGCTCTATAAACTGGCGGGCGATTCTGATATATCTAATAATTATTATAATTATAGTATTTATCTTTCTTTTGCTTATCGATAGATTTATAACACCTGTTTTTAAATTCAAGGCAGGTGGTCCCGGTTTTATACCCATACCCAGGAGAGATGATGGGACATTATTATGGCAATTAGAATCATCTCGTACTGAAGATAAAACTGTGATAGCTAATATGGCCTACAATTATACATTATCACTTGATATTTTAATACAAAATCCAGCTGTATTTTCCTCTGGTCCAAGAGTTCTATTTTGGAGAGGTCCACCGCTAAACTATTCTGAAACATCGGTGACAATGTCATCTCTACCAGGAGATTACAATCTTGCAATTTATCTATCAAAAGACACTAATGATCTGACTGTTAGTATTATGAACTCATCTACTAATTTGATAGGTAGCAGTGTAAATGCCACACTGGCAAATGTCCCAACATTGAAACCGTTTCGCATAGTCATTGTTGTTATGGATAGATTATTTGAAGTCTATATGAATGGTCGCTTAGCAATAACAAAACCATTATTATCACCTCCTAGAGCATCTACTCAGTTTTTCAATCCTCCAACACAAACATCATCTATGGCAGCATCCTTACGTAATTTACATGTATGGGCACGTCCTCTAAATCCATCTGAAATAAGAGACATAGAACCATCACTATCAAAATTTACGAATATTGATTCTACAATGTCCTCTTGCTATTCCCCAACTAACGTTATTAATAATTTAATAAAAACTGCCGATAGTCTAAATTTAAGTCTAAATGTTAGAGAATGAATCTTGTGATTGGTTCAATATTTTTTATATTTATTTTATTTATATCACTAAGTATATCATATTATATTTACACCTATAAATCCCCTCCCAAAGATTATCTTCCAAAAAAAACATCTCTCGCGAAAACAACAAATGTAGGTACAACTGTTGATTTAACAAATAATTTTTTTAAAACCTCATCTGCTACATTTATGGGATTCTTCAAGTTAAGTCCAGCAGAACGAACACCTAATATTGATGGCTCTATGAGTACTCTTGTAAATTTAGGTAGTGTAATTGTTCTTGAAACTTCACCAGTTCCTAGTAAATTTTACTCAGAAGCTCGTAATTCTTATAATCAAGTGAAATCATCCGAATCTACGACAGCACAATTACGGGTGACTACGATTAATAATGGTCAATATACTACGGAAATAATCCCACTTCCAAGTATACCTCTACAAAGATGGATATGTATTGGTATATTGAGAGATGGAAGAAGATTGGATGTAGTCTATGATAATAGAATTGTAGCATCAAAGAGACTTGTAGGTAGTTTTATAAATCAGGCATATGGTCCTGTAGTTGTTGCCCCATCTGGCGACGAAAGTAGAACAAAATTTATTGGAAATTGTATACATTTTTTTATATTACCTGAAAGGCGAACAATTTATGAATTTAATAATCTTAGAATGGAGTTTGTTAATACAAATAATGAAGTAATACTTGATGATGTGTCAATGCCTATTCCAGGTCTTTCATTTCTACCATCCTCTACATCCATATTTAAAATGACAAACAGTCTAGATCAACCAACTGCTCCTCCGAATGATACAATGAAAGCTTGGTCAAGTCCTTACGAATAAAATTATTACAAGAAAATCTTATTAAAGTTCAGATATAGCCATGAATGCTATTGCTAATATTTTAGTATTATTTATACTTCTTGTTGGATTATATTATCTTTACCAATATCTGTACGGTAGCACAGCAACATCTGTTGTATTAAATCTAATCCCATCAACGATTATTGATGCTAATCCAACTGATGCTATCACCAAGAAAGTATCAATACCCATAGCATCTGGCGGTGAAATGTCATTTGAAGGCTGGATATACATACGGGATTATTCAACAAAAATGAATCAAAACAAACATTTGTTCTCTCTTGGTGGAAATACATTTGATACCCTACGAGTATATTTAGCTCCAACAAGTTCTGATCTCCGGGTCCGAGTAACTTCCCAATCTGGTACTACATCCAACACGCCTTCTCAAAATCCTGCTGCCTATAGTGAGTATTTAACATCCAGTAAATCAACAGATGGTAAAACATTCTTTAATAGCATACAAGTGGAAGATCTTTTAGCATCGGCTATGCCAATGTGTGATGTAAAATCACTGGATTTACAGCGTTGGATTCATATTGTTGTAACTATGAATAATCGTTCAGTTGATACATACATTGATGGTAAATTAGCAAGATCATGTGTGCTACCGACCTTTTTCAAGGTGGAGAATATTGCTAATCTAGAAGCAACCGTATTAGCCTATGGTGGATTTGGAGGTAAAGTAGCAAATTTCAATCTTTATTCTTTGGCATTACCACCAGATCAGGTATATCATAAATATATGGCTGGTCCTAATGCTCCAACATCATTAACGGAGTATCTAAAATCTTTTTTTGTCCCCAGTGATGTGTCGTCTACATATTCTTATTAATTGCATAAAAATCAAATAAGATTTTAGATATTGACGTTAGGGAATGGAATTCAATACGGCGTCATCAAATGGTTTTTTAAATGGTAAGTCTATTTTCCAGCAATTTTTAATTGGTACTGTTGTATTAGTTGTATTATATTTATTTAATGTTGCTGTTGAAGCAATGTATAAGTATTTAGTCATTTTTAGTCATAGAAAAACAATTTTAATTAATGATACACTTTCTTCTGGTAGTACTAAGCAACTTGTTATGAATCCTAATGTACCTAATGCTAATTCAATCTACTTATCCGATAATGAACGCACTGGGCCAGAGTTTTCGTACAGTTTCTTTGTAAATATTGATCCAAGTACATTTGGTAATGAATTTGGTCTAAAACATATTATGCATAAGGGATATCCCAAAGAGTACCCTTTATTGTGCCCAGGTGTTTACATGCGAAATGACACTAATACAATGAGAATTTATGTGAATTCTTATAAGACATGGAATAATTTTGTAGAAGTTGAGAATTTTCCAATTGGTAAATTTGTCCATGTTGTAATTGCTGCTAGTAATGGATTGGTAGAGGTTTTTGTAAATGGCAATCTAACTAATAAATTGTCATTGGAGGGTACGTCTGTATATCAAAATTACCAAGATATTTATGTGTTCAGTCCTTATAGTGGTAACTTGCTAGCTTCTCAAATACCTTCACTTAATGGACAGAATTTTACAGTTCTGGGTACTGCTACGGGTATGATAAGCCGTCTAAAGTATTTCAATTATTGCCTTGGCTATAATGAGATTACACAGTTACTAGAGGAGGGGCCTTCAAGTCGTATGGAGGGACAATCAATGGGTGCTGCACCACCATATTTGATTGATACTTGGTGGACAACTCGTTATAATTAAAGGTAAAGCAGAGAGTAAGCAAGGGAGTTAGAACAGATAAAAATTTGCGCCTATGAATCACTCATGATTTTGATAAAAAGGGTAGGGAATGCCAGGTGGCGGTCTATTTTGCCTTGATTCATACGGAGCACAAAATGTGCTTCTAAGTGGCAATCCAGATTTTACATGGTGGTATAAAAAATATAAAAAATACTCACATTTTGCTGAAGAATCTGTAACACAACCGATGGATGGTCCGCAAGAACTGTTTTTTGATCAGCCAATTCAAATTCGCCTAAAAATACCGCGGTTAGCTGATTTAATACGGGATTTATACTTTGTATTTACTTTACCTGATATTTACTGCCGTTTCATAGATTTAACTCTCAATACAACGAGAGATTGTCAGCAAAATTTTGCCTGGGTTAATTATATTGGTGCTTATATAATTCAAAACTGCGCATTTTTTATTGGAGGGCAAAAAATTCAAGAATTTGATGGGACATATATGATAGCCAAAGCGCAATGTGATTATGATTTGGATCAGTATTCAAAATGGCTGAGACTCGTTGGAAATGTTCCAGAGCTCGTGGATCCAGCAAATGGAGATTATGCAGGGGGTGCTCTAGGAGTGGGCTATCCTATTGTTTTTCCTGACGCATCAGGTGGTAATTTTAACCGTCCCTCCATATTTGGCCGAGACATACAGGTACCACTTCCTCTCTGGTTCACTGAAAGTACGTTTGAATCTCTACCGCTAATTGGTCTCCAATATCATGAAGCAGAGATTCAGTTGACACTACGCCCAATTCAAGAACTATATCGTCTTCTTGATCCGTCAGGCAATATTGTTCGTCCAGGTTTCAAAGCATTTCCTACAAATCCAAGTCAGCCTATGATAATTCAATATTCACAAACGCAGTCACTCAGTGGTGAAGATATCCGCAATTTTCTGACTGATTGGGGAACTCCAGCACCCCTTTTAAACACATGGCCTCTTAATCCGCGAATTCAAATGACTTACATATATTTAACTGAAGAAGAGCGACAGCAATTTGCTACTCAGTCTCTGTCCTATCTTGTGAGACAAGTGACAACCTACCAATTCCCATCAATATTTAATAGGCAAATTGTGGAGCTCCAAACACACAATCCAATCAATCGTCTTATAGTACTTGGTAGACGAAGTGATGCTATACAGTTTCGGAATGATGTGGCGAATTTTACCAATTGGATAAATGTAAAAAAAGCACCCTTTTTATCCTCGGCAAGAGTTTACCCCCAGGCATTTACAGATTTTCAAATGACGGGACGGTATGTTCAGCAAGGACAAAAAGATATTTTAAGAACCTTACGTGTTTTAGGCGATGGTAATGAACTTCAGGAAGAAAAACCCGTTTCCTATTTTAATTCTGTTGTACCTTGGAAATATCTTACGGGCATACCAGAAAGTGGTATTTATGTCTATCCATTTGGACTGTCATCACCGAATACGCAACCTGATGGCAGTGTAAATAGTAGTCGTATTCGTCTATTTCAAGTAGATTTAAATCCATGGCCATTACCACTTGTTCAACCAACATCAACAATAGCCTATACATATGATATAACAATCTATGTTGAAAATCTCAACTGGGTTGAAATTAATTCAGGAATGGGTGGACTAAAATATGCCCTGTAATCTGCGAAATTATGGCGTATTCATCTTCTTATTTAATTACAAGATGAATGAACCTTCTTTTTTTATTCTTAAAAAAATAACTCTTGAACGCCCGTGGCTAGAAAGAGTTTTTAGAGGTAAATATATTGAATATACTCTTAATGACTCACCTCTTTTCTTCCTGAAATATTTTAAGGAAAATGGATACGGATTACCGAATATAATTGTATGTAGGGATATTTATGAACAGGAGGAAATAGCTGTTTACCTGACAAAAATCTTGAATATGTTTCAAAAACAATCTTTAAAAATTAATTTAATTCAATTGGGAGATGAATTTGGAGGAAAACTTTTTTTTGAATTGTATGAACATCCTGCTGTTAATAAAATTATCAGGAACTATTGCTATCCATATGAATGTAAAGAGTTTCCTGAAAAGGCTCTAGATAAAATATATTTTTTTCCTCTTGGAACATTACATTTTAATGAGGAAAATTCTCTTCCGAACTTTCAGGAAAGAACATTTGTTTGGAGTTTTATAGGAAGAAGATTTTTTGGAAGAGAATATGAACTATCTTTCTATAAAAATATTCAACCATCGCATTGCCATATAACAGATGAATTTCTATCACCTGATGCCTTGGGACCAAAAGAGTATCAGTATTTTCTAAAAAACACAAAATTTGTTCCAACAGTCTGTGGTTGTAACCCTGAGACTTTTCGGTTTTACGAAGCCCTAGAATTTGGAGCAATTCCGTTGTATGTAAGACAACCCTACGATGAAATTTACTGGTCATTTCTAAAAGTTCTTTTTCCAGAGCTTTTAGAAATATCATCTTTTCAGGAAGCTGTCAATATACTTTCATCAATAACAACCTATAAATCCCCTGAAGAATGGGAAAATTACCGCATAAGTCTTTACGATAGGTGGCAGAAGATTAAAGCAAGTCCGCTGGTAAAATTGGAAAATCTTGGCAAATCTTAGCAAATCTTAATAAACTAAGTAGGGGAAAAGGGTAATACCATGATTGAATCTAAAATTATTTTAACATCGGGTATTGTTCTTTTATTGGTAGCGGCATACAGTGTATTATATATTCGCAAAGAAGTTCATACTAATCCCTGGAAAGAGAAAAATATTCTTATAAAAGGTGATGAGAAACCGAGAATTTGGCTATACTACGACGTTAGTGATGTAAATAGCAGATGGTGGGCGGATTTTGGTGCCCGTTCATCTCGTGCTCTGAATATGTCTTTTCTGAATCTTTGCTATGAGACAATTGTTCGTAATAATAGCAATAACTATCGTATTGAAGTCATTGGAGGCCTAGCTGATCTAGGAAGATTACTTGGTGGAATGGAGTATCTTCCTTCCGGTCTAAGAGATAAAATTGCTCCTGTAAATGAGGCAGAAAGAAACTGGATTCGGTCAACAATATTGTCCAATTTTGGCGGACTCTGGTTATCTCCATATGTAGTTTCACTGAAACCATTTGGTAAATTACCTGAAAATAAGGCGGTGTTTTTTGGATCGGATCCAAATGAAACATATGTTGCTGAAAAATCCGATGTACCTCCTTCTTTCTATTGTGTTTGGGCTCCAAAAGCAAATATGCCATTATTCCGAGCATGGGAAGCATCATGCCGACACCGCATAGCCCCTTTTGAGAAAATTTATCCGAATGAGGCTCTCGTTTCAGGATTTCCATTTGAGCCATATCCTAAGAGAGGTGGTGAACAGATTCGTGGTGATGTAAATTGGGATTGGCAGGAAATAGTTCGTGCTTATTCCGATGAAATTATGGTGAATATACCAGCAGAACTTTCGCGCAAACGTGGTGGAAGACGTATACAATTGGAGGATATTCTAGCAGCGGGAACACAGGGTCGCCTACCTTTTGATGTTCCAAAAGATGCAATCTACCTACCTGTCCCTTGGACAGAGTTAAGAGAACGGGAAATGTTTGGATGGTTTCTAAGAATGAGTGAGGAGCAAATAAAACAATCTGACTTGGCCGTGAAATATTTACTGTAGACCTCCTTGATTAATATCCGCAAGTAAACTTCTTAATTCATGAATTGATCTCCACAAAACATTTTGGATTGAATATAGCGAAGTGTTTCCACTACAATATTCAATCCAGGCATTTAAGAGAAATGTTTTTGAAATAAGATTATCTCGCTTTGTTCCTGATCCATAAATATTGTATATTTGACGAAAATTCTCTAGAATATCCTCAAATGTATACCCTCGTTTCCATATATCAATTAGTATCTTACAACCATTCTTTTGATCCAAATTTACTAGTGCTGATACAAGCGGGACAAAAAGATTATAAAATGGAACTGAACAAAGATGATTAACTATTTCTATACTAATTTTTTTATTGTTAACCTGAACATAGTTTTTAATTAATGTTAAATAGCGGAAAATATCTGAAATATTATTACCACACATATTAATTATCATATACCATATTTCAGGTGTAAATTGACATTTTTCACGATCAGTGAACCCAATCTTATTAAGAATGTTATCAGTATTGTCAATAATATTTACTGGAGCAAGGGGTATATGAATACATCGTGATTGTATGGCAGATATTAAATCCTCGAATGACGAGCCGATAAAAAGAAAACGTGTTATATGGGAATAGGCCTCCATGGGGCGACGAAGTGCTTGTTGGCTAATTTGTGGGAAGGTATCGATATCATCAATTACAACCCAACGGTGTATATTAGGTAAGCTAATTTGACGAATAAACATACTTACTTGTCCACGAATAGTTTGAATACCACGATCATTATCAGCTGTGAGTAATAGACAGTTTTCATTTGATTCCTCGCCCCAAGTCTCAGCATCCTTTAATTCCTTTGAACGAGCATATTTTTTTAGAAATTCACGAGCAAGAGTTGTTTTACCTGAACCAACAGGACCAGTAATGAATATATGTGAATTTTTACAAAGAGGATCATCGATTAATTTTATCAATTTATTCCAGGCTTCTTCCTGACCAATTAGGTCCATACAAACTAAAAATATTCAATTAAAATTTTTAGGTTGTCCAGATAAAATTATCAAATAAGGGTCTAAAATAAACGCAATTGTACATAAAAGTAATGTCAGAAAGAAGTTCCTCTAATCTATATAGTGTACTGGGTCTAGATAAAGATGCTTCAGCAAAAGATATAAAAAGAGCCTATTTTGATAAAGCCAAAGTTCTTCATCCTGATAAGGGTGGTGATCCTGAAGCTTTTAAGGAAATTCTGCGGGCTTATGAAACCCTGTCTGATTCTGAAAAGCGAAGTTTTTATGATATGACAGGGCAGGTGCCAGGTGAGAATGGGGCACCTGATAATGCTGGAGGAGGTATGCCTCAGGGATTTCCTTTTGGTATGGGAATGCCTGGAGGTGCGCCTGGATTTGCCTTTGATATTAATGAATTATTTGGAATGTTTGGTGGTGGTGGTGGTGGTGGCGGATCCAGCAGAAATCGTAAATTAGGTAAACCGCCACCAAAAGTTGAAAATATGTATATGGATCTTCGTCAGTTTTATAATGGAGCAAACTTCAATATCCACCTCGACCGTCAAAAAATATGTAAAAAATGTGACGGTACTGGAGCAGATTCAAAAGAAAATTGTTCTCAATGTGGTGGTTCAGGTAAAAAACAGCAAGTAATGATGATGGGAAATATGCAGATGATTAGTACTGGTCCTTGTCTTGCTTGTTCAGGAAATGGCTGGAAGGCAAAAGGAGTATGTAGTGATTGTTCAGGAACGGCAAAACTTACTGAAAAGAGAAAAATAAATTTTAGTCTAGTTCCTGGTATGAAAACACGCGAAACTGTTATTCTATCCGAAGTCTGTTCTGAAATGATAGAATTTGATAGGCCTGGAGATTTACATGTTATTTTTCATTTGAAGGAAACATCAGGAGGATGGCGCCGTATTGGTCAAGCCGAAGAACATCTCCTTTATGAGCTGACCATTAATTTGGCAGAATCATTGCTAGGATTGGCCGTACAATTATACGGTCATCCAGGTTATCAGGAGGGATTATTTCTACGGATCCCAGGAGCAATTAATGGAGATGTTTTTTGTTACGAGGACCTTGGTATGCCAATAGTTGGTCAAAGTGGTAAATTTGGAAAAGGATATGTAAGAATATTTGTGAGTCCTGAGAGTGATGAGAGAGAATTATTGTTTGTTAAGGCGAGAGTGGAAAATGGTCCAAGTCTAAAAGAACTTTTTAGTAGCCGTGTCAGAAAAGTTACAATTGGCCCTGAAACAGAATTTAATGACACGGGATATTTATCAAGTTTAGCTGGAATTTCTGGTGTTTAGACCATCTCAGGTAATGGAAAATCGTCATCTTTGTCTTCATCCCAATATTTTCCACTACGCGAGCGGGGACGTCCCAGTGAATTATTACAATAGCAAATGTCCTCACAGCAATATTTACAAAATTTAATGGCAGTAAATATTGAGAATACAAATATTACAAAGCAGAAGCTAATAGCATCTGTTGGAACCATTTTACATAAAATATTACTAGTAGAATTATTAGTAATATTTTATTGTCAATTTTTTTATATTAGATGTTTATAATACATTATCTCGTGCGCGGGCAGCAATTCCTTCGGCAGATGATGGCATTTTCATATATTCAGGATTGAGACCTGCCATTTGGTAACCACGGGCATCCAATAACATGGCTGGAGCATTAATAGATGAATATCCTAGGGCACCGCCATTACGTCTGCGGTTGCGTATAGTACGACGACGATTGCGACGTTCACGGCGACCACGTGTACGACGGCTACGTTTACCGCCACTTGTTGGTGCTGATGCGGGTGCTTGACCTATAGGGCGGACAATTAGAGGCGTATCGCCACCATCTTTTAATCCTGCAATCTCAGCATACGCGCGATTCAGACCCTGAGTATGGGCAGAAGGTGCTAATTTAGAATCTAAAACAGAACCCGTAATCTGAGACATTGGGGCACCAGTAGAATTTCCCTGATAACCAGCACCTCCATGTTGTGCCGTATGGTATTTGAAATAATCAGCACCCTGACGGAGTGATGCCTTGGATGGCCAGTCTTCTGCTAAGCTATACGAAACGGATGCTGGATTCAGGATAGTTTCTGCACCACCTGTCATATTGCGTCTGTTGCGACTGCGGCGATCACGGCGATCACGGCGATCACGGCGAGTATTACGGCGAGTATTACGGCGATTACGTTTTACCATTATCTATATCTATTATAGAAAAAATGGAAGAGTATCAGGATCAACAACAATATCCTAATGAGGCTGAATGGATGAATAAAATAACAAATGACACAATATGTAACTTTTATTATGTATTTTTTGTTGTATATGCTGTCCTATTGGGTCTGACATTAATTAGTTTTGTAATAATGCTCTTTGTAGCAAAAGGTAATCGTGTCTTACAGATCTCAATAGGCATTCAAAGTCTGCTAATTGGTGGCCTTGCCACAACATTTATGTTATTTTTCTACTTAATGTGCGATCGCGCACTACTAAGTAAACGCAAAGTTACATTATCAGCTTAGTACAAGATCTTCAATATCTCCACTATTTGTAATAAAGAATACGCGTTTACCGCGTCGCACTAGACGATTTGCTAGTAGATCATAACGTGTTGTACGTGCTCCTTGAAATATAATGGCAATTGTACATTCTTTTTCTAAACGTCCATCGCGAACAATTGCCGCTGATTTACCACAGCGACGGAAATCAGCATCGAAAATCTGATGAGGGATTTTTAGAGATTTTGCCCACTCAGTTAAATATATGGATGTATCACCTTCGGATGGCAGAAGAATACGCTCAGGAATACGACCGAGATTTTCAAGAATTGGTGTCATTATTTTATCAATAAGATCATTTTCATTAATTGATTTTCTTGAACCGAATACACTTATAATAAATATTTCTGGGATTTTAATATTATCTGTCACCTCAAAATCTGTTTGTTTATTAATAGTTTTATTATTTAAAATAAAACTATCAATAAGTGTTTTTTGTCTGGCTAAAGAAGCCATTTAATATTATTGAAATATGTTATACATTCATGTTTCGTAGATTAATCAAATTTTATTCATCATCATTATAGTCATATTCAAGACTGGCCATGTTAATCTTACGCATCTTAATTGACGTTGATACCACATAGATACTATTTTCCGTCATAATTAGATAATCATCGCCGACCTTATATAGTTTTTGAATGAGACTTGTAAAATCCCGTTTTGTTTTTATTAGAACACGCTCCTTCGTATCAGGATCCTGACCAATGAAGGCTTTATCGGTTTTGGAGTCATTATAATAATCATACATTACACGTTTATCCTGTTGGATAGCTAGACGAGCACATTGAACTAACGTTTCTGGTGATGGAACAGATTCTGCTACATTTTGAACCTGATTTTGTGTTTGTAACTGATTTTGAGGTGTATTTGAACTGACTTGTGAACTATTATTAGGAGCACCCGAACTCATAATCTGTCTTAGTTAGATAATTCCGTAGTTTCAGTTGAACGCAAAAAAGCCCGCGTTGGACCCGTAGCTACATTAGGTGATATTACTTCAGTTACTTCCTCAGATTCATCGGATTCTTTAGCTCCTGCGTCTTCGCTGACATCTTCGCTGACATCTTCGCGGACATCCTCGCGGACATCTTCGCGGACATCTTCGCGGACATCTTCGCTGACATCTTCGCTGACATCCTCACGGACATCTATAATATATTTATATAGATCACATTCAATAACATTAATATGATTTTGTAGATTTTCAATCTGTTTTGATAAATTCTCAAAATTATTTTCTAAAGTTTTATCATAATTCCAATTTGTTACAGCTAAAATGTAAAGAAAGTTCAAAAATAAACGACAAAATTCAATTGTATTAATAAAATCATATTTATAATTATCAATATAATTTTTATTCACACGTATATAACTATCAAAACACATATTGATGAAATAAAAAAAAATAGTATCAGTAATAATTGACTTCATTGTATTTTCCACTTATTTATAATTAATATGTGTATTTTCCTTAAACTCTTCAAGAAAATACCGTGAGGCTCCCAAGTTTTTATAAAAAATTGGGATTTTTAAGAAAGGAACCAACCTAGCAACGAGGAAGAAGAACATGAGGATAGCGTTCAAGAACTCCACATAGAAACTTGTGCGCTTTGTGTATCTGTTCCATATGCTTAGCACCTGTAATAATAATTTCACCGGTTCTGAATATACTCATTGTAATTTTCTTACATTCTCCTTCACCCACGCCTGTGCCTTTACCCTTACAAATTTTGGCACATGTACAAATACCCTCTCTCTTACAATCAGTATTATAATAATATTTTGTATTTACACCCTGATAAATTGTTTTTTCCAACATACTGAAAAGTCCATATTTTTCCTGTAGAATTTTATGAAGAGCTTCTTGATGAATATCAAAACCTACATTAAAATCAGTATTAATCAATTGAACTCCAAACTTTTTAATATCCGCTTTTTCAGGAAATACAAAAGGACTTGTAGGGAGTGATTGAAAGAAATGAAGAAGCCACTCCAATGAACTATGAGCAAATTCTTCACTTGGAACTCCCGTCATTTGAACACCCCCATTCGCAAAAAGTTTAATATTTGCCTCTTTAAAGAAAGATGAGGATGCGATAAATCTTCTTACAACAATTGTTGATTGATTGTAAAATGATTTTGTGGTTATTTTTCTATTTGTAAATATATCCTTTTCAGCATTTCCAATAATAGAATTTGAATATTCACATTTAAGGATTCCTTCATCGGGCCAACCAATAGGTATAATATTTTTCCTACAGGCTTCAAATACTGAAGAAAGATTAATAGGTGTGCCCCAATCAGCAGTTACAACCATTGTACTTACACGAATAGCTGAAAACTTGCTGGTAAGTTCAGACATTTTTAAACTATAATTTATTTTCCCAGACAATAAATTCAAATTTTATACGTAGTTTTTGAATGAGAGATTCTATTTTCTCAAAGATAAAAGATTCAAGAATAGAGTCCTTAATAAAACTATCTAGAATATTTAATTCTTCAATGACATCATTTTCCAAAAGTTCAAAAGAATGGTAAATAATTAGTAATTCAGATAATATCTGTATATAATCAGTATTGTTCTGAAAAATATCATGTAAAGTTCCATTCAGATAGTTCCAGACACGATGTGTTACTTCCTCAATTCTTTTCACTTGTCGGAAATCTCCGCGAACAATATCAAGAGGTAAATTTTCAGTTTTTACTTTCTTTGGAGGATCAAAACGAATTTTTAACAACCTCTGGCGAAGTTTTGAATGAATTTTTGACTTACTATTACATATAAGAATAACACAGATATCATTTGTGGGCATATTTAATATATTCTGTAGTGACATTTGTGCTGCCTCTGTTAGTGTTTCGCATTCATCAAGTATTAAAAACCGTGGTGGTAGAGCTTTTGTCTGTATATTAGACGAAATATCAGCATCCATACCAATCCTCCAATCCATTCTTAAAAAAGGCAGTACTTTTTGACGAATAGCATCCAAACTTCTCTCATCGGCGGCATTCATAGACATACACATTAGAGGTCGCTTTCGCCCCCATATTTTATCAACTAACCAGTGTGCTGAAGTTGTTTTGCCTGAACCTGGTGGGCCATATAAAAGCATATGATTTAATGATTCAGGGTGTTCAGCAAACATTGTAAAACACATCCGAACACGAGAACACCACCAATTTGGATTTATAGGTTCAGATTCCATTTACAAAGTGAGTTAAAAAGTGTTTATGCTACTAGCCGCCATCCTATTTATGCCAGGGGTCTAAAAAAGTTAAACATATGAACATACAGAATTATGTCATCATCAGGGCGTCGTAATAAACAAAAAGCTGTAGATATAGGAATATCAAAAGAATTACAGCAGGTTACAACATCTTTAACATCTGAGTCAGTACCGCCTCTACTAAATAAACAAGAAGTCCAGAAAAAAAGTCGTAAGAAACAATTTTCCGTTGTTGCATCAGTAGGTCCCAATGGAATTCAGGGCAATCTTCTGCCTGAAATTCGCAAACCACTCATAGCACATCTACCAATCCAGTCAAAAGATATTCAAATAGGAACAATTTTTAGTACAACATCGTATGATCCCAATCCGCCTCCAGCAATTCAACCATTTGATTACGAGGAGCTAAATAGTTTTTCGGATATACAGGCTAAATGGGAGGAACAGACACCAAAAGAGTTACCGCAACAAGAATCAGCTCAACAGCAAAAAATGGATTCTAAAAAAAGCAGTGAGGTACAAAATGATAATACCATGGATTATTATAAAAAGGAACTAACCTTACTAGTCCAATTTGAGAACTCAAAAGAAACCAAAACACTTCCTGAAACAAGTGACGCAGCCTGTTTTTGGTGCTGCCATACTTTTACAAATAAGCCATGTGTTCTTCCGCAGAGAGATTTGGGAACACATTTATTGGTAAGTGGTAATTTTTGTTCTCCTGAATGTGCTATGGCTTATCTTTTTGATACTCGTGTTGATTCGCATTCAAGATGGGAACAGATGTCTCTTCTTCATAGAGTTTATTCAGAGGCAGTTGGTGGTAGAATTTACCCCGCGCCTAGTAAAAAAATATTGAAAATGTTTGGAGGTATTTTAACTATTGAGCAATACAGAGATAATCTGAAGAGTCATAAATATCGTGTTGATTTACATACACCGCCAATGGTAAGTATTCTTTCTACAATGGATACCAAGCCTATTGATTTTTATGATGCTAGTCTTATTAAAACTATTCTTGAAACTGCTCAAGAAAGAGTTGCTAAAGCTGAAGAGGTTTTGCGCTTAAAACGTTCAAAACCTTTGAAGGCCTGGGAAAGTACTCTGGATGCTTGTATTAATCTTCGTGTAACGAAAGCCATTCCGACTGTAGTTTAATTATATTGTTCGCTATAAAAAATTGACGAATACTGACCTAAAAAATAGGTTAGATTCTAGATTAAGTAAAGAGAAAGAATGAGTGTAGAAGTTCCGATTTATGTTCTACAGTCATTGTTTAGTACATTTGAAGCACAATGTGGGCTTATCAAGGGACTATTAAATAGTCATAATCATGCTCAGGAACTATTGTCCCAATCACCTCCTCAACCCGTTGTAGCACAGTCTTCAATAGCGTCAATATCAGTTCAGAATAAGACAAGTTACAATGAATTGGAAACTAGAATTGAAAATCTTATTTTCGAGAAAATGACTTTGGAAAAAGAATTGGAAAATATGAAAGTAAAGCTAATTATACAAGCGGAATTGCCTGGAGAATTTGAACGGGGATTCAAAGAGGGTATGAAGATGGCTAAACAGGAGCAAATTTTGAATCTTGGGGGAAATGAAGTTATGACGTCGTCTGATTCCAAGGAGCAACTTTTGCCTGAGTCTTGTGAGAAACAAGATGATAAAATGAAAATGAAGGAGGAGGAACTAGAGATTGCTGCTCAGGCTGAACCTGAATGCGAACCTGAGATGGAGACTCGGGTTGAGTCAGTTGTGAATCTTGAGGAGGATATTCCTGAGCCTCTTGTTGGGGAAGTACTACCTTCTGATCAGAATGCCCAGCAAGTCCCAGAGAGTCAGGTCCAAGAGGCCCAGGTTCAGGAAGACCAGAGCGAGGAAGACCAGGGCGAGGAAGACCAGGATGAGGAAGACCAGAATCAGGAAGAAGAGACTCCAGATTTTGAGGAGATTCAACTGAAGGGTCGGACATACTACCTAGATATAGAAACTTTAAAGTTTTATTTACCCACAGAAGATGGTGAAATTGATATTGAATCACCAGTAGGACATATGAATTCTACAACAAATAAGGCCGTATTTTATCATACTTCTAGTAAAACAACCTAAACAGTTTCTAAGATTAGAATTTAGAAATGTCAAATCTATCAATTGATGAATATATATCATCTTTTTTTACATCATTTAATTCCCAGATGTTACAATCTAGTTTACTATTGACTGGTCTTCAAATATTTAATTCAGTTTCTAATACAATTGATGTAATTCAGACTGAATTTCTGCGTTTTATAAATAGTATCTATAGGGAATACAGTTTTTACGGGCATAGATGGGTTTTTCTAAATAATGAATATCTACCTATCCCTTGTTGGAATGTTAGATCTCCTTTAATTGATTATGATTATGTATATGATGATTCAATAAAAGTTCTTCGTGAAAAAAACTGTCTTTATTGGAAAAATTTGAATTTTAGAAATCAATACAATATTGAGCTTGATTGGATAATGGCTTCTGTTTCAACATATTCAAATAAATCGCAATCTCCAAGTATGACTTTTTATTTTGATGATATTTATAAAATGAAAATTGTTGGTTTTTTAGATAATGATGGTCATTATTATTATCCGACGCCTGATACAATTTTAGCTTGCTGGTCAATTCATTCTGGAGTGTGGTTTAATAAGCAAACACCTCTTCAATTAACCATTATGACCAGAAAGGGTGAAATTATTGAATTCCCCAATTTATTTCAATCAATGGATACACCTGAAGGTCAGAAAAATTGGGAAAAAGCGTTGGCATTTGAAGACTATTTTAAATATGTGGAAACTTCTGATATTGATGGTGATGATGGCGATGATGGTGATGATGGTGATGATGGTGATGATGGTGATGGTGATGATGGTGATGATGGTGATGATGGTGATGATGGTGATGATGGTGATGATGGTGATGATGGTAATCAAGTTTCAAATGATGAAAATAACTAGGGGGTCTAAAAAATTCATAATACATTGTATCAGAATAATGGCTGTATCTTCAGAATCACCAATTCCGTCTGGTTCATGGACTCTGTGGTACCATTGCCCTGAAGAAAATAAATGGTCACTTAATACTTTTACAAAATTATACACAATTAATACCTGGTCTGATTTTATGACAATTTTTGATACAATCAAAAATAGTTCACAAAGACTTACGGATACTAGCACATCAAATATTATTAGCGATGGAATGTTCTTTCTAATGCGTGATCCCACCCCACCACTTTGGGAAAATTCGGCAAATATCCGTGGTGGTGGCTATAGTTTTCGTACAGCTCGCAAAGATTCATCAGATATTTTTTATATATATTGTATTGCCACGATGGCCGAAATTATTTCTACAAATCCAGCAAACAGAATTAATGGAATTTCTATTTCACCTAAGAAGGGTTTTAATATTATAAAAATTTGGAACACAAATGCAGAAAAATTCAACGATCCAAAAGATCTTCGCCAAATTGTTCGTGAAGTCCGAATGGATGATACAATTTATACTCCTTTTCATCAAAAAAATATGTAGGTGCGATGCTATTTTTAATCAAAAATCACCGAAGACATCAGATGGAACTGTTGTCTTCGCTGAAAAATATTGATATATCAGAATTAGAAATATCAAAACTATTTAAATTCCCCACTATATCTGTACCCATTTTTACATCATATATGCCATTTCAAATGGAAGGATTTTTCCAAACTAATATGGTAAAAAAAGGAAAAAATGAAAAAGATGCTAGTGGTAATATTGTCCCATCGCAGTCACGAACTGTTATGGGAACATTTTTAGCAGCATTAATTAATAGTATTTATATTTTTACATACATAACGATTATTTTGTTTATTGGAATGTTAGTTTCAAATGATATGATTAATTTGCCAACACCCATGCGTATTTTTGGATTCTTAGTGGCAGTCATTATATCACTGACACCTCCAGGTATGATACTGTTTGCAGTTTACTATGGATTACGAGTTTTCTACGCTATATCAATGAACTTTATTATAGATAGAAAAAATCCAAATAAAATTCCGTATTATCCAAAGCTTTTTGCTCTTCTACCAATCTATAATGGGCGTATTGAGAACACATTTTTAGGGATACTGATGTATCCATTTACATATCCCAAATCTCAGGTTGCACATGATAAACTTCAGGGATTAGTAGAGAAATATAAGGTAAATCTTGAAGATTCATTTGGATCGGGATTTGAGAGTTATTTGAAATCTATTGAAGGAGCGAAGGAATCCTACGATAATGCTATGGCTGCTTTATTTGGCAGACATGGTTTAAGTCCGACAATTCCTAATCAAAGAATTTCTTAGACTGATAAATATTTCTATATTTCTAAAATGAAATAAACTTTCTACTAATCTAAACACTCTTGAAGTATAATAATTAAAATGTCATCCAAACCATTTGTAAGTGTCATTACACCTACGTATAATCGCCGTCGTTTCCTGAAAACAGCAATTGATGTAATGGCACAACAAGAATATCCAATGGATCGTATGGAATGGATTATTTTGGATGATGGGACTGATAAAGTGGAGGATCTTTTTTTACCTGAAAAACTTCCAAAGAAGTTTCCCAAAGTTCGCTATGAATTCTCACCTGAAAAACTATTAATTGGACAAAAGCGGAATCGTCTTAATGATATGGCCACAGGTGATATTATAGTTGCCTGGGATGATGATGATTATTATTCTCCTGATAGAATCTCCCACGTAGTCCAGAAATTTCAGGCAAATCCCAGGATTGAATTGGCAGGGTCATCAAAAATTTATATGTATTATTATGATATTAAAACAATTTATGAAGTAGGTCCCTATGCCCCCAATCATGCTACGAACGGTACAATGGCTTGGCGAAAATCCTATAGCAATCGTTCAAGATATGATGAAACTGTAACTCATGCTGAGGAGAAATCTTTTTTACAGGACTATAGAAATCCCATGATTCAACTGGACCCACTTAAAGTCATGCTAGTTATGAGTCATCGTGATAATACTTTTGATAAAATTAAACTTCGTGATAATAATTCACTTTTTAAGAAAACTTCATTAAAACTAAAAAATTTTATTAAGGATAATAAACTTCGTGAATTTTATGCAGAAGGGTAATTCAGGTCTAATCTAAACAAACAGTAATATTCAGAGATTAGTAAGTAGGTAGATTAATGTCTGAATATGTACAGCAGCAGGTAGGTTATCTTAATTCCATTTTTGAAAAAAGTTTGGATGAAAATTCCCCTCAAGCCAAACAGCCAAATTTAATAAAAACCCAATTATTTCCCCACCAGAAAGCTTGTTTATATGAAATGATTTCAAGAGTTAAAAAACCAAAATTCGTATGGAACAATCAGACAGTTTTTTCCAAAATTGGAATATTAGGAGATCAACACAATTCAGGAAAAACACTGACTGCCTTAGCATTTTTAGCCCATGATATAGAAGCTCCCATAATTCCTCAAACAAATGAGCTTCATGGAAATTCAAATGCCTATTTTTTCAGTATACAATCCTATCAGGAAAATATTGAGCTAAACCGATCCATGCCGATTAATGTAATTTTAGCACCTAGCCATCTTATTTATCAGTGGAAGATTACTATAGAAACCCATACCAATTTAAATGTGTTCACTATAGATACCAAAACTAATTTATCAGGTATTAAAGAGATACCCCATAATTCCATTTTTTTGGTTAATTCTCGTCTTTTTAAATATTTTAATACATTTTCAATTGGTAGAAATCTTCATTACAAATATTTTATCATTGATGAAGCAACATTTATATATTTATCTGTAAATGATCCTCACATTGATGCTGGATATATATGGCTAATTACAGCTGAATGGATACCTCTCATGGTTAAGCAATTAATTAACATTAATTTACAACAATTGATTAGTACTGAGTCATCTGTAAATACAGAATTTATGGAAATTCTAGAAAATTATAAAATATCCTATCAGATTTATGAAATTAACAATACATATATTAAAAATTATATACCATTTCATCACGATGGTCGATATTCAATGATTATTCGTTCAGCAAACAGATTTATAAATCAAAGTCTACCAAAAAGACCCGAAATTATTAAAACTATTCATTGTCGTCCTCATTTTAATATACATTCACTATTCTCATTTTTTAGTCTTCAAGGGAATATTGATAAACTTTCTAGTTTTCTGCCATATATTTATCATGATTTAAATATACAATCATACACACACAATGAAATTCTTGAATATGAATTTTTTGGAAATATGAATTTATATTTATCAAGATTTAATGATGATTGCTCTATTTGTCTTGAAAATCCAAGACAAAAGATTCTAACTCCTTGTTGCCGACGTATTTATTGTGCTACATGTATATTTAAAAACTATTTTCAGAAACTAAAATGTCCAACATGTAGATCTGAGCTTAATATTTGTAATATTAAAGTTATTGATCCAGATTTTTCATCATTAAACAATTCATTGAAATATCGTGATGATTCTCTATTAAATTACCTTCAAGATAATTCAGGAAATAGGACAATTGTTTACTCGGCACATCAGAACATTTATTATAATATTAAGGAAAAATTAGACCAGTCTGGAATAAACTCAGAGTGTCTAGAATATAGTGCTAGTTCCAATTTAAAAAAAATAAAAAATTTTCAGGATAAAAAGTATACAGTACTTTTTATTTCGGATGTTCTACTTTTAAATCTTTATGGTCTAAATTTCGGATTTATAGATTGTTTAATATTTATAAATAATATTCCATATTTTGATTTAAAAAATATTTTGTTGAATAGTGCTGGTAAAGGCCATACATTACAAACATCTTCAAAACCTTTACAAATAGTTGAAATGCGAAATATTCATGATTAGACTGCTTTTTGTAGGATTAGAATAGATTACTAGTTGCTACCAATGAACATTTCTAATTATCTTTGACTTGATACGCCAGCTCGTGTTTTCTTTTTATTTTTTACAGGTATAACAAGATTCTTTTTATCAACTACTGGTAATCCTATTGTTTCAAATATTTTAGGATTTGTTTGGTCAGTTGCCCATTGAACGATACACCGAAAAGGAATATCATTTTCGTTGCTTTGTTTATTCATTTCTTTCCATGCATTAAATAGTGCACTCTGTTTTGTTAAAACTTGTGTATAAACTAGATTTTCAATACTTGGAATATTTTTCTTTGATTCTTTTTCAATCTGAGCCAGATAGTGATTAGGAATTTTAAGTTTTAGTTCATAACTTAATGGTAATAAGTTCCAACATTGGTGAAAGAATGCCCAAAAATCACCACGATCACTTAGACTAATCATTTTTAAAATAGGTAAATAGTAGTTTCCCAAAGTTTTTTCATTTTTACCATAGTATTGAGGAATATTTTGATGGTAGAGAAGACCAGCAAGATTAGCATCTTTTGTTTCCAAATCTAACTCCTCGTTTTCATACCAATGTTCTGTAAGTGTGAACCATGCAGCTTGAATTGCTATGTGTATATCAAGATCATAGGAAGCGGGAGGTTGAAGTAGTTCTGGTGCTTGGGCTGAAGTTGCTGATACATTTTGAGAATTAATGATGGAACTTACAGTGCCCGTGCCTGTGCCAGTACCTGTGGCAGTACTCGTGCCTGTGCCAGTGCCCATGCCTTTGCCCGTTATTTGACAATACTGAACTAGTTTGCGAATATCATTTAAAGCCAATACATCTCCAGGAATATTATTACCAAACCAAGATGTTAAATAACCCTTTTTAGGCATAGTCATAAAACAGGTTTTACAATACTTCAAAAGTTGCTGCATATTTCGCCCCTCCAAAATATTACAAATTAAAATTAGTGGACAATCTTCCTTAAAATTTCTCTTTGATTTAAGATAATCTAATAACTCCTGTAAACCACCTTTTTCACCTTGTGATAAACCATCCATTTCATCAAGCAAAATAGCACGGCCATTTGGAGTTTCTTGATGAATCCATTTACTAATCCCAATACTCGTAAGCAGAGGCATTATTGTATCACGAAAAGATGAACCAGTTCTCGTATGACTAGCATTAAATTCTTGAACCCAATATTTCTCATCTTGGCATACACGATAAACAAGTGTTGTTTTGCCGATTCCAGGATTACCAATTAATAAAAAGGCAGGTGTTGAACGTTCTTTCAACCATGTTTTAAGTGATTGCTCTATTTCTGGATGAAAGCATGTTGTTTCCTGTTTAGGATTTGAACTTCGTACCATTAATTTATAAAATAAATATAGGTTTAGACTTAAAGTTTAAGGGCATTTTCCACCTCCTGGAACTGTATTTTGAGAAGGTGTGATATTTGTTGAAATACCATCCGTAATACCTTCCCATGTTAATCCCTTTGCCTTTGTACTTTCTCCTTTTACCATTCCTGGTGTTAGATTAAAGAAATAGGCGGGATTTGAGTTGTTAATTGGTCCAGGAGGGAGTTTTTGAATACCATTATTAATACTTACACCGATTGGATCAACACAGGTATCCTGACCTTGATTTTTGTAATAATATAGATAATCGGGACATGTGTTTATATATGGTGGCCATGGTACATTCGTTTTCGTTTCCATAAAACCGGGAGAAGAAAACCATCTTCTACCAAAATATGTAAAAATAAGAATTGATCCGATTAAAAACATCACTCCAGTAGCAACCTGACCATTTCCAAAAAATATACCAGTGCCTGAAATGCCCACAATAGCACAATAGGCAACATACAGTAATAAATTAGGATCTACTTGAATCATCCCCGTAAGTGAGATAACCCAAACTATAAACAATAAAATTAAAATCAGGGCAATTAAAAGACCAGTTATTGTACCCCCGTTCATACTCTAGTGTATTACAACAAGAAAAACTGTTCGATATTCAGAATCATATCGTATAATTTTATATGTTTATGAGGCTAATAAACTTCATAATAATTTAGATTCTAGATTAATATGAAATAGCGTAAAAATACTCTGAAAAATAGAAAGAGTCTTCTTCCTTCCGATCGCTAATCTGTTTATCCGTAGCGGAAGATAGGGTTGGCCACACCGAATGGTACTGATGTACCAGCCATCTCTACGTAATAGCTGTTGAAGTCATTATCATCAGTTGTGCTGAAGCCACCCGTCACACCCTCGTTGTTTGCCACCCAATTGGTATTTGTCATACCACCAGTTGTTGACAGGGTTAGCTGCTGTACGCGACGGAATGTACGACCGCTGGACACGATCTGACGACCCATATCGCGCAGCAGGAATGTCGTGGCGGATGAGAAGTTACCAGGCACACTGACAGTTGCCGTTGAAAAATAGCCTACCATGCTATTAGGATTTGTGCTGACATTGTTAGGAACAAATACGTTGAACTGTGTACCAGGTAAGGCCCAGAAGTATGGAGTATCTAGAGGAATCTGCTTTCTGAAGGACAGAAGGGACGTCATTTATATATCCTTTCTTTAGATTTTTTTTGGCACACCTCCGTATCATTGTGCAACTGCCATCGCACCTCCGTATCATTGAGTACAAAAAATTCCGATGGCCTTTCCTCCCTCGGACGCAAAGTATGAATTTACAAAAAACTTTTATATCCTTTAGTAAATAAGAGAAATGGCATATACATATACTGAGGCTAATTCAGAAGGAGCTCCCATACCGGATTTTCAATTACCGTATTCGGCATATGGATATGGAGGACAGAATGGTAGAGTAAATCTAGCTGCCCAGCCACGTTTAAGTGCCGGTGGTGATTCAGTTCCAAGATCCGCTGGATTTGGTTTTTTAACAACCGCCGAAAATAATTTTCAACTTGATATGATTCGGGGAAACTGGGAGAAATCTCCCGTAAGCGATCGCTTCTTTACCCCAGAGAATGTTGCCTTTATTCAAAATGCTATTCGCCGTGGTGTCTATGATAAAAGCGGATCTCGTAAATATGTTATTGATGAACAAGATGTCGATGAAATTAAAATAATTATGCGGTCCATGTATCTTACTTACGGTCGTAACAATCAGTTTGATATTGAAGGCCAAGTAAATGAGCTCAATCAATATGTTATAGAGTGGGCAGTACCCCGTATTTTAAGTGAAATTGACCACTATGTATACTATCTGAATGATATTACCCACATGCCTGTACCTTTACAACAACCACAATCAATGTCATCAGCAGGAACGCGCTCACTACCATTTCAACCTTTAATGTAATAATGTAGATTAACTACATTAGTTAGAATTTTCTTAAATGAAAATCAAAAATGTGGTGTTAGTTGTTCAGCAAAAATACTGTAATTTGGAGATAGATTCAACAAATAATTTCTGGGGACTTGGCGATATAATTCGCGGCTTAGCTGATTTACATGAATTATGTTTATCACTAGGCTGGAACTGTTACGCTGATTTAACAAATCATCCAATCGGAAATTATTTAGATTGTGATGCCTCAACTAAATCACCTTTTGAGATTAATAAGGAAATTGTGCCTTTTGTTTGCGATATAGAGACATATATAAATAATAATCATGATTCAGAGACTCTATTTTTTTTTTCAAATCAATTAATTCATCCAATAAATGAAAAATACAATTCAATAACAAAACAATTTATAAAGAAGATTTTTAGACCGTCAGGAGATCTTCAAAAACAAATTTCAGAAAAATTACAGCTACTTCCTAATCCATTTACTATCCTACATTTCCGTGTTGGTGATGAAGATATTGTCAGGCAAAATTCCAAATTTTTAATATCATTGTATCCAACAATTTCAAATCTTTATAAAAAATATTCATATAATAATTTAAATCCCATAGTTCTAAGTGATTCCAAAAATCTTCGTGTAAAATTATTGGAAGATTTTAGTGGAGTAAATACTATAAATTACGATGATAATACTACATTGGCACATCTTGGTTTTCATTCAAATCCAGAAGCAATAAAAAATTCTATGGTTGAATTCTTCTTAGCTACACATGCTACTAAAATTTATGGATATACATCGTACACTGGTACTTTTAATGTATCAGGATTTGTAAGAATGATAGGTATGATTTATGATATTGGTGTTAGGCCGATGAAACTAGATTCTTAGATTTCTTTGCTAGACGAATCTTTCCGCCTGCTGTCGGCTGACTAGATGTTGCTGCCTCTGCTGTTCTCACAGCACAGTATTTGACCCAGGCATCTTCAAACTCCGCTAAATCTTCGGTCCACATTTGTACATTACTTTTGCTTGAAATAACTGAAAACTTGTCCCGAGCTTGTGCTACTTCGGCTTCTAGTTGAGTAACAGCAGTCGCCTTGACTCTATCAATTCGCATACGTAGTACGAATTCATACGAATCAATTACCTTTGGGTCCGCTCCATCCAATGTTGGTACTCCAACACTACATAGTGACTCAACAATCTCAGCATCCTCCTTGCGAGCCAAATTTAAACGGCCGTCCAAAATTGCCCGAATAAATATTAGTTTTGCCTCGGCTTCACTAATTTCTCGCCGAAGTCCTGCCAAAATATTAGCCTTGCGTTCTTCATATGCTGGTAAACGCCGTTGAAAGAAGGCTTCCAGAATATCGCCGACTGATCCATATTTTTTAATATTAAAATCACAGTCAAACGCATACATATTCGTAGTTTTCCAGCTCTTAGTTAGTTTGAAGTTCTTCTCAAAAGCCATAGGATTACTACGCACTTCTTCAAATCCGTCGTCTGTAAAATACAGAATAAACTTAATATCCTGATCAGTATAGAGATCATCAAAGGAACGGAGACCATACGAATCAGTTAAATCATCGTTCTCACTTCCGCCTCCTGTTCCTACTGATCCTGTGTCTGCCTTACCTGTACGTCCACCACGAGCACTAGCACGGCTACTACCAGCCTCTTCTAGCTGGCATAATTTATCCAGGAATACTTTATAAGTCTTGGTCCACATACCCACAGGTAGTTCAGTGATAGTAACTGTTTTTTTATCTTCATCCATTAACCAGGCACCTTTGGTTACCCATGTTGTATCATCTGTGCGAACAATTGGGCCACGAAATCCAAACCACCATGGATCCAATTGACGCCCAGCAAGAGTTGTTAGCCCGTCTGTCCCTGCCAAACGAGCCCGCAACAATGCAACAATTTGTTGGGGATTGTAGGGCAGAATTTTAGTGGAATATCCAGTTCCAACACCAATACATCCATTAATCGCAAGAAGAGGAACAACTGGTAAGTAATATTCTGGTTCAACAGTTTGACCATCATCTTCAGTCCAATGAAGAAGTGGCTTATCCTCATTCCTAAAAACTTTTTCAAGAAGACCCTCCAAACATGTGTGAATATATCTTGGAGAAGCTGAGTCCTTTCCACCCATCAATCTTGAACCAAACTGCCCATTTGGTCGCAGGTAATTTAGATTATTACTACCTACAAATGTCTGAGCCATACCAATAATAGCCTCATTCAGAGATGCTTCACCGTGATGATAGGCTGCATTTTCACTTACATATCCCGCCAGCTGAGCCACACGGATTTCATTCCACAAATTCCGTTTAAAACACGAGTACAAAATTTTCCGCTGTGATGGTTTCAACCCATCCATAATGTGTGGAAGTGAGCGAATATTATCAGCATTGCTAAAATGAATTAGTTCATTGTTTACAAATGCCGAGAAACTCGCCTTGCCATCAGCACTAATTACTAATTGACGCTTAGCATCGTATGTACCGAGCCACTCCTTGCGATCATCAGCTTTCTTTTTATTAAATGCAAGATCCATTGCGCCATCGGTTGTTTCATCCCAGCAATAGGCAACCTGGTGAATTTCACGAAACCATTCTTTTGCCTCTTGAGGTGTAGATGTGCCAAGACCCTTGTAATATTTTGTTGTCCATCCACGACGTTCACCTCCAGGTCCTGATTCTCTCCAAGCATCATATTCAGCCTGATTATAGAAACTAATCTGCTCTCGTCCGCGAGATGCTTTGAGGAGTGGTGTTAGAAGTGAACACATAAAACCCGCACGAAGGAGGGATGGCCATTCACAATGAAAGAAATTCATTAATAGACCTTTAATATGTGAGCCATCATTATCCTGGTCAGCCATGACTTGAATCCTTCCATATCGTAGCACCTTCAAATCAGAATATGTTTTACCAGATTCAAGACCCAAAATACGCTTAATTGCACACAGCTCTTCATTAGCATTGAATTTAGCCACGGAAATATCACGAACATTTAGCAATTTTCCCTTAAGAGGAAAAACACCCCATCGTTCGCGCCCTACTACAGAAAGACCAGCAATAGCAGATGAGGCGGCTGAATCTCCCTCTGTAAGAATTAGTGTACATTCACCCGATTTGGATGTACCAGCCCACAGAGCATCATCAAGTTTTGGAATACCACGAAGTGTGGTTCGTTTCTTACCATCCGTCTTCTTTGCATCCCTTGCATTCTTTGCTTCGAGAGCCGCCTTGGCTTCCTCAAGCAATCCAATCTTCAGAAGACCTTTTACAAATTTTTCGCTAAATACAGGTACTGAACCAAATTTTGCTACAGGTGTTGTTAGACATTCTTTTGTCTGACTATCAAATGATGGATTTACAATTGTTGAATTTATAAATAGGACAATCTTGTCCTTAATTTGACCAGGTTTTACATCTACTTTCTTTTTCTTGGCCGCTTCACAGAAATCAGTAAGAATATGTCGTGAAACATATTCAACATGCTTTCCACCTTTCCGTGTAAGAATACCATTTACAAAACTTACATGTCTTTCATCAGGTACTTGGCCAGTACTGGCATCGTCTTCCGTGTAAAGAGATGATGTAAGAATTGCTCCAACTTGCCAACGTTGTCCATAGTCTTCATAGACATGAGAACCTGTTTGTGATCGCTCATTTAGAAAGAGTTTCATATATTTTTCAAAATTATTAATTCCACATGGTGTTCCATTCCAGAGAACTTTTACATCTGAACCGACCATGGCCGCAAGTTCAAGAATACGTGTATGGAAAACAGCGAGCATATCATCTGAAATCTTACCTGTCTTATCAAAGCAAGATCCATGAAAACGTTTCCAATCTGGAGTAAATTCAATACGAACATTACCACGGCTAGCAGTACTTTTTTTAATAGAAGCCTTGCCACAATTACTCATATTGTTTTGCCAGACCTGACGGTATTCCTTTCCACTTGCTGGACAGCGAGTATCAATAACAAACTGTTGTGAAAATATATTTGCCAGTTTTGCGCCATATCCATTTTTACCACCAACAATCTTCTCCTCAGTTTTATCATAATTGTTAGATGTAAGAAGATGGCCGAAAATAAGTTCGGGAATCATACATTCTTCTGTTGAATGTGGTTCAATTGGAATTCCATCTCCATCATTTTCTACTGTAATAAGAGTGGAACCTGATACTCCACAGTTTACGCTTACTTCAATCTTTTTCACAGGAATTCCTGTAAATCCTTGACTGGTTGAACGTACATATGCATCCCGCGCATTAACAATGAGTTCATCAAATACTTTATAAAGTCCTGGATTAAAAGCAATAGAACGCCACATCATTTTTCCAGCTTCAGTATTATAGATCCAGCGATGGGTTATTTCCGTATCAATAGAACCAATGTATGTATCAGGAAGTTCAAGAACATGCTCTCGATGAGATAGTTTCTTATAATTTGCCTGAACAGTTTGGGTAACGGTATTCGCAGCCATTTTCTGGTTTTGTAAACTTGTAGTTGATATGCCTAGGATCTTTAGATTAAGTGCTATCGTCAATTTTTTAGCTCAGTGAATTTGTAGACTTATTTTTATTTAGGATGTAGAAAATATATATATTTAATTTAGAGAATGCCACGCAAAAGGAGACAAAATGGCGGAGAGGTACAACCTTTTCCATCACAATACTATGGTTCAAATCGCTCCAGCTCTTTTAACTTGGGACAGATAGGACAAGCAGGGCAGGCAGGGCAAGATTTAGTTAAAACTTCTGGAGAAATGGTTCGTAATTTCTTACCTCGTTTTAGTACGCAAGGAGGTCGCAGCCGCAGCCGCAGCCGCAGCCGCAGCCGTCGCAACAAAACTCGTAGAGGTGGTTTTGTACCATCAGTTATGGAGCCTTTCTCAGCAGCTACTTCGAAATATGTTGCCCCAGTTGCTTTATTTGCCGCCTATAAATTTATGACAAGTAGAAAAAAGAAAACACGTCGCAATCATTAGATATGATTTCACATCTTAATGTTATTTTCCCAATGTTATACGGATTTTTAATGGCGGTTAATGATGTTGTTACATTCTCATTTGTAAAATACATATCATTAGGAACTTTAAAATCAAGTTTATGGTATTTAATTCCTATGTATCTTTATTCATTTCAGCCCTTGTTGCTTGCTTCAGCTATGCGCTATGAATCTCTTACGGTAATGAATTTGACTTGGAATATTCTAAGTGATATTTTAGTCACAGCAATGGGTCTTTTATTTTTTAAAGAACAAATTGGATCAACAAAACTTCTTGGAGTTTTAATGGCAATTGTTTCACTAACTTTAATGCGTGGTGATGATTTATTTCCACAGATTTATCAAAAATTTTCTGTTAAATGAAACTATCCAATCCAGATCTCTTAGCCCTGTTTAAAGACTTACCACAAACTCAAAATAAGTGTGTGTGTGATTGTAAAGATGTCTTCTTTAGCGAAACCTCAAACCAACCAAAATGGAAATCTCTTTGAATTTCGTACAGTCCAAGCAGCTGTTATTAAATCTCTTATTGAAGCTCTCAAGGAACATCTTCCAGAGGCCAATTTTGAATTTGATAGTACAGGAATACGTATAGTTGATGTTGATGAAACACATATTGTCCTTACATATTTAAGACTACATAGTGAGCGCTTCGAGTACGCTTTCTGCCCAGTCAAATATATTTTAGGAATTAACATGATGTATCTTTTTAAACTAATTAAAACAATTTCAAACACAAGTACATTAACATTCTTTCTAGCGGCCAATAGTCCAAACAAACTAGGTATTCGTGCTGAGGATGCTGAAAAAGGTATGACACAGACGTGGATGATGAAAATGTTTGATACCAATATTGAAAATATTGATTTGCCTAATATAAGTTTTTCAAGCATTATACATATGCCTTCAGCCTCCTTTCAGAAGATTTGTAGGGATTTTAGTATGGCCGAGAAGCTAGAAATTCGGTCAACTAATTCTGATCTTGTTTTTCGCTGTATTGGAGAATTTGTTGATGGAGAAACTATTGTCATGTCAGATAATCAAAATGGTGTAAGAGTACAAAATTCTGGTGATCAAAATGAAATAGTTCAGGGTATTTTTGAACTAAAATACTTGGGTTTTTTTACCAAATGTACAAATCTGTGTCCTACGGTTGAGGTTTATATTAAGAATGATTATCCCCTGATTCTTCGGTACTTTGTTGGAAATTTGGGTGAAGTTCGTTTTGTTTTGGCTCAGGCTCGTAAACGTACAGTGTAATGTCACGTTCCAGCATCCGTCCCCGTCCCCTACCCCTACCTCCTACCCCCCAGTTCTTCCATTGCGCTAATAAGTTAATCCCCATTTTTTTATTTTAAATAGGGATTTACTTCATCAAGTAAGTAAAATGATTCAGGAAATAATCCTGATATGTGGTGTCATATATATAATTGTATGGCTTTTTTATCAGGAATCAGTTCCAGAATTTCGAATTAATCAGATTGAATGGTCAAATCGTTCAACAATTTCTTCAATTCTTCCTGAAAAACTACCTATTGTTGTCAGAAATATTCAGCAGCCTACTATTTGGACGCATGAAGATGTATTAAATCGCTCTGTATATTCTACGGTTCCAGTATTTGCTAATCAGACAATTTCAAAATGGTTGTCTCGGATTTTGAATTTAAATACGCAATTTGTAAATACGCCGTGGGGATTAGAACACGCCAGATTACTTGGATCAAATTCAGGTATTGATACGTGGACAGCAAGATGGATTAATGAATTGATGTATCCTCCTTATGCTAATTTTATTGGCCAACCCAAATCGTCCTGTTGGATCGGGGCACGATCAATTTGGAAATCGTGTGCTCCTTGGACAGCAGTTATTCCGACAGAAGGTGAAATCGTTGTATCTATAATGCCATCGAAGGGCTATAGCCATGCCCTACCTACAAATCCAGAAAACTACTGGTTACCACGAATTACCAGATTTGATACGCCTTTTGTTGGAGATCTTAAATTTATTGATATACGGTTGCGCCCAGGTCATATGTTTTTGATTCCAGCGCATTGGATTATTTCATGGGAAGAAAGTGACTTGGATAAAGATGGATTGGCAGAATTTGGTTTGAAGAATCCACCTATGGTCTGCCTTGTTGAATTTCATAATTTTTTTTCAATAATTGAGGATTGGAAGATGTTAAAGTCCTCTCGCATGTTTAAGATAGAAAATGTCAAACAGAGAACAGGGCCAGTTATCTCCTATCAGGATGAAATTGAATTTAGAGAAGCTGAGCTACAATCACGATCCGAACCCCAACCCCAGCCTGAGTCCAAGTCCGAGTCAGGAGACGGACAAGGAGACCGACAAGGAGACCGACAAGGAGACCGACAAGGAGACGGACAAGGAGACGGACAAGGAGGCAGTCGCGGAGGAGATTTATCAGGTAATCCAAAAACATATAGAGAGTTTCAAGATTCAGATGATGAAAATTGATGATACACTACAAATCCTTAGATATTTACAATCAGATTTTAATCTTATTGAAAATATACATCTTCATCTAGAAAAATTGATGTAATAATTATAATTATTGACTGTAAGACCCAATGGCAAATCAAGACTTTATTGATTCAGAGCTAAGTGCTCTAGGTTTATCAGATGAACAAAAAAAGGTGTTTAATGATGTAATAAAAGGTCATAGTATGTTTATTACAGGTGATGGAGGCACTGGAAAATCATTCTTAATTCAATCAATTAAGAATAATCTTTCACGTATTTATACTGGACCTCCACAACTTCAGGGATTTGTTGAGGCTGAGGATGGTTCACGTAAATTTACATCTGGCCCTCGTAAAAAGAGAGTAAGTGTGACTGCTCTTACAGGTTGTGCTGCTATTTTACTTGGTAAAGGTGCTAAAACAATTCACTCATGGGCTGGTATTGGAAAAGGACAAGGAACGTATGCAGAACTTTGGCAAAAAGCGAAACGCGGTAAGGCTTATTATAATTGGCTCTCAACCGATGTACTTATTATTGATGAGGTAAGTATGCTAACTGCTGAACTTCTTGATAAACTTAATAAAATAGGTAAGAAACTTCGTGCTAATTCGGCTCCTTTTGGTGGTATTCAGGTACTTATGTTTGGGGATTTTTATCAGTTGCCACCAATTATTAAAGAAGAAGATCTCAAGGCCCAGGAAAACCCACAAGCAAGATTTGCTTTTCAGTCAGAGTCCTGGTCTGAAATTATTGGTAAGACACATGTTCTTACACAAATTTATAGACAATCTGATCCTGTCTTTCAGCGCATACTTCGTGAGATTCGTAGGGGTGTTCTGACGGAAGAATCTGATACTATTCTAAGGAGTAGAATTCTAGAAACTTGGAGAGATAGACAGATTCGCCCAACTCTTATTTATCCACGCCGTGCTGAAGTTGCTATGATTAATGAAAATAATTTAAATGCTTTGGCGCCTCCAAAATATACTTTTAAGGCTGATATTAGTTTTACTAATAAATTAAAAAATGGTAATTTTAATCGTCAAGATCCTGAGTTTATACGTGCTACGTATATTATGGATTCTGAGGCACCTTATGTCCCTGAATTGGTATTAGCAAAAAATGCTCAGGTTATGCTTATTGTTAATTTAGATCTTGATAATGGATTATGTAATGGTTCTCGTGGAATTGTAGTTGATTTTGAAGAGCCTGGGAATATTCCAATTGTAGAATTTATTAATGGAATAAAAATGCCGATAGGAAAAATGGCATGGGAATATGAAGATGAACGATTTGAGGGTGTTCATCGTACACAAATTCCATTAAGACTAGCATATGCCTGTACAATTCATAAGAGCCAGGGTGCTTCAATTGATTGTGCTCTAGTGGATATTGGACAGAGCTGTTTTGAATATGGCCAGGCATATGTGGCGCTTTCTCGTGTGCGGAGTCTTGAAGGTCTCTGGATACATGATTTTGATCCACGCACAATACGAGCGCATCCACATGTTGTAGACTTTTATGAAAACTTAGCTAGTTCATGTTAATATCATTCTTCTCTACCCAGTTCTCATAATCATATATATATAAAATAAGTGCCTCAGCCTGCCAAGTATTCCAAAAGCTCATACAAATATTTATTAGTTTTTAATGATATAAAACATGTATTTGTTGGTTTAAATACACCATTTAATAATAAATATATATGAGTATTGCGCCAATTATAACAGCGAAAGATTCAAGTTTTTTATCAAGTTACAATACAGGGTTAGGTAATGTTTTATTTCAAATAGCATCTACATATGGACTTTCAAAAAAAACAGGTAAACAACTTTCATTTCATAATGTTGTAAATTATTGTAATATTTTAAAAAATAGATTTAATTTTAATCATTTTGAAACAATTTTACGTAAATGTATGAAAGTAATAAATATGGAAAAATCAATTGTAATTAAGGAACCTGACATTATTCAAAAATATGCTCCAGAAATATTGACTAAAATTAATAGTATTACATGTCCTAATACGATGATAAATATAATAGGTTATCTTGAATCAATTCATTATTTTATTGACTATATAGAAGATATTAGGGAATTATTTTTACCAGATCAAGATTCTATTTCAATAATAAAACAAAAATATCCTATTCTATTCACAGATGAAGAAACAGTTTCAATTCATTTTCGTTGGCATGAATATAGTTATACATTTGATATCAATTATTATCAGGAAGCTATATTATATATAAAAAATAAATGTACAAAAAAACCATATTTTCTTCTCTTTTCAGATGATTTAGAAAAAATCCCATTAGAACAATTAGGTTTATTAAAAGAAAATATAATTATTGTTAAGAATGATTATGATTACTTGGACTTATGGACTATGTGTTATTGTAAACATCATATTTCTTCAAAATCAACTTTTAGTTTTTGGGGTAAAACAATTTTATATAGAGAAGATAGTATTGTAATTTCTCCAAAAAAATTAAATGTTGATTGGTATTTTGATTCTATAAAACTATAATTATTATACTTAATTATACTTAATTAGTACTTTTTATTTATTAATCTAAAGAATTCAAAATAATAATTAAAATAATAATCAAATAATGTTTAATAAATTAAGAGAATTTGGTCAGCATTCTGTATATAGTTATGATATAAGCAATCATACATTTTTAGATTTTTTTCAGGAATTATATAAAACAAAGGAATTAGATAAACTTCATCAAAATAAGACTGAATTTGACAAGAATAATTTATCTGATATTGAAACATCTTTACATAAAATTTTTTATGCCGAAATAAAATCTAATGATACTTTTAAAAAACTATATTGTAATTTCATACAAGATATACATAAAAACTTTTTTGGACAAGAAAATATAATTATATATCAATCTTTTCCAAGCATTCGTTTTCAATTTATAAATAATGTTACAGTTCCACCACACTATGATTCAGATGATCTTGGAAAACATCCATTGGGTGAGAAAAATTTTATAATTCCTATAACTAATATGAAAGGTAGTAGAAGATTATTTATTGAATCTGAACCTGGTAAAAAAGATTTTCAGGGGATTGATTTGGAATATGGCGAATTATTTTATTTTAATGGAAATAAATGCACACATTATAATCAAGTAAATATTGAAGATAATATTAGAATTTCACTTGATTTTCGTATAATATTACTCAAAGATTATATGGACTATATTCAAAGTGGAAATATTACATCTACAAATCCTCGTGATCCTGAAAAGAAACGCGTTCCAACAAAAATGATAATTGGAGGTTATTATCAGGCAAGTTATAAAAATGAATCAATAGAAGAAATGATGAAATGGCATTTTCAAAAGGATATGATTCTACAATCTCAACCTAGTTTTGATTGTAAAGAAGGAGAAGCATGCTTTGATTATTTAAAAGATGGTGATAATTTTATAACTGAATTCAAAAAAACGGAAGAACTTGAAAAAATGATAAGTGATTATATCGGTTGTAAACATGTTATAATGACAACAAGTGGTAATATGGCTTTAATTTTAGCTCTTTTGGCATATGAATTTAAACAAGAGGATGAGATAATTGTTCCAAACTATACTATGATTGCTACAATTAATTCAATAAAATTTGTTGGTGCCAAACCAATAATTGTAGATGTTGATGCTAATTCCTTTACATTAAATTTACAAACAATTAAAAAAGCACATACTTTAAATACACGTGCTATTATGCATGTATCACTTAATAATCGTCATTCTAATATTAATGAAATTACTGAATATTGTAAGAACAATAATTTGATATTAATTGAAGATGCTGCTCAAAGTCTTGGTTGTTTTTTAGATGGAAAACATTTTGGTACATTCGGTGAAATAGGATGTTTTTCATTAAGTACACCTAAAATTATTAGTACTGGCCAAGGTGGTTTTTTAACTACAAATAATGACCATTTAGCAAATCGTATCCGAATGATTAAAAACTTTGGACGAAAAATAAGTGGATTAGATATATTTGAGGTTTTTGGTATAAATGGGAAATTTACTGATATTCAAGCTGTTATTGGTATTGAACAAATGAAAAAACTTCCTGAAAGAGTTAAAAGAATACGTGAAATTTTTGATTTATATTATAAATATTTACCAAACTTAATGCTGAAACCAGAATTTGATAATTGGATTCCATGGTTTATAGATATTTTTACTAATGATCGTGAATTACTTATTGACTTTTTGAAAGCTCATAATATTCAAACTCGCTCAACATATCCAGAAATTAATAAAACACCTATGTATTTTGAAGATTGTGACCTAGAAAATAGTAAATATGTTTCAAATAATGGATTATTCTTACCTACACATATGAAATTAACTAATGAACAAATTATATATATTTGTAAAATAATAAATATATTCTTTGAATTTAGACTAAAGAATATTTAGACTAGTAATATTTTAGACCAACGAACATTTCAAACCGGCACTAAAAGTAAGAGTAGATGGGGAAACATCACACCGAAGACTATAAACTCTCCGCTGTGAAGTATGCTTTGCGAACAGATAATCAAGTAGAAACCTGTGAAATTTTTGATTGTAAAAGGTCATCTTTACAGGAGTGGATTGATTTATACCAGAAAACTGGTTCTCCTGTAAGGAAAACAAGGAAGAACAGAGTTGCTTACAAAGTCAAGAAGGAACATATTGAATTTCTGCGTGAGGAACTCAAAAAAAAACCTGATATTTTTATGTCTGATTTGAAGGAACTGCTGGAAAAGAAGTATCCCAATGTTGAACTCACAAGAGTCCATATAGGCAGACTTTTACGAGATAATAACAAGACCAGAAAGCGTCTGCGAAAAATCCACCAACCTGCGACATACAGAGGCAAACCAAGAGAGCATCAAAAAGAGGTCAGCACTTTCATACAGGAAGCAAGGAAGTATTCTATGGATAAAATCATCTGCTTAGACGAAACTGCTTTGTATCCTGCTTTGCATCCTTCCTATGCTCGTTGCGATAGTGGTAAGAGATGCTATGTGAAAACGACAGATAGTAAAGTCTTCAAGCATTATTCTTTACTGGTCGCAATCACAAATAAAGACACTCTTGGTTATGAACTCTACGAACAAGTAGCGGTAAATGCTGAACGATTAGCAGAATTCATTACTACACACATCAAGGGTAAATATACAGACCATCTTATCATTATGGATAATGCTATGTTCCACAAATCACCAGAGGTAAAGAAAGCAGTAGAAGAATCTGGAAACAAGATAATTTATAGCGTCGCATATTATCCGAGATCTAATCCCATAGAGCAGTATTTCAATCAGGTAAAACACTATATCAAGAAAGAATCGCCGATTAGTTTTGCAGACATCAAGAAGACCTTAGAAAAGAGCATCAAACAGGTCAACGAGAAGAACTACAAGAACTATTTCATACACGCCTTTAATGCTGAATGGTTGAAGAAGGACAGAAAGACTCGTCGCCGACCCCCTAAACTCTATAAAAATTGATTCTCCGGATTTCACTAAAAAGTGAAAGTTAGTGAAAGGGTTAAAAGATTTTGTGCGTCTATATTATAGAACTAAATGGTGAAATATAGTTGTGAAAACTGCCAGAGTGTCTTCGCCCAGAAGGGTCATCTTGAAGCACATAAGAATCGCAAACGATCCTGTAAAAAGGACAACACAATTGAAGCACTTGTGGAGAAGAAAGTTCAAGAGGTTCTGTCAAAAACGAATTACGGAACGGTAAAAATTGACTCCACGACAACGACTATTATACAGTCAAACCAAATGGACTACTCGACAAAAACTCGTGAGGAACTGATTGCTCTTTGTAAGGAGAGGAAAATCAAAGGGTATAGCGGTAAGAAGAAAGAAGACATCGTAAAACTATTAACCGATATTCCTATTCCTGTCTCTATGAAAAATGAAATTGTAATAGAAACAACTAAAGAGCCAAAAAAACTAAATATGATAGATTTATTTGCTGGAACAGGCGCATTCACTTTAGCATTCCAATTAACAAATAATGTAAATGTTGTATTTGGAAATGATATGGTAGAGCATTCAAAACAAATTTATGATGAAAACTTTGATCATAAACTTACACTAAAGAATCTAAACGAAGTAAAAGTTGAAGATATACCATCTCATCATATACTGACAGGTGGATTTCCTTGCCAACCATTTAGTATTGCTGGATTACAAGAAGGATTTAAGGATGAACGCTCAAATGTTTTCTGGAAAATCTTATCTATTATTGATCATCATCAACCAAAATGTGTAATCTTAGAAAATGTAAAAAATCTAGTGTCACACGATGAGAATAGAACATTTACAACTATTAAAGAAAATCTACAAAAGAGGGGATATTATGTAACCTATAAAGTTCTAAACACGGCAGAAATTACTGGAATTCCTCAACATAGAGAACGTATCTATATTGTATGTGTAAAATCAAAAAAAGTATATGATAATTTTAGTTTAGATTTCCCTAAAATTGAAAAGAAATCAGTATCTAACTTTCTTGAAAGTAGTGTTCCTGATAAATATTACTACACAGATAAATCAACAACTTGGACTCTTTTAAAAAGTAATGTTGTTAAGAAAAACACAATCTATCAATACAGAAGAGTATATGTAAGAGAAAATAAAAGTAGTGAATGCCCTACTTTAACTGCTAATATGGGAGGAGGTGGACATAATGTTCCTATTATTCTTGATGATAAGGGTATTCGCAAACTCACTCCAAGAGAATGTTTTAATTTCCAAGGATTTCCATCATCATATAAACTACCAAATTTAAGCGATTCAAATCTTTATAAACTTGCTGGAAATGCTGTTTCTGTTCCAGTTGTAAAACTAATAGCCAATAGAATTATTCCTCTACTTCTTGAGGATTAAATATATCATCAAATGTTCCATCATACACCTTACTACAATACGAACTAATTTGTGGCCATAGAGATTCCCAAGTTATACGAGGACGACGACCTTGTTTCGTTTGGTCTTCAAATGTTTGAGTCTTACTTACTTTTATATTTTTCCATTCAGTTGATGTTCTTTTCAATAAAACTCTGTATAGTATAAACTTATCATTTAACCAGTTTCTTGCATCAAGGAAGTATATTACATCCCAATCAGATGATGGTGTAAATGAAAGAGGTCCATCACTTGTAAAACATTTACATTCTTGTGTGCCTTCTTTTTTTGATTGTAAATCACCCTTTTCACAATCCCATCTTGATGTAGTATCTTTGAGTTTATTATGAAGTATGAACTTTACAATATTTTCACTTATGTCTTCAGGAATACAAGGTAATCTTACTTGTACACCTATTTTTTTAGTGGTATTTATCCTTCCATTAACATACGCCTTATGCAAAGCAAATTGTTCTTTCAAAAGGTCTTTTGTATAAGGATCGTCAGTTATCTCTACTTTTACTGGTGGAATTACCTTTACATCAGTTTCTGCCTCATTTTTTGGTGCTGAAACTGGCGGTTTATCACTATTGGATAGCATATCTACAAGGACTGCCTTATTCTTTCCAGAATAACCTTTAATTCCTTTCTCCTTACAGAGAGCAATAAGTTCTTTAATTGCCATTTTAGAGTAATTCATTTTAGAAAGTTCTTGATTTTGTAGGTGCTTACGAATTTGTTTTGATGGATTCAATTTTTTGGTCGTCAAGTGCCGGTTTAGACCAACGAACATTTCAAACGGGCATTAAATGCCCGTTTGAAAGTGTTGTGTTGTGTCTAGGGGCCGAGAATATTCAAAACCGGCATCCTGAAAGGTGCCGGTTTTGAATGTTCATCGGTCTAATTTCATAATGATCTTAATAGCCTAAAAAACCTTTTTTTATTTCTATAGAATGAAAATAAGAAAATTAGAATTTACAGATTATGAGCAATATCATATTCTTATAAATAACTTTAGAAATACAAAATTTACAAAAGAAGAATTTATAAATATATTAAATGAAATTAATTTATCTAAGAGTGATATTTGGGTTATTGAAATTAATAATGAATTAATTGCTACAGCTACAATTTTATATGAAAATAAATTTATTTATAATATTTGTAAATTTGCTCATGTTGAAGATGTCTGTGTAAAAAAAGAGTATAGAGGAAAAGGATATGGAAAAATCATTATGAAAAAACTTATAGAAGAATCGGTAAAAAATGGCTGTTATAAAATAACCTTAAATTGTGCAGATGAAAATATTAAATTTTATGAATCGTGTGGTCTTACACGAAGAGGAAATCAAATGTCTGAACTTATTTCAAATATTTCTGCTAAATCAGATTAAATTTTTATCAAACATAAAAAATTGATAACATTTTTTTCTCTTCCCAGTCCTTATATTCCCATATAAAATAAGTATCACAGCCGTCTTAATTTTGCCAAATTCTCTCCGGATTTAATATGCTGGGTATCATGTCAAGCCAAACTACCATGAAACAAGTTACTTTACAAAACCAGAATCAACATCAGTTTCACTTTTCTTCATCGGCTGCATCTTCACCCTACTCATCCCCTCAACACAAGGGAATGACAGCATCTGTATCAGGATTGGTAGATGTTTCAGATATTTCCTTGGATTCGGGTGATTTTATTGAACCGATGTTGCGCGAGGATCCGATGCGATTTACTATGTTTCCTATAAAAAAACCCAGGCTATTTGATCTTTATAAGAAGGCAGTAAGTGTTTTCTGGCCTGTTGAGGATGTTGATTTGAGCAAGGATATGAAGGATTGGATAAAGCTGAATCAAAATGAACAGCATTTTATTAAGTGTGTTCTTGGATTCTTTGCTGGGTCTGATGGTATTGTTCAGGAAAATCTGGCACTGAGATTTATGCGAGAAATTCAGTTGCCTGAGGCTCGTGCTTTCTATAGTTGCCAAAACATGATGGAAAGTATCCATAGCGAAATGTACAGTTTGCTCATTGATACATATATCCAGGACCGTGATGAAAAACATCGGATCCTTGATAGTATTCATACAATTCCCTGTGTTGCCAAGAAAGCTGATTGGGCTCGTCGCTGGATTGAAAATACAGCAGAAAATTTTGCCACACGACTTGTTGCTTTCTCTGCAGTGGAGGGTATTTTCTTTAGTGGCTCTTTCTGTGCTATTTTCTGGCTGAAAGAGCGAGGATTGATGCCTGGTCTAACAACATCCAATGAACTTATTAGCCGTGATGAGGGTCTTCATACAGAATTTGCATGTACTATGTATTCAGAACTTGAGAAGAAACTGCCGCGGCCCAAGGTCCATAAAATTCTGCGTCAGGCAGTGCGGATCGAGAAAGAGTTTATTCTAGAAGCATTACCGTGTGCTCTCATTGGAATGAACTCCGCTCTTATGGCGGATTATATTGAATTTGTTGCGGATAGACTATCTACTCAGTTGGGGTGTGGTAAAATCTATGGAAAACAGAACCCCTTTGATTTTATGGAGCGTATTTCTCTCGAGGGAAAGGACAATTTCTTTGAAAAACGTGTGACATCCTATGCTAAGAAAGGTGTTGGAAAATCTGTCGAGCAAATGAAATTTTCAGTCAATGAAGATTTTTAGGACCGCGGGACTACTAAAAATTGATTTTTTCCTTAAAATAATATTCATAAATAATGCTTTCGTATTCAGAAAAAATAGTTGAGACTATAGACCTTTTTCGTTCAAATGATCCTATTTATCAACAATTGTCTTGTCTCTTTCATAAAGAAAAAAATATTCAGATTAAGAATAATTATTTAATGGCCATGGAATATAAAGAAAATATTTATCGGCAATATGCATTAGATATACTAAAAAAATCGGAAAATCAGGATTATCTTAATCTCACTAAAAATTTTATTCATCAATATCATAAAAGTATTGTAGCTACAATAATCTCTCTAATTATTTCCAATTCTTTTTATGAAGTTCCAAATGCTTTGATTTCAATTGTAAGATTAGTTACTCAGGGAATTACTCTTACAATTGTTAGTACAATTTATGTTCCAATTATTACACTTCAGTCAACAATAAATACTGCTTTATCATATATTCCATTATCAAAACCTATTGAATTTGCTTTCAATCCTCAGAATGTGACAAAATCCGTTGGGGAAAGTGTAGATTTAATAGCATGGGAGATATCTAAACAAGGGGGTGATACACTAGCGAACTCATTTTATTATATTGTATTTGTAATAGTTCTAATAATCGTTTACTCAACACTTATATGTCTTGAAAAGTTACAGGAATTTCGTTCAGCTACTGTGTCAATAGGATATATAAATCTTCAATTTGAAAAACCTGTAAGTGTCCAACCCCATCCTGAGCCCCAACCCACCCAACCTACCCAAACCTCCAACAACCTACAAATCCAGAATCATCTCCCACTTCCGCCCCCGCCCCCGCTCCCGTTATTACATGAAAATTCGGATATTGTTCAACCATATAATATGTAATATTAAAACTAAAAGTTAAGATTCATCCAAAAATTATCCTCAACTGTATAATTATTTTTATTTAAATACTCTTTGAACCAATTCGTGTAACGCTTGTAAAGTTCATATCTTACATAAAATGAGCTAATAGCAAGTTCATAAAAAAGAGAATATGTCTGACTCTTATCAAGTCTAACTAAATTATCAATAACAGCATCAGCCAATTTACTTAATATTTCAGTTGCTGCTTGATGATTTTCTTTATTACGATATTCTTGACCAGTTTTTAGAATTTTCTCAATATCAAATCTTTTATGGCAAAAAATATCGATATAGTTCATATTTTGGTGGTTATTAGTTATTTCTAGAGTATTAACAACATCAAAAAATTCTTTGAAAAAAAATACGATTCTTGCTAAAATATCTTGCAATTGTACAACTTTTTTTATTTTCAGTAAATAAACTTTCTGTCTATCTACTTTTTCGTAAACTTGATTAATATCTTCAATTCTACCTCCCATAATTTCATCAATAATCAAGCACCAATTTATATCATAAAATTTGCGGGCGTCTAAATATAAATCTTCATCAGGCTTATCTGTCTGAATTAATCGTAACCCTGACATCATAATTCCGTCTTGAACCCAAGAATTATTTATTTTATCTAACGCTTCTTGGGTTATATTTTTCAATAATTTTTGACTTAATAGACAAACATGGCTAGTATTGAATGGATTGAAATCGCTAACCTGCTTCAAATAAAATAACGAAGACCAGTTCCAAACAATATCCTCTGCCTCAATAAAATCCTTCCTGCCATATACACCGTTTTCAGAAATATTTTGACGTAACAACTCGAGATGTTTGCTATCAGGCAAATCTGATAAATTTACAGGTAGGCAAAGAGTTTTATCAAGAAGACCATATTCTCTGCGTACCTTCCAAATCTTTAAACAAGTCAAATTGTTTCCATAAAAAACACATTCATTATTTAGTTTCAGGAATTCATTTGCCTCCTCAACTCCACTTATATCTTTAAAATATGTAACAAATGTTGTCGATACTACCATATTATATTTTATAAAGTATAATGGTTTTAAGCTGAATCTACCAACCAATCTGGGCAATTTCTTCGTGTATATTCTATCAATCCTCTTTCGGCTTTACTTGTTTTATAAAAATACCGATAACATTCAACTGGATTTGTAGAAATACGATAAATCGGATCCATAGCGATAGCGAATGGAGATAATCCAAACTGACGAATC
>Ga0214917_10000539_pt1 | contig 49956 bp, 42 predicted proteins | sample LL_1208_BB_MetaG_FD_177983 | JGI IMG/M metagenome (GOLD analysis project Ga0214917, IMG submission 177983) | Freshwater microbial communities from Lake Lanier, Atlanta, Georgia, United States - LL_1208_BB | ecosystem: Environmental > Aquatic > Freshwater > Lake | place: USA: Georgia | collected... | reverse complement strand
GACGCCACGGGCCGAAAAAATTACTCCCAAGGAAATCAAGCACGCTGGAGTGGTTGGAGCTGGCGTCATGGGAGGCGGAATCGCCCAGCTTTTTTCGGCCCGTGGCGTCCGGGTGAGAATGAAGGACATCCATTGGGACGCAGTCGCAAAAGGCTATGAATCAGCCCGAAAAATCTTCAAGAAATTAGTTGAGAAAAGAAGGATGAAGCCGTCCGAAATGGATAATGCCATGGCCAGAATTGAAGGCACGACCACTCTTTCAGGTTTTCGGCATTTGGACTTGGTGGTGGAAGCAGCAGTTGAAAATCTTGAAATTAAGAAAAATATTTTCAAAGAACTGGATAGCCTTTTGCCGGAAAGCGCTATTCTTGCGACAAACACATCGAGTTTGTCTGTTACAGAAATCGCTTCGGTAACCCAACACCCGGAACGAGTGGTCGGGATGCATTTTTTTAATCCTGTGGACAAAATGCCTCTGGTAGAAGTGATTTATGGTGAAAAGTCTTCTCCTGAATCCATCGGCTCTTTGGTCAGCTTTTCCAAGGCTCTGGGAAAAACCCCCATTGTGGTGAAGGACTCTCCTGGATTTGTGGTGAATAGGATTTTGGGCCCCTATTTGAATGAAGCAGTCCACTTGTTGATGGAAGGGGTTCGTCCTCTCGAAATGGATCGAGTGATGGAAAAATTCGGGATGCCCATGGGCCCCTGTGCGCTCTTGGATGAAGTAGGTTTGGACGTGGCGAGCAAAGTATCCCACGTTCTGTACGGTGCTTTTGGCGACCGAATGAAATCTCCCGAAGCCATGGCGTCTGTAGTTTCTGAAAAACGATTGGGCAAAAAAGTCGGGCTGGGGATTTACCGGTATGAACAAGGCGAGAGAAAAGAGGACTTGAGCCTGCTCGAAGTCTTTAAACCAAAAGCCAGAGCTTCAGATCTCACGAATGAAGTGATTGTCAGGCGTTTGGTGTACCTCATGATCAACGAAGCTTCTCGATGTGTGGAAGAGAAACTGGTGAGAAATGTTTCTGATATCGATGTTGGGATGATTTTCGGAACTGGGTTTGCTCCTTTCCGGGGAGGGCTTCTCAAATACGCGGATTCATTGGGCGCCGAAACGATTTTGAGCGATTTGGATATTTTTGCCAGAAAATACGGCGAACGTTTCAAGCCGAGCAAGTTGTTGCAAGATTATTCGGTCAACCAGAAAAAATTCTATTCTGAACCCGTGGGCTAGAGGCCGATATCTGTTCGAAAGTGGATTCCGCGCCAGTGAATGGAAGATAGGGCGTGGTAGGCCCTCTTGCGAGCTGCGTCTGGATTTGAATCCAGTGCCCCTACACCGAGAACCCGGCCCCCATGAGAAACTAGACCAGCCGGGGTTTGCTCCACTCCACTAAAAAACAGGAAAGCATCCTTTGGGATTGAATCCAGTCCTGAAATCAGATCTCCCACTTTGGGCGCCTCTGGGTAACCTTGGGAGCAAGCAACTACATAAACAGAAGTATTCGAATCCCATTTTGGATTTTCCAATGTGTTAAGCCGTTTTTTGGCAGTGGCTCTCAATAAAAACAGAAGCGAGCTTTGCAGTCTGGGCAGAACACATTGGGTCTCTGGATCTCCAAAGCGCGTGTTGAATTCAAGTACCGAAGGGTTGCCTTGGGGATCAATCATCAAGCCAACAAAAAGAATTCCTCTAAAATCAAGAGAGGTTGTTTTGAGTTGCCGCAAGAAAGGCAAAATGATCCTTTTCTCAATTTGGCTCTCCAATTCGGGGGTTAGGTGCGGGGAAGGGGAAATGGCGCCCATCCCACCTGTGTTGGGCCCTTGATTTCCATCTAGAACGCGTTTGTGATCCGTAGCAGAAGCCAAGGGGATAAAGCCCTCACCATCACAGAAACCGATGTAACTGACTTCACGGCCTGAAATAAAACCCTCGGCAAGGATTCGATGGGGGCCAGGTCCGAATTGTTTTGTCACCCAAACGGCTTCAGCAAAGTCTTGGACTTGTTTTTTTGAGTGGACAATAACGACTCCTTTTCCTGCGGCCAAGCCATCCAATTTGAGAACCCAAGGCCAAGAAGTGTTTTCGTAATGGACCAGTTCGTTGAAAGACTCAAAAATCTGGGAGGGGGCTGTTGGGATTCCTGCTTCCAACATGAAGGTTTTTGCGAAAATCTTGCTTGTTTCCAAGCGAGCGGATTCACGACTTGGGCCGACCACCAAGATCCCAGAGGACCTGAAAGCATCCGCAAACCCTTGCTCAAGCATTTGTTCTGGCCCAATCACAACGAGGTCAACAGAATTGTGGGAGGCTGCCGAAACCAACTCATCCAATGAAGAGCAGGCGCCCAAATCTGAAAATCCCGAAAGTCTGGCCCCTGCGTTTCCGGGGTGGAGCCAAATTTTATGGCACTCCCTTTGTTCTTTGAGCTTCCACGCCAAAGCATGTTCGCGGGCTCCCGAACCAAGTATCAGTACATTCATCGTTGATTAGGCTAATCGGTTTACTAAAATTCCTGCAAGGCTTTTATGGCGGGAACGTAATTGGGGTGGTAGGAGAGGATGGTTTGAAGCTCTCGAGACGCATCTTCTTTTCGATTTTGAACGGAGTAAAGTCTGTATTGCAGTAGCCGGGCTGCTGCCGATTTTGGCTCAGCTAAAAGCGCGGAGTTCAGGTCCTGCTGGGCTTCAGTTAAATTACCAAGTCGAGTCCTGGCTTCAGCTCTTACGACATACGCAAAGGGACCAAACTCACTCAAATTTTCTCCCAAGCGGACCAAAGACCGACGAAGCTCTTCGGGTTTGGCATCTGTTCTCAGCAAGGTACTTAGCGCTAAAACCCGGGTCATCAAGGTTCCCTTTTCCGAAAGAGCTTGCAACCGGCTATTTTCGACAGGTCCGTTCCCGTTCAAAAAGAAAGAGATGAAAAGTTTTCCCACTTCCAGCTCTTCGGGGCGAGCTTGAGCCATCACTTTTGAAAAGGCCGCCAAGTATTCTTGGTAATCAATTTCTTCTTGATAAAAACCCCAAGGGGATGGGCTGAAGTATTCAAAAAGGGGATCACGAGTCAGCATTTTTCTCAAAGTGAGTCTCGCTTCATTCAGATCTTTTGAGCCCAAAAGAAACATGGAATAGTAGACATAACCCAGCCATCTGTCGGGCGAGGAATCTATAGCAAGCCGAAAAGAAGCTCTCGCTTCATCCAATTTGCCCAGAGCGACTTTTGCTCGACCTTTGTAGATGTGAATCAACCAAAGATCGGGAACTTCCACTTCTGCTAATTGCAGGTAATCCAGAGCATGGGCATATTTTTGTTGTTTAATGTAGGTCCTTCCCAAATTGAAACGAGCCGCAGGATCATTTGGATTTAGCTGAAGAGCTTCCAAAAAATGGGACTCTCCAAAGTCCTCCTCTTCTGTCGCAAGAAGGGAATAACCGTACCAGAGATGAGCTTTGGCTTTCAGTTGATTACCCACTGAGCTGGTTAGGACTTTGTCCAGATGGCTTCTGGCAGAGTCATGGTTTTGATTCTCATGAATCAGTAGCGCAGCGTACGGGATCAAGTAATCCAGATCCTCGGGACCCGTTTGGTGGTATTTAGCAAGCTCCTCAAGAGCTTTACTGCTTTCGTTCTTAGCGATCAGATCATAAATGTTTCGCGTAAAAGGCTTCTCAGAGGAGCTTCCGATTTTTGTTGCCAAAGAGGGGGTAGGTTGAGTGCTTTTGCGTGCATTCATTTGAATGATCAAACCGATCAAAGCCACCAGAAAAACTGCCGTTAGGATGGGCATTTTTCGCTGACCGGGTTTTTCGTAACTTCTTAAGTTCTCGCTGACGCGAATAGGAGTGTCTTGAACTGGGAGAGGAGTTACTTCTCGATAAATTTCCACGGGTGTCTGAGTCATTGAGGGAGTAGGAGTGTGAGCTTCAGAGCTTGGAGTGGGAGTGAGTTCCAAGTCTGGGATTTTCAGTGTCTTGGTTGTTTGAGGGATACTGGTTCGAGTCACTTCCTCAAAATCCTGGTTGAGCAGGGTTTGCGCGGAAATCCAAGGTCGACCCGCCGAAGCGATTTCATCATTGGGACCAAACCCATTTTGACGAAGTTGTTCGTAGAGTTCGGCTTGATTGAAGGGACCCAAAATTTGGCGAGCTCGAGTTCGGACAAGCCAGTTTCTCTCAGAATTACCCATGAAATTCCCTTTTATTTCAGTAACATTATCGGTAATTTGAGGGGGAAACCTAAAGCGAAAGAATAAAGCGTTTAGTGGCGAAAATGACGCTCCCCAGTCAAGTAAAGTGGGATTTCCAGTTCTCGACAGGCCTCGATAACCTCTTGATCTCGTTGAGACCCCCCGGGTTGGATGACAGCTTTGATCTGAAGCCCCTTCAAGCGGTCTATGCTGTCACGAAAAGGGAAAAAAGCATCTGAAGCCAAGATGGCTCCACTGCAATGGCTGGCAGCTTTTTTCAGAGCGATTTCCAGGGAATCAATTCTGCTGACCTGACCCGCCCCGATCCCAACGGTTCTCTGGTCTTTAACAAGTACAATCGCATTTGAACGGACATGTTTGCAAATTCGCCAAGCAGCCAGCATGTCTTTCAAATCCCCTTCGGACAATTGGGGGCCAACCGTGATTAATTCAAACGATGGGCTCCTTCCAAGCGAGTCAGTTTCCTGAACCAACCAGCCTCCCAAAGCTGCTCGGACCTCAAACGGGTGAAAGCTAGGCTGGGTCCATTCAATCAAACGTAAATTCTTCTTTTTTGATAAAAGGGCCAGAGCTTCAGGGGCGAACCCCGGACTGATGACCACTTCCAAAAAGACTTCGGAAAGCAGTTGGGCAGTTTCTTTGTTGATGGGGCGGTTGGTAGCGACAATCCCACCAAAAGCACTTCGAGAATCCGTTTCAAAAGCCTTTGCGAAAAGCTCCAGGGGATTCTCTGTTCCCCAAGCAACACCGCAGGGATTGCCGTGTTTGATGATTGCTAAGACTCCTTCGGAGAAGTCACTTGTCAGTTGAACAGCAGCTTCGGAATCGAGAAGGTTATTGTAAGAAAGTTCTTTTCCTTGGAGCAAATGCCAATGGGGCGTCCCGCACCAAACTGCTTTTTGGTGGGGGTTTTCCCCATAGCGTAAAGAAGTCTGTTGGCTCAAATCCAGTTTCTTCGGAAAGAACGGCCTTTCCCATTCATTGAAAATGCTCCAGTCATATTGGCTGACACGATAAAAGCTTTTACGTGCCATTTCCTTTCTAAATTCGAGCTCAACTCCCCGCTGCAGACCCGCAGCGGTCAAAAAAGAAGGATAGTCACTGGGATCCGACAAAACAGTTACCCAGAGATGGTTTTTGGCAGCAGCTCGAATCAAAGCAGGGCCCCCAATGTCAACAAAAGGGGTCTGTTGTTCCATGCTTTTTCCCACATGCTCCTGAAAGGGGTAAAGGTTTACCACCACCAAATCGAAAAGAACCAACTTGAAGGTTTCGACTTGTTTTAAATCTTCTTCGGAATCTCGTCTGGCTAAAATACCGCCGAAAATGTTCGGGTTTAGAGTTTTAACCCGTCCATCAAACATTTCCGGTGTTCGCGTGAGTTCTTCAACCAGTGTGACTGGGATACCCATCGACTCGATGTGTTTTGCCGTGCCGCCCGTTGAGTAAAGGCGAACTCCCCAGCTATGGAGTTGGCGGCACAGAGGAGCCAATCCGGATTTGTCAGAAACGCTGATTAAGGCATTTCGGATGGGGATAAAGGAGTGGGTCACGGTCCTCAGTAAAGCAAACAACTTTATTTGTCGTCAACGCTTTTGCCTTATGGTGCAGGAACTGATAGTTTTTCCCCATTCGCCGGAGGATCAGAATGGCAGAATTCTTTCAGAATATTTTGGAAGCAATTGGCAACACCCCGATTGTAAAGTTGAATCAGGTCACTAGAGGGGTTCCAGGTGAGCTCTATGCCAAATGCGAGTTCATGAATCCAGGGGGTTCCATCAAAGATCGGATCGGATTCCACATGGTGGAAGTGGCTGAGGCCGAGGGCAAAATTAAACCCGGCGGGACGATTGTCGAAGCGACTTCGGGAAATACAGGAATGGGTCTGGCCATTGCTGCAGCCATCAAAGGTTACCGAACGGTTTTTGTGATGCCGGATAAAATGAGTGAGGAAAAAAGACAGAATCTAAGAGCTTTTGGTGCAAGAGTAGTGATGACTCCTAGTGGTGTTCCCCCGGAATCTCCTTACTCGCATTACAACGTTGCAGCGAGAATTGCTTCTGAGACTCCCAATGCGTTCTTCATGAACCAATATGAAAATCTGAGCAATCGAGAAACCCACCTTACAACTACCGGCCCTGAAATCTGGAGACAAACAGAGGGGAAAATTGATGCCGTGGTCGCAGGAATGGGGACTTGTGGCACCATCACAGGGTTGGGCAAATTTTTTAAATCAAAAAATCCCAAGATCAAAATCATCGGTGTGGATCCGAAAGGTTCCATACTGAAGGACCTTTTTGAAACCGGGAAAATGCCACAAGCAGTTGGTTACAAAATCGAGGGGATTGGCGAAGACAAGGTGCCTGCAAATCTTGATTTTTCAGTCATCGATGAGATCGTGAGAGTGGAAGATAAAGAATCCATGTTGATGACAAGAGCGCTTTTGACGAAAGAGGGGATCTTTGCAGGGACATCGTGTGGAGCTGCAGTCGTGGGAGCTCTTCGGTATATGTCCTCTGTAGCTGATCCAGGACGGGTCTTGGTGATTCTGCCTGACTCTGGAAACCGCTATTTGAGCAAGGTCTACAATGATGCATGGATGATGGAGAATTCCTTTTTGGACAAAAAAGCCACGAACACCGTCGGCGATTTGATCCGTTTGATTCACAAAACTCCTCGAATCGTGTCTGCAAAAAGTGAAGACACTGTTGAAAAGGTGGTGAAAGTGATGAGGACTGAGGGGATATCCCAAATTCCCGTCATGCAAAATAACGAAATCATCGGCTTGGTATCAGAGACCGATCTGCTTAGGCCGCTATTTGCACAAGAGATCAGACCATCCGATTCAGTACAAAAGCTCGTGAAAAGTGATTTTGCTTTGGTGGAAGACTCAGATCCCATCTCAAGATTGAACGATGTGTTTTCAGCTGGAAAAGTAGCCATCGTTCCGGAAGCGGGCTTGCCCAAATTTGTTTTAACTAAAATTGATTTGATCAGTTTTCTTAGCATAAGTGGAGTGGTCTGATGGATTCCAATCAGTTGAATTTTGAAACACTGGCGGTTCATGCGGGAGTGGAACCTGACCCAACGACTGGGGCCATTATGACCCCTATTTTTGCGACCAGTACTTATGTTCAACCAAGTCCCGGCCAACACAAGGGGTATGATTATTCCCGGACTGCCAATCCAACGCGGACGGCTCTTGAAAAATCGATTGCCGCTTTAGAAGGGGCTGATCACTGTTTAGCGCTTTCATCCGGCTGCACTGGAACGGATGTGCTTTGCCATTCTCTAAACGCAGGCGATCATGTGGTTTCCGTGGATGATGTTTATGGAGGTACCAGCCGGTTATTTCGAACGGTCTGGAGCCGGCATGGGATAGAGACGACTTTTGCCGATTTGGCGAGCCATGATTTGAAGGACTTTGTCCGTCCCAACACCAAAATGATCTGGATTGAAACTCCCACAAACCCACTACTCAAAATTATAGATATTGAAAGAGTGGTCACTCAGGCCAGAAAACTCAATCCTCGTCCTTGGGTGATTGTAGACAATACCTTTGCAAGCCCCTACTTTCAAAAGCCGCTGGAGTTGGGAGCGGACGTGGTTCTGCACTCGACTACAAAATATTTGAATGGCCACAGTGATGTTGTGGGCGGTGCCATTTGTTTCAACAGCCAAGAGCTAAAAGATAAACTCCACCACATCCAAAATTCCATCGGAGGGATTTCAGGTCCTTTTGACTCGTGGTTGGTGTTAAGAGGGATCAAGACATTGGCCCTAAGGATGAAGCGCCACGAAGAGAACGCAAAAGAAATAGCCGAAATGCTTGAGAAGCACCCCAAAGTGGAAAAAGTGCTGTACCCAGGTTTGAAATCCCATCCCCAGCACGAAATTGCCAAGAGGCAAATGAAGGGGTTTGGGGGAATGATTACTTTCTTCCTTAAAGGTAATTTAGAGACTGCAAGGGGCTTTCTGGAGAAAGTAAAACTCTTTTCGCTCGCAGAAAGCTTGGGCGGTGTGGAGAGCTTGATTGAACACCCGGCCATTATGACCCACGCGTCCATTCCGGCTGAAATGCGTGCGAAGTTGGGAATCAGTGATACTTTGGTGAGGATTTCAGTGGGGATAGAGAACGTCAGCGATCTAAAAAAAGATCTTCTGCAAGCTCTTGGCTAAAAAAGTTTGTGATGCTGCTTGAGTCGTGTCCAACCGACCAATGCCAGTGTTCCAATCACAATTGAAATGACTTGGGCATAGCTCAAAAAACCATCCCCGATAAAACCCCTGTAAGTATCGCCTCGAAACCACTCAACGAGGAAACGTAAAAGAGCATACCCAAAAAGAGCGATTAATCCCGTCTCTCCTGGAATGTGTCGCGAGAAAAGATTTCTTTGGCAAAGGAAGAACAACAAAAAAGCTCCGAGGGATTCATAGAGCTGGGTGGGGTGGACACTGAGACCTTTGAGAGAGTTGAAAGCTTCTGGATGGGTGTAAGTAACTGCCCAGGGAAGAGAGCAGGTTTTTCCCCAACAACAGCCAGCCAAGAAACACCCAATTCGCCCGATCGAGAGGCTCATCAGAGTTGAAGTCGCCACGAGGTCGAGTACTTTACCCGAACTCAAGCCGTAGATCCTGCAGTACAATAGGATCGCCCCAAGTGAGCAAAGCATGGCCCCGTAAAAAGTGAATCCGCCTTCCCAAACTGCGGGTATTTTGGACAGGTGGCTCCAATAAAAACGGGGTTCTTCAAACAAAACATGAAACAGACGCCCGCCGGCAATGCTTGAGAGTAAAATTAATAAGAAGAGCTTCTCAACATGCTTGGACTCCAGGGAAAGTTTTCTAGCGTTTCGGAGTGACCAGAAGTAGGCAAAGGAAAAAGCGGAAGCCAAAAAAACACCAAAACTGGGAACCCGAACCAAGTGCCCTTTAAAAACCCACTCAATCAGAAACGGTTTCACGAGTTCTCCCCACGAAAGTGGCCATTCCAGCCAGAACAAAAAGCGCCATCAAAACAAACCAATCTCCATAGAGTCCATAAAAAGTGGGACTGGAAGCATTAGTCGTAACAGTCCTAAGGGAGGACTCAGCCTTATAAACGCCGGATTTGGAACTCATTTGACCCAAGTGGCTGACAGTGAAGGAGGATCCCGTATTCGTCACTCTCATCAGGGGAGCCCTGTGTTCGATTGCTCTAAAAACTGTCAGAGCGCCATGAAGGTGAGGCTCGCTTGTGGGGCCAAACCAGGAATCATTCGTCAGGTTCACAAGGGCATGGACTCCTTGGCCACCCACCTTCCTCATGAAAGAGGGGACAATGGCTTCATAGCAAATGCTGATTCCCAAGCGTGATCCATCCGACAAGTGGAAAATATTTTGGTCGTGTCCCCGCGCAAAATCCGAAACTTGGGGAAAGGTCCGGTAAAGTATCGGGAAAGTATCCCCCAAGGGCAGGTATTCCCCAAACGCGAGTAGGATATTCTTGTTATAGACATCGGTTCGCAGAGGAGAAACCACGGGATCCAAAAGAAATGCTGAATTGTAATTTCGGTAAACCTGCCCGGGGCTGGTTGCATAGGCCCCAGCAATCAGAGGAACTCCCCATTCCTTAACCCACTGGTGGATTTGGTTTTGACGAAGACTGGGCCGGTCCATCTCAATCGGAATGGCTGTCTCCGGCCAAAGAATGAGATCTGGTTTTTGAGGCAGGATTTCCCTGGTCATTTCCTCATAGGTTTTCAAAACATGATCCACAGCGGACAATACGCCGCTCTTAGCCCTGAATTTATCCAGATTGCCGATGTTAGCTTGTATCAAAGCGACTTTAATCTCCCGTCCTGCAGGAAAAACCCGTTTTGTTAAAGTCCAAGAACTGAACCCCACCAAAAGGCACAAAAAAGAAAGAGGGATGAGAGAAAAATAAGAAGCTGACTTTCTCTTGTCTGAAGAGAGGTTGAAAAACCAACCCAAGAAGCTTCCGATTGAAAAAAGAGAGAAGGTCAGAAAAGTGGCCCCCGTGATCTCGCAGATCTGAATCAGCCAAAGTTGGCGATAAAAAGCATGGCCTACGTACCAAGGAAATAACTTTGGGATGGCCCATTCACACAAAGTGAAAAGTGCGGGGAGTCCGAGAACATACCAAAACCCTTCGAGAGCGGAAGAGGGGTTTCTCAGAATCCGTCGGTTTGCCCACTGGGCCAGCACTGCGAAAACAGGAAAATTAAGTGCTCCGAAACCGCAAAAACAGAGAAACAAGAAACTTGAAAGAACCCAGGATAAATTCCCAAACTCATGAATGACATACACTACCCAGTAAAATCCCCCCAACATAATGATGAATGAAGTAAAAAAACCCAAAGCAAAAGCCTGTTTTCGGTTCTCGGAAGAAAGGATCATGGAATTGAACAGCCAAGGAAAAAACAAGATAAGAGGTACCAGTCCAAACTGCTCAAAAGCCAAAAAGACGCTTAACCCCGAAAGAAGGCTCAGGGTCCAAGGTTTATTCAAAATGGTCATGTAGGTTTTTTGCATAGTGCTCAAAAAGTTTGGAGAGTTCCAGGGTTGCCAAAGGTGCGATCATTGCTTTCATCAGTTTGGGGAGGGGCACGGAAAAATCCAAATGAAAATGCATTTTGATCCGACAGCCATCAGGCTCAGGAAAAACCCTCCACTCTCCAGCCAACCGGGTTTCCGATGTGGAGCCATAAGGGTGGATGACGATAAGCGAGGAAGACTCCTCAAAACGAGTTTTGAATGAAATGGTGAGTTGGCTGCCCCTGTATTTAATGGCATCAAACTCCCAAAAATAAACTTTCGGATTTTCCTCTTCAAAACGTCTTAGGCCCGGAAAAAAATCCGGGAGCGCTTGGGGGTAATTTTTCAGGAAATCAAAGACTGAGGCGGGGTCCTGGGAAACAGTGATTTCCTTGTGAAAATCAAAGGGGAAAGAAAAAGGCATGATTCATTATGCTTCAAATTGCTGGCAGATGTCTTTTACTTTTTGATCTTGGCTTTTGTCGGCAATCAAAAGAGTGCCGTTATGCTCTATCACAATGAGATTGTGAGTCCCAATCAAAGCCACCCGGGTTTTTGGTGATACCTGAACCAAGCAACCTTCGGCCCCAATCTGTTTAACGGCACCCCCCAAAAAGGCATTTTCGGAAGGTTGTTTTGTTTTTAAATCAAACAAAGCGCTCCAAGAGCCGAGATCGCTCCATTTCAGCTCTCCCGCTGGAATTACGAAAACGTTCCGGGCCTTTTCCATGACTGCAGTATCGATCGGAACAGATGGCAGTTCTGAAAAAACCTTTTCCAAAGCTTCGTCCGAATCACAATCCAAGATCGCACGCCAGCTCTCGGTCACGTGAGCTTCAAAAGCAGCTGCAATGGAAGCCAGCGTCCAGACAAAAATGCCCCCATTCCAAAAATAAGAACCTTTTTGCAGGAAACCTTCTGCGGTTTTGCGGTCTGGTTTTTCAGTGAATCGGGAAACTGGAAAAACGGAAGGGTTAGCTGTTTTTTCCGCTGCTTCAATGTATCCATAGCCTGTGTGGGGAGAGGTCGGCACAATTCCCAAAGTGATCAATGCCGATTGAGAAGAAGCAAATCGAACTGCTTCTTTCAAAAGCTTAAGGAACTGGTCGTGGTTTCCAATGGCGTGATCTGCCGGAAAAACCATCATTGGAGTTTTCAATGGGTAACCCTTTTTAATCAGAGTCGCCACTGAAAGCATCAAACAAGCTGCGGTATTCTTTGGAGCGGGCTCCAGAATCAAATTGGAAATATCAGGCAAATGCTCTTTCAGGAGGTTTCTCTGTGAACCCGTCGAGGAAATATAAATGTCTTTCACATTACAGAGCGGTCGAATGCGATCAACCGTTGATTGAATCAGGGATTTGTCTCCGGAAAGCTTCAAGTATTGCTTGGGAAGGTTTTTTTCGCTGAGGGGCCAGAAGCGAGTCCCGCTTCCTCCAGCCATCACCAAAGCAATGGGGGAAAGTGAAGACTTAGGTTCTTCCATATCGGTCTTCCAATCGGACCACATCGGTTAATTGAGTAGTAGAAACTTCAAAAATACGGGTATCCGTAACGGCAGTCAGGCGGTGAAGGGTTTTTGGGGGGATATGAAATACCTCTCCGGGCTTGTAAAGCGTCTTGGTGAGTTCTTTTTCGTTGGGGCCTGTCTCAATCCAACATTCGCCGGTTTCAATGAAAAGAGTTTCCTCTTTTTCTCGATGGTATTGCAAGCTGAGCGCTTCCCCTTTTTTAACAAAAAGGACTTTGCCGACATACTGCCCGGTCTTCGCCCAGAGCAGTTCGTAACCCCAAGGTTTCTCGGTTTTATGGACGGGAGCTTTCAGATTTTCTGACAAGGAAATTCTTTACCTCTCCGCGTGCTTGCAAAGCTTGTCCCCCTTGTTTTGCCGATTCAAACGAGGGGTAATAACCTAACCACACCCGGAACCACGTTTCTTTGTTTTCGCCTAAGTTTATAGCTGACAAATAGGCGTGAGAAAATCCCAGTTTTTTCAAAGCTTCAACCCGCTCTTTGGCTTGCGCTTCTTCAGAGTACGCAGCCACTTGAACTGAATAGGGGCCGGAAGCAAAACTTGGAGGCAATTTATCTGCTACCGAAGCCACTTCTCTTGAATCTTGAAGGTGAGTGAAATCTCCTTCAATCATCTCTTCGGAGGGCCGTTCTTTTTTCGCCAAAGCTTTTTTAGGCGTGGGTTTGGTCTCTGCCTCAAACAGATCTTTTAGTTTTGGGTTTTTAAGAAGTTTTAGAGTCTCTGGATTCTCAAGATCCTCTTGAACTTCGTTGTGAACCGATAAAGAGCCCGATTTTTTGGGCTTCAATTCAAGGGGTTCGGAAGGGGCTTCTACTGCGGGAGCCGGAGCATGAACAATGGGAGGGTTTGCTGAGACACTGGTTCCTAGAGCCGGCTTTTGGGCGGGCTCTTCAGAGGACTCAGAACTGGGCAAGCGATCATGAGATTCTGTCTCTGCAACTTGAACACTCCCTTCGAATTTAGCCTGGGCAAGGCCCTTACCTACCACTATCCCCACCGTGAACATGAGCAGGGAAACCATGATGAATAAGCTTAAAATGACAGCAATTTCGCGTGATTCAAACCTAATTCCGGAGGATTGTCTGTTCATGGTGATTAGTGGCTTATTCGGTTATCTATAGATGGTACGGCAATCTGCGATCCGGGTCAAATCACCGGACTTGACGGCATGCCCCGCAGTTCTCTATGTTTCCCCATTGTCTTTTGTGGTGGGTGTAGCTCAGTTGGTTAGAGCACCAGACTGTGACTCTGGGTGTCGCGGGTTCAATTCCCGTCACCCACCCCAGTATTTCTTATCTCCAGTTTTGAAAGAATCCCTACCTGTGCGATCATGGTAATCACCATGATTAAAAAACTTATTTTTATTTCCTGTTTCATGACGTCTTTGATTCTGAGGGCTGCCGACGTGAAGTTGATCGAAGGCGATGGTCCTGAAATGGAAATAGACGTTCAACTAACTCCGCAAGAGAGTGTCCCACAAACCATCAAAGGCAATGGGCTCACTTTTTCGCGACTCCCCATTGAGAGGGAGGGATTCCAATTTGGTTCTGAGGGGCTTCCTGAAGTGCCAAAGCTTCACCGGTGGGTGGTGGTGAATGCAAATGCCGAGTACCGGCTGGAAGTGGTTCCTGGAAAATACCGCGTCTATCGGAAAATTAAATTGTATCCGGCCCAACCCGATGCTTTTGAAAATGAAGTCGCCCCTTTCAAAATGTCTCCGGGGGCCTATTTGAAAAATACTTGGTATGGAAGCCGCCGGGCTATTCTTGGAAAAAAAGCCAAATTGGGCGAACTCACTCTTTTGCCGATTTCATTCTATCCGGCTTCCTATAATCCCCGAAAACGGGAACTCCGGGTCTATGAAACTATCAAAGTTCGGTTGATCCACTTGAATCCCGAACTGAATGAAGAGCCCACAGAAATCTCCAAGTTTGCAGCTGAGCAAGCTGCTCAACTGACATTGAACGGAGACCGTCTCGATACAAAAAGAATCAGAGTGAGGGCCACAAAAAAGATGATTGTGTTCCATGGCCCGGAACTCAGGAGATCTGGAGAGGAATTGGCTGAGATCCATAGAGCTCAGGGAACGGATGTTTCTTTGGTTGAGGTCCCTCAAGAAACGAAAGCAAAAGAATTTCAGCAGATGATCAAAGAGGAATATCAAAAACAAAAAATGGATGCCGTATTGATTTTTGGGGACGAGACCGCCATCCCTCTGATGGATTCCGGAGGGCAATTGGGAGATTTTTATTATGGATTGGTTTCAGGCACCGACCATATTTCCGATGTGGCTCTTGGCCGACTTCCAGCCAAGAACGAATCTCAAGGAAAAGTGATCGTAAACAAAATTAGAAAGTATCAGCAGTTGGCTTCAGAAGGCTACACCAACAAAAGAGTCATGTTGGTGGCTCATGCTGAAGAATACCCCGGAAAATATACGAAGAACATGGAAGAGGTTCGAAAAAGTCCAAACCCTTTAAATTTGGAGTTTAATACCCAATACGGGGGGGAAAAAGCCAAGAACTCAACCGTTTTGGAAGAAGCGGAAAAAGGGTATGCGATTATTAATTATCGCGGTCACGGAAGTGCTTCGACTTGGTCCGGTTGGGGCAGTGATGGCACTTCTTTTTCCACTGCGCAAATCAGGGCTTTACCTGAAGAAGATAGAAGCCTCTCCTTTATTTTCAATGTGGCTTGTACAAATGGAGCGATTCAAAACTCCTCTGCAGCCCTTGTAGAAAGGGAATTGTTCCCCAAAGAGGACCAAGAAACTTTTCAAGGGGCGGTGGGAACTTTTGGAGCTACAGCGCCCTCCTTAACCGAAGTGAATCATCGATTTAATTTCAGTCTTTTTGAGTACCTTCAAAGGACGAACGATATTTCCATCGGGAATGTTTATACTTTGGCCAATAACAAGCTGACTAAAGACAACGGGGGGAGTTCCACCAGCAATACAAGGATGTACGTGCTTTATTCCGATCCGCTCTTATCCCCGTGGGTGAATCAAGGGAAAAACATCCAGTAATAACCCAACGGCCCTAGGACGCTCCAATACCGGGTGTACTCGTAAGGGTACCACTCGTAATAGCTCTTGATGTAACCAAAAGAATCAAAATTTGTTTTGTGTCCTGTCGGTCGAACGGGCGGTTGCGCTAGAGCATTCTCGAGAAGTCTTTTTCTGAAAAGCCGCATTTCTTCTTGTGCATTTTGAATAAAGGCTTGTTCTTCTGCGCTGAGCACACGAGTAACACTTTTTAAGTTCTCAGCACTGGCTGGATTCAAAGACGGGACCCCATCCATTCGAATGGAAGCCACATCATACAGCTTGTCCGCAAAAACAAATTCAAGGCTTAAGCAGCTTTGAAGCACCAATCTTCCCACTCGTCTCAAAGAGGGGAAGTTCAGAAATTGAATGTTTCTTTCTTGAACCACCAATCGGGAAGAAACCGTTTCCAAAAGAGGAAATTCAGCTGCTTTCAAATCTGAACCCGTTAGGTAAACATCCCGAACCTGTTCCAGTTTCGGAAAAGCAATCGCTTCGAGCCCATGGGATTCAATGTTAATGAGTCCCACTCGTCGGAGTTTTGGGAAAGTGATCTCACGAACTCCATCCACAAACACTGCGAGACTTTGACGGACTTCGCACACATCCTTCATGCGCTCCACATCGCGGCTTGTTTCAAGCCTTGCCCACTCAATACTTCTACAGCCCGATTCTTCGGCTGGAGAAATCAGGGACAGGGTCGTTAAAACAAGAAGGGTCAAACCGGATTTAATTCGCATAAGCTCTCCTCTGGCTCGGTGCATTATACTGAACCTTGTGATGAACTCAACCCCCAAGAAAGAAAAGGGGGAAGGGGTTTTGACGGAGCTTCTAAGTCCCAGTAATTTTGGGGGTTATGGATATGAATTTTGACGGTGGGTTGCCACTGGATAGGGCTGTGAGTTTGCCAAAGGGCTGGTACGTGAATTCCCAAGCTTTTGAATCAGAGCTGGCTCACGTATTCGGAAAAGAGTGGATTTGGGTAGGCCGAAGAGAGGAGCTCAATCAACCGGGGAGTTGGAAAACAGCTCAAGTGGGTCAGGAGCCGGTGGTCATTACTAAAGATTTGAATGGCCAATTTCACGCTTTTTCGAATGTGTGCCGGCATCGAGCTGCAAAAGTCTGTCGTGCAGAAAGAGGCGAAGGGTCTCGTCTGAGGTGCCAGTACCACGGGTGGAGTTACGATTTGGAAGGCCATCTAAAAACCACTCCTGAATTTGAAGGAGTTCAAGGGTTTCAGAAAGAAAATAATTCCCTCCCTCGGTTTCAAGTCAAAACCTTGGGGCCATGGCTTTTTGTTTCTCTCAGCGAAAATCCCCCGTCTTTTGAAGACCAGTGGGCTCCGTTTATGAAAGAGGCAGCTCCGTTTCAATTGGAGACCTTGCACTTTGTAAAACGGGTGGAGTACCCGCTCGAATGCAATTGGAAAGTGTTTGTCGATAATTATTTGGATGGGGGGTACCACATCAACACGCTACACCCTTCGTTGGCGGGAGTGATTCCTTATTCGGAATACCGATCGGAACTATTTTCCAGATCCAGTCTTCAAACGACACCCCTTAAGACAAAATCGACTGGTGTTGTGTCCAATGTCCGAAAAGGTTCAGCTCAGTATTGGTGGCTCTACCCGAACATGATGGTCAATTTGTATGAAGGTTTGATGGACGTGAATGTCGTCATTCCCGAAAAAGTCGACCGTTGCCGGGTGGTTTTTGAGTTTTATTTTCAGGATGTCTCTCAAGAGAATTCAACTTTCATTGAGGAGAGTTTAAAAGTGGCCCACCAAGTGCAGATGGAGGACCAGGAAATCTGCCAAGAAGTTCAAAAAGGATTAAGGAGTGCATATTATCAGTCCGGGCGCTTCAGTGTGACCCGGGAACAAACCGCATACCATTTTCATCAACTCCTCGCTCGCGAAACGGGGTTAAAATGAAATTTTTTCAAAAAAGTCTTTGGTTTTTTTTGTTGGTTTTGTCCCATGCCACTTCACTTTTTGCGGTGAATCCTTGGTTTGTAGAAATGGAAGCGGGGCCAGTGTGGCAAAGTCGAAACGACTGCCGAATTCCCGGGACCTCGGGAACTCTGTTTTCGTTAAAAGATTTTGGTGCAGGGCCATTTCTTGCGGGGAGGATCTATGCCGGGTACCGCTGGACCGAAAAAAGCGAATTTCGAGTTTTGTATGCTCCGCTCAGCTTAAAAGGTACGAGAGTCCTAGACAATTCACTCTTGTTTCAGGATCAGAACTTTCCTGCCGGAAATGCAACCGAGAGCCTCTTTAGATTTAACTCTTACCGGATGACTTATCGTTATCGGGTAGTGAGTGGCGAGACTTGGAAAGTGTGGTTGGGATTTACGGCAAAAATTCGTGATGCTGAGATCTCCCTGACTCAAGGAACTCTCAAAGCAACAAAGTCCGATCTCGGGTTTGTTCCTCTTTTGCATTTTCGGGTGAATTACCATTTTGCTTCCCGACTGGCCTTGGATATCGATGGGGACGCTTTAGCAGCTCCTCAAGGAAGGGCCGAAGATGTGGTTTTTCGTCTGGTGTATGATCTGGATCCTTCGTGGCACGTGAATTTAGGCTATCGGCTCTTGGAGGGCGGAGCAGACAACTCAAAAGTCTATACTTTTAGTTTTCTCCACTATGCAGTGGCGGGCTTACAAATCGACCTTTGAGGTGGCTTTCCACGGCCCGTACTCGGCTACCACTTTCAAATCAGGGATGTTGTAAGTATCCACAAACACTTTTCCTTCGCTGACTACCCACGCATGGCTTTCCAAGGGTGTCAGGCTGATCCCAATTTTGAGACTCGCCGGGTGACCATGCAGATTCAGAACGTACCAAGCAACTACTGCTTGATCGAGGCACTTGGCTGCAACTGGAACTTTTTCAAGACCCCGGGCTAATTTTTTTTCGATCAGATCGGTTTCTTGGTGAAATGAAAAAAAACGTTTAAGAAATAGCCCGATTTTCCTGAAAACAGAAGTCGTTCTTTCCAGTCCCAACCCCTTCGTGCATAGAAAAGAAAAGACATATAAAAATGCATAGGTCATCGGTCAGAGCCCTCTCCCTTTTGGACAAACTCTGTAAAAGTCCGCTTCCAAATTAAATAACTGATTAACCGACTCAGCTTAACTTCAGAGTTCGAAAAAATGCCAAAAAATAGGGACTCAACCGACTTTTGAAGCTCAGTGGGGTCGATCCAGCCGGAAAAGTCTTGAGAGGCTTCTAGGAGGAGTTGCCTGATAAAGGCCTCATTGGATTTAAGGACAGAGAAAAAATAGCCATCGAAAGAAAACTCGTCTCTTTTCCGATTTCGCACCTCCTCCGGGGTGATGCCTCTCATGGCTTCTCGAAGCAGGTTTTTATAGGGGGCCGCAAAGTCGTGGATCAATTTAAATGGAACCTTTTGGAACACAAACTCTATCATCCGGGCATCGCAGAAAGGGTGAACGTATTCGACCCCTCGGGATTCCAGATAAGGTTGAATCACATACTGGGGAGCTACCAGATAATTCAGGTTGGAATGGGGGAGGCCCGGCTCGAAAAAACGCTCTTCTAGGCTTTCGCCCTCGGTGAGGGTTTCAAGCAATGAAAGAGAGGTGAGAGGTCTTCCGTTCTCTAGAAACCAGGAAACCCGCTCTGTTCGCAAGACCTCGGGCACTAATTCATCCACTTTAAAGGGATTGAGCTTCAGTCTTCGGGTCCGATCCAAAAGAGAAACCAAAGTCTTTTTGGGAAGTCTCGACAGTAACAACTGAAAAAAGAAATTGAGCGCTGGACGGTTCTGACTTTTGGCAAGATCCCGGAGCAGGGGAATCGCCGACCGAATGCCCTTCTTATGAGAAACAATCTGGAGAATCTGGTTGTTTCTCATAAGAAGTTGGTCACACCCAAAGCCGGTAAAAAGCAGGCTGCCCGGCTTGATGAAATCCCGACAGAGAGATCCAAAGAGTCGCCCTTGCCAAAAAAAGTCGACGGGTTCGTTTTGGTAGGGGCCAGCCTCATCAAGGTCGGCGGGTTTCACATCGGTCGAGTCAAAAACACCTAGAGCTATTTTCTTTTCTTTCGCAATCAAGCGAGCACATTGCTCACTAAACAGGTGTGATGGGTGTTTGCGATACGCATACATGATCGCTTCAATTGGATTCTGGGTACAATCCGCAAGAAAAGAAGCCACAAAAGAGGAATCGAGACCTCCGGAAAGTTCGGCTGCTACGGGTTTCTTCTTTGCCAAATGCCAATCCAAAATACTTTTCAGAGTGTCTCTCAACTGTTTCGCCACATCTTCCAGAGCCGCCGGGCCCTCGTGGAGCATAAAAGGCTCGGTTGGCAAAAATTCTGTTAGGGGGTCTGAACCCGGAGTCAGGGTCACAATCGATGCTGGAGGCACTCGATAAACATTGTCGAGAGGGGTCAAGCTGGAAGAAAACTGGAGCGAGGGATAATCCAAGACAAATTGCTTCAAGTAGAGTTCAGAAAACTTGGGATTAGGAGATGAGAGAATTCTTAGTTGATCAGAAACTGTATCTTTGTTGAAGAAAAGCAGGTGAGGGGAGAAAGGAGAGCGGAAAAGCTCAATTTTTCCTTGGGAAATCCAAAGGCAACTGCACTGACCTTTGAGTTGGGTCCAAGTCTCGCGGGAGTTTCTTTTAAGGCTTTCAAAAAAGGTCGAAAGAGACCGGGGATCGTTGTGCCCCGAAAAAAAGAAACCAGGCCCTGAAAAAACATCTCCATGAATCAAGAGAATGGAGTCTGTATCGGAGAAACGGGTAGCGAATTGAGAAACTGAAAGAAGCAGTCCCTTTTTGCCATCCAGTTTAGCATGAGTCGCGGTTGAAAGGGGGGAGGGTCCTGTAGCCATGGCCAGAATCAGAGTGGAAGTTTCTTTAAGAGTTTTTGACTTTCCAAACTGTGAATCAGTTCCAGAAAATCTCTCTCCAAGACCTCTTCCGGAGCATCAAATTCTTTCCTAGCAAGCTTTAAGGAGGTGAGAAAATCATTTTGGATCAAAATGTTGAGAAAAATACCCGCAGATTCATTCAATCCGAAAAAGTCTCCAGTGTGCTTCGAAAAAAGAACCCACTTACCCTCCATTTCAGTTAACGTGAGATTCGGAGCCAGATCAATTTTAAAATTAGGATGCGAGGGCATAAACGCTTTAAAAAAAAGAAGGCTTCTTTCGAAGCCTTCTCTCTGAACAGATATTCTGTCTCAAACAATCAAAGAAATCCAACCGTGGTAAAGTCAGACTTCACATTCTTGTTGCCTTTAATCAACATGACTGACCCTAGTTTTACGACAACAGGCTTTTGATATTTCTTCATAAGTCCTCCTTATCCGCCAAATTTAGTCTACCCCTTGTGATTTCGCAAGGGTTCGGCTCGACGGACTTGTTTTTTGCAAGAGTTACCGGATTTTATGGCTGAAAAAAGGCCTAAAGACTTGGTCTCGAACTTGCTCCCCTTGAAAGAAACTTGGGAGGTGGGCCAGTGGCAAAAAAATTTAGTTGTTTGGTAGTGAGTTATTCGAGAACCGGTGAGACTAAAAAAGTCGCTGATTTGGTAGCGGATACTTTGGGCTCAGAAAAACGGGAAGAAATCACCGAAAATCGGCGCCGCACGGGCCCGTTGGGTTATGTGCGGTCAGCGTGGGAAGCGCTGGTTGGAGTTTCGCCTTTAATCAATCCCCCGGTCCATGATCCGTCTGAGTTTGATGTGGTGGTTCTGGCGTCCCCTGTTTGGATGGGGAGCCTTTCCAGTCCGATGCGAACTTACCTTTTGAAAATGGAGTCGAAACTCCCGCGCGTAGCGTTTCTCCTCACGGAAGGGGGCTCGGGTGGGCACCGTGTCCTAATTGAGATGCGCGAGATTCTTCGTAAAACCCCCTTGGCGGAAATTGTTCTGAACGAAGATGAAATGCGTCACGGGATCCAACTTCAAAAAGTGAAAGCTTTTTGTGAACAAATCGGAAGTCGCTATGAAAAGGAAGTGGCTCCTTTATCAGTGAGTTTGAAAAAAACAATGCCTTAGAAAGGAAGAAGCGATGGCTGGATTAACAGTTGCCGACTTGATGACCGAAGAAGTGGTGTTTGCCAGAGAAAATGATTCTTTGGATGTGGCCTATGATGCCATGGAAGAACACCGGATTCGGCACCTTCCCGTTGTGGATTCAGAGAAAAAAGTGGTTGGTGTTTTGTCTCAAAGAGACATGGTTGCTGCAGCCCTTTTTTCAAAAGAAAGCCTGCCTTTTTCCCAGGTACGGGATTATTTAAAAAACACAACTGTAGCAGAAGTGATGTCTCGAGGAGTGGAAACCACAGATCCCGAGGAAACCATTCGAGAGGCAGGGCTGAAACTGCTTGAGAATAAATTTGGGTGCTTACCCGTCGTCGAAGGTCAAACCCTCATTGGCATTATCACTGAATCAGATTTTGTTCGGTACTTGTCCTTAACAGAGGAATCAGTGGGGCAACGGCTGAGGCGTCATTTTAAGACGGCTTAAGTCGAACCCTTTTTCTTTGAGTCTCTGTAAAATGCCTTGATAGACATCTTCTTTCATGACCGGAGTCCTACTCAGGATCCAGAGGTATTTCATTCGGGGTTCAGAGACCACAGCGAATTGATACTCTTCATCTAAATCAATGATCCAATAATTTCCCCAGAACAAAAAGAACTTCACTTCCAGTTTTGAATTGGTTTTGGGATCGGCTACTCGAGCCACTCCTTCTGCTTTTTTAAGAGGGCCATCGAAGCTTTCTTTGCGGCATTCATTCAGAACCCGAATGTTCCCCTCGGGCAGCATTGAATAAGTGGCTTTTGTGGCAACGCATCCCCGTTGGAAAAACATGGGGTAGCTCGCAATTTCATACCAAACCCCCAAATACTGGTTGAGATCCACGTAAGGAACCGTGTCCAGAGAAAACGCCACCTGAGGGAAAATCCACAAAGACAAGATTGTTAGAAGTTTCCTCATCGCCACCTCGGTTAGAACTTAGCAACCAGAGCCGTTGTAAACAAGCTGTCGAGCTGCTTTTTTCCGCTTCCTGCCGGGAGGTTCCGGTAGAGGAACAAATAGCCCGTTTTTAGAGAGAAAATATCGCTCAATTTTACTGCCAAGCTGACTTCACTGTTGAGCTGCCAGTCAGATGAACGGGTCAGATTCGGGAGGTACTCAACGTAAGTTTTACTGGAGAGTTCCTTTGTCCACTGGGCTGCCCATTCGGTATAGGCTCTGAGAAAATGGCTCGTGAGCTTGGTGGTTGGGTTTAATTGATTCTCACTCGTAATGCGGTACCCGAGTTCAGAGAACAAAGCGTGCTCTCCGCCTTGGAGCCACTGGTATTTTCCACCGACATCGCCCGTGTGTCGGTAATCTAAATTTGCAAAAATATTGCTATCAATTTGATAGCCCAAATAAGCGGAGAGAGCAGCGGAGAGGGCTCGTTCATACCGGCCACCCACGGCCCAGTTTCTGGCCGTTTCCACTCCCGAGGTTTTTCCCAAGAGGTACCGGGCGTGTGTCTTAATGGCGTCGCTCGGCCACAAATAATCCGTTTTTTGAGAAAGGCTGTAAGTTTGATTGTCGGCATTCCCAGACGAAATCACGGCACTGGCTTCGGATTCATGCGCCCAGCCCATTTTGGCTTCAGCGGAAAAAACCGTTGAAGTGATTGAAATCAAAAGAAGAATAATTGAAGTTTTCATTTGGCCTCCTGATAAGGCCCCTAGGGATAGCTTGAAAAGTGGTGTTTGCCAACAAATGTCACCAAAAATCTAGTATAAACGGCGCATGCGAGTCTTGGTTCTTCTTATCGCGGTTTTACTTTTTTCGGAGTCAGGGTGTGCCCAAGCAAACCCTCCCATCCAAATTGCCGGGCGCTACCGAGGGGTTCTGCACAATGAGACCCTCAAACGGGATCAACTGGTTCAATTGGATATTTTGGTGAGCAACGAAGGCGACGACGACCGGGAAGAGGATCGTTTTGAGTTCATGGCTTTTTTAAAGCTTCAATTTGGGGACTGGAGCAGCTCCGAATACATGACTTACCACTTCGACAATATCAAGTTTAACTCCTCTGAGAAAACGCTTGCTCTGGTTCATCCGGACCAAGAAGTCAGTGTCGTTTTGACTTTTTCAGAACCGAATGAGTTTACGGGGGTTTTTAGATCTAATTACGGAGGCAATGTTGGTCCACTCGTTTTGAGTAAAACAGCCCCCATCGTACTTAAATACCCGGTGATTGATCCAATCGGTGGAAAGTACGAAGGGTTTTGCAGCGATGGAACTCAACATGTTCTCCAAATGGAAACTTTCAGGAATACGGATGACACCACAAAAATCGGCAATCCTTTTTCGTCCTACCGAATCCATGCAAACTGGGCTAGCAAGAAAGACCCTCTCTGCATTGAATCCGCCGAATATTGTGCGATAGGAGTTTTTGACAAAGGGACGTACAACTTTTTCGACAATGATTTGGTTTTGATGGGGCCCAGGAAGACAGTCAAATGCCAGACCACCCCTGGGGGAGTGCGCTGCCGGGACTGCGAGTTCAAGAAAATCCAAAGTGATCAGACGCTTGCTTTTAAGAGCGAAAAAGAAGTTGTGGATGCTTTTCCGAACCGACCGAAAATTAAGAAAACGGACCCCAAAGAACTGGCTGGGATTTATCGGGGCTACGTTTACCACGAGTACTTGGGGATGTACCAGCGAGCTGAACTCAATATCCAAACGTTTCAAGATATTGGAAAAGAAAAAGCGGATGAAGAAATCAGCATGTCTGCTGTTGCTCAGCTGTTTTTTGGAGAGTTTTCTCAACGAGAAGCCGTTAGTTACCGGTTTGCTACCCGAGTGTACCCCATTCACAAAGCGCCTTTCAGGTTTAGTTTTCAGCGGCCTCAAGCCGATTTGGATGCTGTAATTCATGTGGAGGAAATGGGGGATGGCCTCGTGAGAGGGGTTTGGTACTCCCTGCTTTTTGGTCGAGTCGGCCAGTTTGAACTGAGAAAAGAAGGAGAAGTCGAGGTGCCGGGCAAGGCCCCCATCATGAATTCATTCGCTGGTTACTATCAAGGTCCGAAATGGGATTTGAACTTGATTGTAGAGCTGGGGCAGACTCCTTTTAATAGCGATAACCCTTTCCACCCCCTGACATTCTCAGGTTGGACCACTTTTAAGAACCTTGGGTTTAGAGTTTCGATTTTGGATGGAAGCTTTGATTTTTACACGGGCAAAGTCGGTTTAATTTTATCGGACGGCTCGGATATTATTGGAGTTCGAAATCAAGCGGGGGAGCTTTATTTAAAGAAAGTAAACCATTTGGTGGCAACCCCCTTGAAGAGTTTTGATTTGGAAAAATATGACTTTGTATCTTCGGACCATCCCTTCTAAGATTCTCTGCAATGAAAAATAATTGGTCGGTTATTGATTGCCACTACCTTTTTTCAAAGTTTGCGGCTGCTTTTTTGCGGAAAGAAAATCAAAGAGGCCTTTTTATTGAGAACAACACCAACCGAGCTCTCCCTTTTCTTTTGGACGCTTTGAAAGCGAAGGGCTTGTCGGAAAACCAAGTGGATTATTTGATTGTTACCCACGCCCATTTGGACCACGCGGGGGCTACGGGTGCTTTGGCAGCGCTTTGCCCAAATGCAGTGGTGCTTGCCCACCCGAAAGCAGTCAAAACCCTCACAGATCCCGAGCGCTTGGTTTCCAGCGCCAAAAAAGTTTATGGCGAGGATAAATTTCTTTCCCTCTACGGAGATATCCCTCCGGTGCCACGCGATCGAGTGCGTGAAATTCAAGATGGGGAAACGATTGTGTGGGAAGGGATTCCTCTCAAGTTTTTCCATACAGAGGGCCATGCTTCCCACCATTTATGCGTATGGGATGCCAGCACTTCGAGTGTTTTTACCGGGGATGCTTTTGGGCTTTGTTATCCTGCTCTGGTGGGTAAAAAGCCCTTTCATATCCCCTCAACCAGCCCTGTAGATTTCGACTATGAAAAAGCACTTCGAACCTTGGATTTGATTGAAGCCACAAAAGCAGAAACCGCTTACTTAACTCATTTTGGCCCGGTGGAGCAGATTTCGGAGAGGGCCCGGCTCCTGAGAAAGCATTTGAGAGCACACCAAGACTTGATTGAGGAGTGCGAGAAAAAAAACACCCCAGATTCGGAGTTGGAATCCTCTTTGTTCAAGGAATTGTCACTTTATTTCGATCGGGAACTTGAAGCTTGCGGTATCCAAAAGACTCAAGAAGTGCGCGAGCTCCTGAGTTTGGATTTGGAGCTTAATGCAGCTGGCCTTGCCGTTGCCTGTATGAGAAAGCGAAAAAAGGCTCTATGTGGAAATACCTGATTTTCTGGGCTCTGATTTCAGCGCCGTCCGTGTGGTCGTCGGTCGAAGTGGTGTTTCTGGAGATCCGGAACGCCGAGGGCCAAATTGTTTTTGTTGAGCCCGATTTCCCATACGCTCATGTGGGGCTGCAGTGGCAGGGAAGAATTCTGCACGCTCATCCAAAAACCGGGGTGGTTTGGGCTCTCCCCCAAGAATTGGATCTTTTGGGAACCATCCAAGAAAGTTTTTCCATTGAAATACCGGAGGCGTTTGCTCAGAAAGCGGAAAGCTGGATAGGAAAACCCTACGATTCCCATTTTTCCTGGGATGATGAGAAATTTTACTGTTCTGAATTGGTCGCAAAGATTTTAGGGATTCCACCAGAGCCCATGCATTTCGATCCAGGATTGTGGCCTCCTTCTTTTTCAGAGTTGGAGGGGAAACCAGGGATTTCTCCCGGTAAAATTTATAGAAAAATCTCGGGACGGGACTTTTCTTTTCGATGAGAGCCTGTAATATGGGCTCTTTTAAAGGAGAAAAAGCATGGGTGCTTTTACAAGAAGACAAGAAATCGATCGTCGCCGAAGAAGACGTTCCAAAATCAAGCAGCTAAAAACAAAAATAGCCAAAGCCAAAGACAACAAGGATATCGGTAAGTTAGTTGAGAAAATCAAGAAAATTTCTCCGCATTACACGATTCAGTCTTAATTAGATCTGGCTGGTAAAATCTGCGCTATCCGCTTTCAGGTGCTCCTCTTGCCAATGGAATTCCTTGGCTAAGAGGGCTTGGACTTTTAGGAATGCTTCCTGAGCGGCTTTTTTATCCAAGAAAGCCAAACGAGTCCGCCTAAATAAAATATCCGAGGAACGGCTCACAAATTCATTTCTGGCGCTGTAGAGCACTTCCGCCAAAATCATCGGGTGTTTGGGGTGCAAGAGCTCTTGATACCCATTTTTTGCTAATTCAATAATTTCTAAAGATCGGTCGCCGTAAGTACTCACCAAATGGCCGACTGTTTGGGGATCCAACCCTTTTTTCAGACAGTCTTTTGCCAACTGGGCGCTGAAAGTTTCCGCACCCAAGAGTTTGGTCTGGTGAGTGGTGCAAGGGCCCAGCGATTTTTTAAAATGGCTGGCCGCTTTATCGACTGTGTCTTTAGCCATTACTCGATAGGTCGTCCATTTTCCCCCAAAAATACTGATTAAACCCGAAGGGCTTTCATCAAAGGAATGATCTCTCGAAAGAGAAGCGGTTCCTTTTTGAGAAGTTTCATCCACTAAAGGCCTGAGCCCAGACCAAGAGGAATGGATTTGTGAACTTTCCAGAGATCCTTCAAAGTAGCGGCTGTACTCCTCTTGAATGAAAGCAATTTCCTCGAGTGTGGGTTTGGGATCGTCGCTTAGTTTGGCAGGTTGATCCGTGGTTCCAACCAATAAATGGCCAAGCCAAGGCAAAACAAAAAGAACCCGCTTGTCTTTGGTTTTAGGGATGAGGATCCCCACTTTGGGGGCAGGTGTCGGAAGCGGAGTCACCAAATGGGTTCCCGAACTTACCCGCAGGAGAGGTTTGGATTGGGGTGAATCCAACTTTCTGACAGAGTCTGTATGAGGGCCTGTGGCATTGATCACCAAACTGGCAGGCGTGGTCCATGTCTCTTGATTCAAAGAATCTTGAAGCTTAACTCCAATGATTTTGCCATTGGATTTTTCGAAACCGATGACTTCCGTGTAGTTGGCAATCGCAGCGCCTTTTCGAGCTGCAGTCAAAAGAATGGCAAGTCCCATTCGGGCGTCATCGAATTGGCCATCGTAATAGATCACTCCGCCCTTTAGTCCGCTCTTTTTTAAAAAGGGAAAGAGTTCCAGAGCTTCTCGATTCGAAACAAATCGGCTCCGATGCACCAAGTTTTTACCGGCAAGCCAATCATACATTCTCAGACCGGTATTGTAGTAAGCGGCTTCCAATCTGCGGTACATGGGAATCAAAAGCGGGAGCCAAGTGACCAAGTGGGGTGCAATTTCACTGAGAACTTTTCTTTCTCTCAGGGCTTCTCGAACCAATCGAAACTGGCTTCGGTCCAAGTGCATTACTGCTTGTTCCAAATAGCGAACGCCCCCGTGGACCAATTTAGTGCTGCGGCTGGAGGTTCCATGACAAAAATCACTTTTTTCTACCAAAGCGACTTTGAGGCCGCGCAGTTGGGCATCCAGCGCGATCCCAGCTCCTGTGGCTCCTCCTCCAATGACCAACAAGTCAAAAGGTTCGGTTTTTAATCGGTTGATGGCTTGGATTCGTTGCATGGTGGCCCTGGGAAGATTTTAACGGGTCTTTGGGAAAGATCCTAGAAGGGATGTCTGAAATAGGATAATTCTTTGGCTAATGGCCATGGATCAAGAATTTTTGAATCAAGCGCTGGAGCTGGCGCGGTCCCGAAAAGGGTATACTTTTCCAAATCCCGCAGTGGGGGCAGTTCTTGTGAAAAACGGGATCGTGACAGGGCAGGGTTTTCATTGGGGAGCGGGTGCGCCTCACGCAGAAGTGGAAGCGCTCAAAAATATCGGGATGGAAGCAGAAGGGGCGACCCTTTATGTCACGCTCGAGCCTTGTTGCCATTATGGAAAGACCCCACCTTGCACCGAGCTTCTTAAATCAAAAAAAATCGAACGGGTCGTTTATGGATTTTGCGATCCCAATCCCGTGGTTTTCGGAAAAGGGGCCCGTATTTTGGAAGCAGCCGGAATCAAGGTCGAGCTTCTCGGCTTGGAAAGTATCAGTCTTTTTTATCGTTCCTATGCTTGGTGGGTGAAAACCAAAAAAACTTGGATGACGGGCAAGATCGCGCTCTCCCAAGATGGAAAGGTTTCATTAGCCAGCGGGAAGCCGGTCAAAATTACAGGAGCGCTTGCTGATGATTACACCCACTTGAGGAGGTCTGAAGCAGATGTAATTGTTACCAGTGTTGCGACTTTAAAAGCGGACAATCCCCGTTTGGATGCCCGAGTAAGCATTCCGCCGAAAACAAAACCTGTTTGGGTTTTGGATCGAGACCTTGAGTTTTCATCGGATTTCCAGATCCTGAAAACAGCAGCTTCTGTCCATTTGGTCCATGGAAAAACTGGCAAGGGCTCCCTGGGGCTTGATTGCATTGAGCTCCCTGAGAAAGACAAAAAACTGGTCCTAGAAAGCTTGCCGCTGGAGCTGGGCATGAGAGGCTATCACGAAGCTTGGGTCGAAGTAGGGCCCACTCTGTTTTCAGCTTTTATGAGGGAACAAATTTTTCAAGAAGTGGTCTTGTATCAGTCCAGTTCTATTGAAATAATCCATGGGAAAGAAGCTTTTTTGGGCGCCAGGGATTCGGTTTTTCAAGGTTACCGAAAAGTGGCTCAAGAAAAAATGGGAACAGATCTCCGGGAAAGTTGGTTTTTAAAATGAAACTCTGTGCGAACTTGGTTTTGCTGGTCCTTTTGGTGAGCTGTGCTCATCCCAATGCTCGTGGGTCTCGAGTGGAACCGAATCGGGAAGTCCCTGCGGGCGATGTTTGTTTTTCACCGGAAGAAGCTTGCGATGCAAAGCTTATCCACTTTATCCGGTCAGCCCAAGAGTCCTTGGATGTTGCTGTTTTTGATCTGACTCACCCTCAAATGGTTCACGAACTGATCGTAGCAGCTCGAAAAATCCCGGTCCGGGTTCTCGTTGATAAACGGCAATCCAAGGAGCCCCATTCTTTGGTGTCCACTTTGATGAAAGCCGGTGTTGCGGTGAAATCGGGGTATCAAAGGGGGATCATGCACCACAAATTTATTGTGATGGATGGCAAAGCTTTGGAAACGGGGTCTTTCAATTTTACGAACAGCGCCAGTTTTAAGAATCAGGAAAATCAAATCTATTTGGAAACTCCGGTTTTGGTGGAGCGCTTTAAAAAACAATTCGAAAAAATGTGGAACTCTGGCCGTGCTCTCTGAATTGAAGAAAGTGGCTAAGCTGGCTCTGCCCATGGTTTTAACCCAGCTTCTTTGGATGACCATGCCAGTCGTCGACAACATGATGGTTGGGCATTTGGGAACCGAGGCTTTGGCGGGAATGGCTATTGCCACCACTTACTATTGGTTGCTTCAACTGGTTTGTCTCGGGATCTTAAGTGCAGTCAATCCGCTCATTGCCCATGCATTTGGACGGTCACAAACTCACGAATTCCGAAAAATGATCCAGTCCGGTTTGGTTTTGTCGGGTGCTCTATCCGTTTTAATGGCAGCGGTTCTGTATTTTGGAGAGCCAATTCTTTTGTTCTTGGGCCAAAAGCCCGAGCTGGTATTAATCGCGAACCAATATCTGAAAGCGATTATCTGGGGGGTACCGTTTCACTTGGCTTTTATCGTGTTTCGACAATTTTTTGATTCGGTTGAAGATCCTAAGCCGACCATTGTCATGGTGATTTTTGGAGCTTGTTTGAATGCATTCTTGGATTGGAGTTTGATTTATGGGGAGTTCGGATTTCCATCTCTGGGAGTGGCGGGAGCGGGGTTTGCCACTGCTTTTACCCAAGGGGTTTTATGTTTTGGCCTCGGTTCTTATCTTGGCTTGTCTCCCAAATACCAAGCTCTTCAAATAACCAAGCGGTTGGAAGTTAGCTGGCACGTCATACGGGAAATGATTGGAATTGGACTGCCATCCAGTGGTTCCATGCTTTCCGAAATGATTTATTTTAGTGGGAGCACTTTGATTATGGGGCTTTTAGGAACAGCTGCTGTTGCATCCCACCAAATCGCATTGAATGTCGCTTCAGCCACTTTCATGATTCCCTTGGGAGTCTCTTTCGCTGTTTCCGTTCGGGTGGGGGGATTTGCGGGACGAAAAGATTGGATTGGGGTCACTCGTGTCGGAAAAGCCGGACTTGTGCTTTGTTTGGGCCTTGCTTTCTTGAATGCTTCTCTCTTGCTGGTATTTGCAGAGACTATTGTAAAGCTCTACAACTCCGATCCCGAAATCAAATTGTTGGCAAAAAAACTGGTCAGGATAGCCGGGGTATTTCAGTTTTTTGATGGGTTGCAAGTGGTGGGCATCTACATTCTTAGAGGTTTAAAAGACACACGGATCCCTTTTCTAAACACCCTCTTTTCTTACGGAGTCATCGGAATGAGCGTGAGTGTGGGGTTGGCTTTTGGTTTGAATCAAGGTCCCGTTGGTTTTTGGTTGGGAATGATTCTGGCCTTGGGGATCGCAGCTGCTCTCCACCAGTTACGTTTCAGAAGAGTTATCGCAAACGCGCTTTTCCTTGAGAAAACAAGGTCCACGCAGTGAGCTTGTACAAAAGACGGGCTCCCACATTGGCATCCCACTCGCTTTTCTCGGAAGGATCGGGTGCGACTTCATTCAAATCAAATCCAATGATTTTTCTCTTGGACAAAGCAAGGGATTTTAGAAGGTACAATACTTCATTGTACTCAAGCCCTCCCGGAACAGGGGTTCCGGTATGGGGACAGAGTTTGGGATCGAGACCATCGATATCAAAAGAGATCCAAACCAAAGGCGGCAGTTCCTTGATAATTTCATCACAAATCGATTTCCAAGAAGCCCCTTCAAATTTTCGGCTTTGCAAGTAAGAATCATGGAATGTTTTCACCCGGTGTTTTTCGGATTCGCAGAAAGCGGATTCCTCTTCACAGTAATCGCGGATGCCTACTTGGACCAGCTTGGCGACTTGGGGGACATTACGAAGCACATTGAACATGATCGAAGCATGTGACCAAGTAAACCCTTCGTAAGCGTTCCGAGTGTCGCTGTGTGCATCGAAATGAAGTATGCCGAATTGGGGATAAAATTCCGCAGCTGCTTGGATGGCTCCAAAAGGCACGGAGTGGTCGCCTCCAACGATGGCGGGTATTTTCTGCGCATTATAAATGGAAATGGTTTCTTTTCGGACCCAGTCATTCAACAAAGCCCCCAAGGCATTGACTTCTTTCAGTTGAGATTGAAGCTCAGGAGACTCTGAAACCTCTCCACCGCGATCAATGATGGGTTTGGCTTTTTCTTTGCCCGCTTTGTTCCAGCGGATGACCTCCGGAGATTCCTTCATGAGGAAAAGCCCACACTCATAGGGACGGTGAATATCTCCATCGAAGAGATCCACTTGGTGGCTCGCCTCCAGAATAGAGCGCGGCCCAAGTGATGTGCCCGAACCATAGGAAGTGGTGACTTCCCAAGGTACGGGTAAATAAACCAACTGGCTTTCAGAGAAGCGGTAGGGAAGTCCAAAAACCCCCGAGTCTTTTGATGCAGCAGAGTTAGGATTGAAAATTGAAATCATACTAGAGTGGGAAAGAATTTCATTTTAGGATTCGTCCGTCAATGTTTCGGATCGCAAGCTTGTTGTTGAAAGCCCACTTTCTTTCAAGTAACGCACCCCACCAAAAAACCCTCCTTTACTTTTAATCCTGGGAAGTCAAAAGTACTTTGTCTTAAGAAATGAGGACTTATGGGTGAGCTCTTTGCTCGGTTTTTGGATTTAATGCTCCATTTGGATGTTCATTTAAATACGACCATCAGTGAGTATGGTACTTGGACCTATTTGATTCTCTTTCTCATTGTTTTTTGTGAAACGGGCTTGGTCGTTACTCCGTTTCTCCCAGGCGATTCCCTTTTATTTGCTGCTGGGGCTTTTGCTGGAAAAGGGTCATTGGAGTTGGCTATCTTGATTCCCCTTCTTTGTGTTGCCGGAATCATAGGAGATGCTCTCAATTATTCGATCGGCCGTTATTTAGGGCCCAAAGTTCTAAAAGGCGAGCGCTGGTTTTTAAAGCGGGAATACTTGACCAAAACTCAGGCTTTTTATGAGCGTTATGGGGGAAAAACCATTGTCATAGCCCGGTTTGTCCCCATCGTCCGAACTTTCGCCCCCTTCTTGGCGGGCGTTGGAAAAATGAACTATTCGCGTTTTGGTCTATTCAATATTTCCGGGGCGATTCTCTGGGTTGTTTTGTTTTCATTCGCCGGGTATTGGTTTGGGAACATTCCCTTGGTTCGAAAAAATTTCACTCTGGTTATTTTAGCCATTATCGTGGTCTCTATTTTGCCGGCAGTGATTGAGGCTCTGCGTTCCAGGAAAGCTTCGAATGAAATCTAAACTCATCATTATCGATGGGAGTTCGTATTTTTTTCGGGCCTTTTTCGCCATCCAGCACCTGAGCAACTCCAAAGGTTTTCCCACCAATGCCATTTACGGGTTTACCAACATGCTGCTGAAAGTGTTGGATGTGGAGAAGCCTGAACATTTGGTCATTGCTTTTGATACTCCGAAGCCCTCCTTTAGAAAAGAGATCTACCCGGAATACAAAGCGAACCGCGAGAGTCCTCCGGAAGATCTGATCAAACAAATCCCTGAGATCTTGAAAATGGTGGATGCTTTTCGAATTAAACGCATGCAACTCGAAGGGGCTGAAGCGGATGATGTGATTGCAACGCTGGCGGACCGGGCAGTGAAAGCGGGATATGAAGTGGATATTATCACCGGTGACAAAGATCTGATGCAATTGGTGACTGACAAGATCACTCTTTACGACACCATGAAAGATAAGAGGGTGGATCCGGCGGGAGTGGTTGAAAAGTTTGGCGTAAAGCCAGAGCAAGTGGTCGATTTTCTGGCCCTCATGGGGGATGCTTCTGACAATATCCCCGGTGTGACCGGAGTGGGTGAGAAGACAGCCGCGCAATTGATTTCCGAGTTTGGTTCTTTGGAGAACCTCTACGCCAATTTGGACAAAATAAAGCAGGAAAAAAGGCGTGAGACCCTCAAGAACGAGAAAAAGATCGCCTTTTTGAGCCAAGAGCTCGCTAGAGTTAAAAGAGATCTCGACATTGATTGGTCTTGGGATGACTGCCGTTACAGAGGCCCGGATCCGGAAAAGCTGAAAGTTTTGCTGGAGGAGTTTGAGTTTTCCCAGCTGATGAAACGCTTCAATTTTCAAAGAGAAGAAACAACATTCAAACCTGGAAGGTATGAGACCATCTGCGACGTGGACAGCTTGAAAAAACTGTGTGACCAGATCCGGGGAGCTGAGCTTCTCTCAGTTGATACCGAAACAACTTCTTTGAGTATCCACAGCGCCGAATTGGTGGGACTTTCCTTGTGCGTGAATGCAGGGGAAGCTTTTTACATACCTGTTGGGCATAGAAGTGGGGAGACCCAGGAATTGGTCGAGGGACAACTATCTTCAGAGGTGGTTCGAAAGCACTTGAAACCACTTTTGGAGCATCCAGGAATTCCAAAAGTGGGTCAGAATCTGAAGTACGATATTCAGATTCTGCTCAACTGGGGAGTTCGTTTGGAGGGAATGGTTGCGGATACTTTATTGGAAAGCTACCTGATAAACCCTGAAGAACCCCACAACCTCGATGCTTTAGCTCTTAAATATTTGGGGCATCAGACCATCACTTATGAAGAAGTAACTGGAAAAGGAAAAAGCCAGATCCCTTTTTCCCAAGTCTCCATTGAAAAAGCGACAAACTACTCCGGCGAGGATTCCGATGTGGCTCTGAGGCTTCATGGGCGAATGTTGGGAGAAGTCGATAAAATGGGAGGGCGCGAACTCTTTGATGAAATTGAAGTGCCCTTGGTTCCGGTTCTAGCCGAAATGGAGTATGTGGGAGTTAAAGTCGATCAAAAAAAATTGGAAGTCATGGAGGAGCACCTCTCGGAAGATCAGGCGACTGTAGAAGATAAAGTTTTTGAACTGGCGGGGGAAGCTTTCAATATCGGTTCCCCGAAACAGCTCTCACGAATTCTTTTTGAAAAACTGAAATTGCCCGTTGTTCGGAAAACTAAAACTGGAGTTTCCACAGATGAAAGTGTTTTGGTGGAGCTTTCCAAGAAGCATGCAATTTGCGAATGGATTTTGAAGTATCGTGAACTGAGCAAATTGAAATCCACTTATGTGGAAGGGTTAATTCAGCAGATTCACCCAAAGACCGGGCGGGTCCATACCAGTTTTAATCAAACCATTACTGCGACAGGCCGGCTCTCAAGTTCGAATCCCAACTTGCAGAACATTCCAACAACCGATGATCCTCGTTACGACATCCGGTCCGTTTTTGTGGCGGCAGAAGGGTGCGAACTCTTTTCGGGGGATTACAGTCAAGTGGAATTGCGGCTCCTCGCCGACATGAGTGAAGACCGGGAGCTTCTACGGGCTTTTGAGCACGATGAGGATGTCCATTCCTACACGGGAAAATTGATTTTTGGAGTGGAGAAAGTCTCCAATGAACAGAGGAAGATCGCCAAAACGATCAACTTTGGGGTGGTTTACGGCCAGACCCCTTACGGGCTTTCCCAGACGTTGAAGATTTCGCCATCGGAAGCAAAAGAGTTTATTGATCGGTATTTCAAACGTTACTTTGGAGTGAAGGAATATTTGAATTCCTTGATTGAAAAAGCCCATCGAGACGGCTTTGCAACAACTCAGTGGGGCCGTCGCAGATACCTTCCCGAAATCAATTCAGCAAATCGCATGAGAAGAGAGATGGCTGAGAGAGCTGCTATCAACACACCCATTCAGGGAACTGCTGCAGACATGATCAAGACAGCAATGGTTCGAATTCACCGGCGATTGGAACAAGAGAAAATGAAGACAAAAATGATCTTGCAAGTGCATGATGAGCTAGTGTTTGAAGTCCCTGCAGAGGAAAGAAATCAAGCTGAGAAATTGGTTTTGGCAGAAATGGAAAATGCCATGAAATTAAAAGTGCCATTGAAAGTCGATTCTGCTTGGGGAAAAAATTGGCGGGAATGCAGTTGAATTGGGAACTTTTCCGAAAAAGATCAAGCGAAAAGATTTTTATTTTTTTTAAAGCCTAAAAGATCAGTTGAGTCGAATACCTAACGCGGCCTCGCGATCAAATCTAACAAAATTGCAGAGAAATGCAGAGTGGGCACATTGACAGTAAATGTATGGCACATGCTATATTTTACATTACGGTCATCTTGAAACCGGAAAGCAGTTAATCAATCCAAAAGTTGATGAAACAAAGCGTTGCGGAAGGGGGTTGGACCCCTCGAACGGCACGCGTGTATCTTGGAGGCACCTATGAAGATTCCCCGTAAATTCACCAAAGAAAATGCAAATCCTTTTGATGGGATTGAGTTTGAAACTCGAACGTCTGAAATTCGTGAACCGAATGGAAAAATTATTTTTTCCCAAAAAGACGTCTCAGTCCCCAAGCATTGGTCTCAAGTTGCCACCGATATTTTGGCGCAAAAATATTTTAGAAGGGCTGGAGTTCCCCAGAAAGATTCGGATCAGCTAGGCGGGGAAAATGATGCCAAGCAAGTGTTCCATCGTCTGGCGGGGTGTTGGACGGAATGGGGGAACCGGTTTGATTACTTCTCCACTGAAAGAGATGCAAAAACCTTCTATGATGAAATCAGTTTTATGTTGGCGAATCAAATGGCTGCACCCAACAGCCCCCAATGGTTCAACACGGGTTTGTACTATGCCTATGGGATTACGGGCCCTTCCCAAGGCCATTTTTATGTGGATCCCAAAACAAAGAAACTCAAAGAATCAGACAATGCCTATGAGCACCCACAACCCCACGCTTGTTTCATCCAAAGCGTTTCGGACGATTTAGTGAATGAGAATGGGATCATGAATTTGTGGACTCGTGAGGCCCGACTTTTTAAGTACGGTTCAGGAACCGGTACCAATTTCAGCAATCTCCGTTCAGAGGGAGAAAAACTCTCCGGCGGGGGAAGGTCTTCTGGCTTAATGTCGTTTCTAAAGATCGGCGACCGGGCTGCTGGCGCAATCAAAAGTGGGGGAACCACTCGAAGAGCGGCCAAAATGGTCTGTCTCGATCTGGATCACCCGGAGGTCGAAGCCTTTATTGATTGGAAAGTTGAGGAAGAGCAAAAAGTATCTGCTCTGGCAGCCGGCAGCCGTTTGCATCGGAAACTCCTAAACAGTCTTTTGGAATCTTGTTTTGACGAAGATAAAAGACAGCAAAAGAAGAATCTAAAAGCCTGCCGGGATAGTTTTATTCCGGAAAATACCATCCAAAAGGTCCTTCAACTGGCAGCACAAGGGATCCGGGAGTATGATTTTCCTGAACTTGATACCGGCTGGGAAAGCGAAGCTTATGGAACTGTCAGCGGTCAAAATTCCAACAACTCCATTCGGGTTCCCAATGAGTTTTTTGATTCGTTGGAAAATGGCTCCCCTTGGAAGCTGAAATACCGCACCTCTGGAGCCACTGCAAAAGAAGTCTCCAGTGAAGACCTGTGGAACCGAGTGGCTACGGCTGCGTGGAGCTGTGCGGATCCCGGGCTTCAATTCGATACCACTATCAACGAGTGGCATACGTGTCCGGAGGGGGGGCGAATCAATGCTTCCAATCCTTGTTCGGAATACATGTTTCTGGATGATACTGCTTGTAATTTGGCCAGCCTGAATTTGATGAAATTCTACGATCCTCAGAGCGGAAAATTTCTGATTGAAGATTTTATCCATGCAGTCCGGCTTTGGACCGTGGTCCTCGAAATCAGTGTCCTGATGGCCCAGTTTCCCAGCCGGGAAATTGCAAAAAGAAGTTTTCAGTACAGAACTCTTGGGTTGGGCTATGCAAATCTCGGGGCCTTGCTAATGTCGATGGGGATTCCTTATGGGAGTCCAAAAGCAAAAGCGATTTGCGCAGCTATCACAGCGATCTTAACCGGCGAGAGTTACGCGACTTCTGCTGAAATGGCCAAAGAATTGGGAACTTTTGAAAAGTTTCCTGAGAATCGCGATGCGATGTTGCGGGTCATTCGAAATCATCGGCGAGCGACGCTAGATAACAGCTCCGAAGCTTTCGAACAATTGAGTGTCTTTCCCGAGAAAATCGACTCTTCTTATTGTCCCAAGGATCTGGTGGAAACAGCAAGATTGGCTTGGGATAGAGCTTTGGACCTGGGGGAGCAGTACGGTTTTCGAAATGCACAAGTGTCAGTTATTGCCCCGACCGGGACCATTGGATTGATCATGGACTGTGACACGACTGGGATTGAGCCCGACTTCTCGTTGGTCAAATTTAAAAAGCTGTCCGGGGGAGGGTATTTTAGAATCATCAACCAATCCGTTCCACTGGCTTTGAGAAAACTGGGCTATTCGGAGAGCCAGATTCGGGAAATGATTGAGTATACTTTGGGAAAACCAGATTTTGAAAAGTGCCCAGAGATTGGCCGGGCCTTTTTCGAGAAGAAAGGAGTGCCTTCTGCTTCCCTTTCTGAACTGGAAAAAACCATAAAGAGCTCGTTCGACATCCGCTTTGCCGTCACCCCTTGGGTTCTAGGAAAAGAAGTGTGCACAAAACACTTGGGTGTTTCAGAAACGGAACTGGATACTCCTGACTTTAATCTCCTGACTCACCTTGGGTTTTCCAACGACCAAATTGAGCGGGCCAATGAATATTTATATGGCACAATGACTTTGGAAGGGGCTCCCCATCTGAAAGAGGAAGATTATGCTGTTTTTGATTGTGCCAACAAGTGTGGAAAAAAGGGAGTGCGGTTTCTGCCTTATCAAGCCCATATCGAAATGATGGCTTCTGCCCAGCCCTTTATCAGCGGTGCTATCAGTAAGACTATCAATATGACGGCGGAAGCCACCATTGAAGATGTAAAAAATGCTTATCTGACTTCGTGGCAGAAAATGATTAAAGCGATCGCTCTTTATCGCGATGGTTCCAAACTAAGCCAGCCCTTGACTGCAGCTTTGTTGGAAACCGCGACGGAAAGCGATGCAGACAGCGAAGAAGCGGAAGCTTTAAAAACAGATATCGTTGCTCTTGCAGACAAATTGGTTCGACGCTCGTTGAGAAGGGAGCTGCCAAACCGTCGGATGGGCTACACAGTGAAATCTACCATTGGGGGACAGCGGGTTTATCTGCGGACTGGTGAATATGAGGATGGATCCTTGGGAGAAATATTCATTGATATTTACAAAGAAGGAGCTGCCTATCGGGCCCTGATGAATGCCTTTGCCATTTCGGTTTCGCTGGGACTTCAGTACGGAGTGCCCTTGGAAGAGTACGTGAATAAGTTTCACATGTTCAGGTTCGAACCCAATGGCCATGTGGCGGATCATGACAATGTGAAATTCTGCTCTTCCATTATCGATTTCATTTTCAGGGATCTCGCTCTGAACTACTTGGGAAGGACCGACATGGTGCATGTCCCGCCCAAAGAGCCTATTGCGCCCTTGGGGTCGTTGGGAGCCATGGCTGCGATGCCTGCGAGTGTTCCACTTCAAGCAGCAGAGCCAGCAGATTTTGCGCTCTCTTCGAGAGAGTATGAAGATGACTTGGCTCTTTCCTCTAAACTCGCAAAAACCAAAGGGTACGAGGGAGATCCGTGTTCCGAGTGCGGCCACTTCACTCTCGTCAGAGGAGGCACTTGCTTGAGGTGCGTCAGCTGTGGAGCGACTTCCGGGTGCAGCTGAAGAAGGTTTAGTTTCTGACCACTTGGACAGTGAGTTCTTCCAATTTGGGAAGTTCTTCCCCGGGCCTTAAGCAAGGGGATTCTTCGACTGTGGGCAAGTGGGCTACAAACTTGTCGCCTTTTTCGGGGCCGCCGATGTAGCGGGGAGCTTTGCCAGGTTCTTCCACTCGAAAAACAAAATTCAAATCCTGAAGGGTTTGAGGAGACGATCGTTCTGCGATCACTTGAGTCAAATTGCCCGTCCACTGAGTGAAACTGCCGGCTTTAAGCTCCAATTCGGCCCGGTTTTCCCACTCGAAGTTTTCTCCAGTTCTGCCGTTGGTACCGCCCCAGCCAAACTCAAGAAAAACGCGGGTCCCGTAGTCTACAGGGCCTGATTTGAAAGTGACTGTCAGTTCAGTTTCTGCATTGGAAAAATAAGAGCAGCTGTGGATGAGGGTTCTCCCTTCCACTTTCACGTTGTCGATGAAGAAAGTTTCTCCCAAAAAAGGGCCGGCAAAGAGTTGAGTGGAAAGAAAAGTAACGACAGCAATTAGATTTTTCATAAAAACTCCTAGGGGGGTACTAGCCGAAAAGAAGCAACGTGTCAAACTGGTCGGGATCAGTCTTTTTTCATGACGAAGAGGTAATTGAATCCGCGGAGAAAATAGTTTCCTTCGACCGCAGCTTTGTGCCAGGAAGGGTTCTTCAGGCTCTTATTGTGTCGAATGACACAAACGATATCCACGGTTTTGAATTTTTTTCTGAGGAGTTGGTACAGCTCAAACCCAATGGGGCTGAAGTCTTTTCCCTTCTTGTAGCTGTCGGAAACATACAGGGCCATCATCCGCCTGCTTTTGAGGACTCTAAAAATCTCGTCTATCACTTGTTTCATGGCGTCTGTGTACAGAGAAGTGCGGGAATCCAACTCCCCAATGCACCGGGGATCGCCGGAATATTTCACATGGGTTGAATAAGGGGGATCAATAAAAACAAAGTCGACTGAATTGTTCTTGAGCGGAATTTTTCGGGCGTCCGCAGGGAGAATGTCTGGTCTTGTGGGGGCCAAGTCGAAACCTAGGCCTTCCCGATTGAGATCTTTGCAAACATCCAAAGTGGTTCCACTGCCGCACATGGGATCCAAAACGGTGTCCCCCTCGCGGGTGTAGCGCTGGAGTAAGTTCCAAATCACGTAAGAAGGAGTCGCGCCGATATAATTCTTATCCCCCTGCATTTCAGATCCGTAATGTTGCGAGGGGTAATCCCAAAGCGTAGTGGTCTGCAAAGTGACTTGGGGTTTTGTGGTAAAACTTCTTCTTTCTTTTGACGGGCGTTTCATGAGGGGCAGACCTTAGCAAAAATTTAAGTTGAGATCGAGCCCTAGTATCCAAGCCATTGGATCACTTGAGGATAGCCCCAAAGTGCAAGAGTCAGGAACAGAATCGTAATCAGAGAAAAACAAAGATAACCCAATATCAAATAAACGCTGTCTTCTTCCAAAACCCCCAAGGAGAGAACGGCTGCTGTAAAAGCAGGGGGAGAGTTGGTTCCCGGGGGCAGCGGCAAAAGCAAGAGAAAGCCACAAAACGCAATCAGCAAAAAACTGAAACGCTTGTTTCTGGGGTGCTTGGAAAAAAAACGGCCTCTGGGTTTAACCCAACGAGAAAAGAGTTTGAGTACAGGTTTCACGGAGGAGAACAGTTTCAAGGCAAAATCGCAGGGAATGGTTTTCCCAGCAAGGGGTCTCGGGAGCCAAAAAGTCTTTCCGAGAAACATTCTCAGGCCCAAGATGAGAATCACTGCGCCAAAGGGAATGCTTAAACCAGGAAGCGGGAGGGGAAGCAAGAATGGAAGAGCCAGAAACAAAGTGATGATAGCTTGATCTTCTGTCGCAGTTTCTGAAAAAAGTTTTTTCAATGAAACCGAACTCGAAGTTCTGCAGATAGTCAGGATCCGTTCTAATTCATCTTCCAAATGCATCTCTAAGAGTATAAATTCTCCAAACAGATATGAAAATATTTAGCTACACCACTTGCATCCGAGAACACCATTTGGATGGTTTTGGGCACGTCAACAATGCCACTTACTTGGAACTCTTTGAAGAAGCCCGCTGGGAAGTCATTACCCAAGGTGGCTATAGCTGGAACGATGTCCAAAAAGAAAGAAAAGGCCCGGTTATTTTGGAGCTCTCCGTTCAGTTCAAGAAAGAGCTTTTGGTAAGAGAGAAAATACGAATCGAGACCCAATGTGTCTCTTATGAACGAGTGGTGGCAGAGCTGGAACAAAAAATTTTCAATGAGGCCAATGAGCTTTGCACCGTTGCCCGTTTCAAGTTTGCTCTTTTCGATATGGAGAAGAGAAAGCTTTTAAAACCAACCGAGCGTTGGCTCAAAGCTTTGGGGCTTTAAAACGGCAGACTGACCAAAAAATAGACAGAGCCATAATCGCATTAAAAACAAATAGTTAGGTGCTTTTTAGAGAATCTGCATAAAGCTTCTGTCAAAAAGTTCGACACTGGTTTTTTCACCGGTTCGCCTGTATTCCGCTGGCATACTCCCTGCACTCGCCTAGCCCGCACACGTTTATTGGGGTTTTTAGAAACGATTTTCGTTGGGGGTTATCGTGACCATTTTAAGGCTCATTACTGTTTTCAGTCTTTGTCTTGTTTTAAAAGCAGCTTTGGTTTTTGGAGAAGAAGCACCTAAAGCAGCTGAAGCACCAAAACCCACTGTTAAAATTACTGAAGCACCGGTTGTGACCACAGCCAATGGAGTTCGTGTTGAGACACGAACCATCGAGACTCAAGGGCTTGATCCGGAGAAAACAAAAACAGAAGTTCCAAAAACGGAGTCCCGCAACTTTGAAGGTTCCAGCGAAACCAAAATAGAAAACAACATTACCATTGATGGGAGAGGCCTTGCTTTTGGAGCTCTTCCCGTTGCAGCAGCTCCTGCTGTTGTTTCTGCCGTTGCCTCCGAAGCCGTCAGTTCTCGCCCTGTGAGCATCACTCCAGTGGCCGGCGTGACTGCTTTTCAAGGGTCTTGGTACAACCATGTTTCCAACCGAGGGACTGTCGGATTGATTTTGGATATCCCTCTGATTTCCATTTTGTCTTTGGAAGTGGAAGGCCAGTATGGACGCTTTAACCTCAGCTATTCCAATTACGGCCACAACTTCAACCAGTACACTGGCGGAGCCAACGGCAAAGTCACTCTGAGCCAGGGAATCCTTCAGCCTTACTTGGGAGCCGGCATGATGGCGGTCTACTATGAGGGAATGAATACTGGAAATACCTACATGAATAATAATGGTGGTGGGAGCACGAGCCGGGTGGTTGGAGCTGCTCAAGCGATGGCTGGTCTTGATTTGAAACTGTTGGGGGGAATCGCTCTTGGCGCTCGTGGCGAAATCCTGCACCCGATGAGTAATTTGCCACAAATGTCCGGGGGATTGGGAGCCCAAGATGCGGGCGCCATGAGATCCAATTTTTACCGGATTCTTGGGACTGTAAAAGTAAGTTTCTAGTAGTGGTTAGTGATACTCAATCTCCAATGGGGAGGGAGCTGAATCGGTGGTGTTGTTAGCAGCTCTTTCCCCAACCCCTGCCTGAGCAAGCAGATCTGCCCAACTGTTCTTCGGATAAGCAATCGCTGATTCAAAAGGCATAAATACCGTCAAAGACTTCTTGGCTCTCGTCATGGCGACATAGAGAATTCTTTTAGATTCTTCCTGGTCTTTTAGTTTTCGCTCCTCTAATAATCCCTGATAACTTCCCGACAGAACTTTTTTCTCTTTCTCCCAAAAGCGAATGCCTGGTGGAAGCCCCGCTTTTAACAAGAGCGGTGAAGTCTCTGACGGCAATTGCCTCACAGTATCCACTAACAGAACATTCTCAAACTCAAGCCCTTTGGATGCATGGACTGTCATTAATTGAATCCCTTGAAGTTGTTCTGTCGGGGAAGATTGTTCCTGAAACAGGTATTCAGAATCCTGAAAAGAGTCGAGGAGAAAACGAACGTCAAACACGCTGAGTCCCGGAGCTGAGAGTGGTTTCAAGAGTGCATCGAATACTTCCCGACTTTCGGGAAACTGGCCAGTCTCAAAAAACAAAGTTTCCAACAGGATCTTGATCTCTGTTTCCCCAGATTCTAACAACCGAATCAACCAAGAAAGCCCGGGGGGAGTCTCCTGTTTAAGCAACTGAACCAAGGGTTCGGCCTTGCCGGCAGGGTTCTTTTTTCGTTTTTGTAGCCACGTCAGTATGTCTTCATAGCCCCAATTAAAGTATTTGGACCGCAATACTGTAATCAATTCGCTGTCTCTAAAGGGATCCAGAAAAAAACGGAGATAGGAAACGATTTCTATAGCACTGAGGTGTTTTGAAAGGGAGTCCGATTTTTTACATTGGTGTGCCCAGCCTCGTTCGGTAAAAGCTTTGCTAAAATCAGAGATTCGATCTGCGTTTCGAAAAAGAACAGCTAGCGAATGGAGCGGGACTTGGTTCTCCACGCAAGAATCAATAAACGAGCAAACGGCGTCTATTTCAGCTTTGTAAATCTCGGGACGCAGGGTTTTCTCCTTAGGACCAAAAAAACGGGTGCCGATCCGCTTCGAGGTGTCAGCGGGGAGGGAAAGTCCCGAAACCATCGGATTCCAGGAAAAAGACTGTTCAGAGAAAAGGGAAGCACTGACGCTGTTCAAATCTCCCAATAAGCGAGGTTGGGTTCTGAAGTTTTGAATCAAATCGATTTGTTTCCCTCCGCGATAACTCATCAGTTGAGTCACTTCCGCAAAGAGGGCGGGTTCAGCCTGCCGAAAACCATAAATGGATTGTTTGGGATCTCCCACGATGAAAAGTTTGTTTAAATTATCTCCGAGCAAAAGCGTCAGGATTTGCCATTGAACGGGGCTTGTGTCTTGAAACTCATCGACCAAAATCTGCTGGTATTCCTCGCATAATCGAGCCCGGGCTAAAGTGGACTCTTTCAAAATGCGCAGGCAGAGGTGTTCCAAATCATCAAAGGAATAATGGCCCTTCTTGTGAAAGGAACTGGAGAGCGAGTCGGTGAGTGCTTTGAGCTCTTTTCCTAGAAGCACCAAAACCGGAGCGCCGATATCTTTAGCTCCCGCATCCTGAGCCAATCGCAAGCAATCAAAAAACAGGTATCTGTTTTTGTAAATCATTTGGCTGATAGTTTTTAATTCCCGGTGTGTGAAATGATCCAAAAGTGGATTGAGGGAATCGGTGGGCAACCGGGAGAGCCAATCCTGGTAATGTTTCTCAAAAGCATTGTAAAAAGCAAAGTCGTCAATAATCTGAGAAACCGGAGGAAGGCCCAGCTCGTTTCCATACTGGTTGAGGACCGAATAGCAGAGGCTGTGGAGCGTTCCAATGGCACTGCTATTGAGAACCTGTTCTTCCCATTTGGGATCGAGCCCCTTTTGAAGAATGCCCTCGAGAATCCTATCTCGAAGTTGTTCGGCTGCTTCTTTTGTGAAAGTGACAGTCAAAATAGAGCGGGGAGAAAAACCAGCTTTCAGCAAATTCAAGTAGCGCTCCACCATAGTGGTTGTTTTGCCACTGCCCGCAGATGCCATCACTGAAATAGGGTGGTGGAGCAAAGTGGCAGCTTGCATTTGTTCCGGGGTCATCGGTTTAGACATTTTCAGCCCCCTCTCTGCAGAATCCAGTGGCTTCGCAAAACCTGCAGGCTTCGAGACTCGGGGTGGGGGGAAATTGGCCGGATTTGATCCCCTTGGCATGGTTTCTCATGGCAGTTTTTCCGGACTCAATCAAAGAAATCAATTTTTCGGAAGACATGGCATGTCCCCGAGTGAGTGACCTTTTTGCTTCGGGAAGAATCAGCTCTTCGCTCGCCAAACCTCGTTTGATCTCGCCCTTTTTGAGATCATAAAAAAGCATGGCAGCAGGAGGCATTCCCAGAGATTGCTCGGCTCCCAGCCAGTAAAGCAAAGCTTGGAAATTATAACCTTGGGCCAAATGGTCAGGAGTGAAGTCCACAGTTCCCGTTTTGTAATCAAGCACCAATAAAGAGTCGTTGGGAAGACGGTCAACTCTGTCAATTTTTCCCACGATCGAGAGTCCATCCACTTCGATTTTAAATTCTTTCTCCACGGCAACTGTTGCCCGAGCTCCGAAAAGGGCTTGAAGGGATTTCTCAAGCTCCAAGATGCGTGGAACCATCTTTTCAAAAGCTTTCTTAAAAAACAAAAGGAGATTTTCTTGATGGGAATGCTGGGGGAGGGTTTTCTTGAGGCTCTCCTCAAAAGCAGAGCGAAGGGTGGTTGAATCCAAAGAAGCACCGTCTCTCGAGCTAAAGAGAGTTTCCAACGTCAAGTGAACAGCTTGACCCAAATGGAGAGCAAAATCACTCATCGGCATCGGAACTTGATTCAGCTTGAACCTTCGATACAAGTACTTGGAAGGGCATTCCGCATAAGTCTCAAGCTGAGTGGCCGAGAGGGTGGTTACGGGCAATGGCGCTTGATAAGACGGATCAACCGATGCTGAGACAACCCGCGGAGGTTTTACTGTTTCAAGTTCAAATGCTTCCAAATGTTCCAAGGGAAGACAAGCGTACACTTGACCCTGCAAGCTTCCGGCCTTTCCACTGAGAAGCTTGAGACGGCTCTTAAGAGTCTCACTCCACCGGGGCAATTGAAATCCTGCGAAGAAAAGAGTCTCTAGTTCCGATTCCGAAAAAAGCGTTTGGTTCTCCGGGCGTTCAAGGAGTGACTCATCGACAAAAGAAAATTCAGTGTATCCCGGAATCAGAGGGAGAGAGAGAAAAGGGGTGATGAGGATTCTGGGTTTCTCGAGCTGTTCGGAAGAAACTTGCTGTGTTTGAGCAGCCAGTAAAGAGTTCAGGTCTTGAGAGTTGAATCGAGTCGTGGAGAGGAGCCGTTCTTTGTAGTCCTCTTCTGCTTCTTCTTCATACGGTGGGTGTTCTAAAAGCAAGGAGTTGAGTCGAAGAGTGTCTTCTGAGCGCAGGAATCCTTGTCTTCGAACATTCCGCAACATTCTCGACCAAAACGATTCGGTCGGGAGAGCAGGAGTTAAGAACTCTTCAGCTCGAAGCCCGCTGCTTGCCAAATAACTTCGAAGAAACGCTTTGCTTTGAGAGCTGCCGCAAAAACTCACGAGGATTTGCTGTTCCGGGTTTTCTTTTGCATACAGAGCCAAGTGGTGGCCAAAAGTTTCCAGAGCGGAAACCCGACTTCCCAATTTGAGGAGGGCGGGGCCTATGTCAGGGGTATTTCCCATTTCAGAAAAAGAAAGGCTCCGAATCGCCGTTCCTTGGGAGAGAGCTGTTCTTACCAGTTCTTGAAATAAATAACCGGAGGGTTCGGTAGGAATAAAATCAATTGAAGTGAGATTAGGTTTTTCGAGTCCTGGTGATTTTAGCTTCTCAATCAGCGTCCAGACTTGGCTCATGAAGTCCTGGCTCAAAGGGCTGTTTAAATAAAAAAGAAAACACTCTCGGAGGGATCGGTTTTTTCGAGTGCTGGGTAATTGCGAGAAACAAAAAGTCACTTGCTCAGGAGTCAGCACGAGAGCTTGCCGGAGCCACTCGAGAGTGGAAAGCCACTCGTTGGCAGGCAAATGGGTTTTAGTAAAAGTGCTGGCCAACTCCCAGCGCTGGGACGGAAGGGGAACTGGGTTTGTACGATTTAACCAGTTTGAAAAAGAAAGAGCTTCTGGAGCCAAAGAGGGACACAAGCGCAACAAAAGGGCGAGTTCTGTCTCAGATTCAAAGCAAGTTTGGATTGGCACAGAATCGAATTACCAGTAAACCCAAAGGGGAGAAAGTAATCATTTTAATTAAAACTAGCGCAGCGGGCCAAAGTGGTTGATAGAGGGAAAGATGGAAGAAAAATTATTTGTAGGGGTAGGCCGGATCAGTTTGTTTTTTAGACAGGCCAGAAATTTAAAAGATAAAAGAAGTGTTGTGCAAAGCCTGAAACAGAAACTCCGAAACGATGGTTGGAGTGTTGTCGAAGTCGGGCATCAAAATGATTTTAAAAAAGCTTTCCTCGGTTTTACTTATACAGCTTCTAGCTCCCAAGCTTTGGAACAAGCTTTCAGTAAACTTTCCCCACTGTTTTTAGGGAACTTCGAAATTGTGAGGAAATCCAAAGAGATACTGGAGTTTGAAGGAGACCCTTCTTTCGACGAATCCCTCCTCACCCGAAGCCTTTTGGGAGATACCGACGATTAATTGTGTCCTAACTTAGGAGTTTTTGACACATTTAATCAAGTTGAGATGTTCGCCGATATAATAAAGGTATGCGGTACGTTGGGAAAAGATGCCTTTGGGCACCTGTGTGCCTTTTGATTTTGCTTGGGGGGCTCGTCTCATCTTGTTCGCCACAGCTCTTTGACGGTTCTGTGACTCTCACCCAACAAGCTTCGATAACTGGGGCGGTTTCTTTTTCTTCGAGTAGCGGTTTTAAGATCAAAATTTACGAAATCAAAGAGAGTGGGGAGCTCTCGCTTCTGGGAGAAACGGCTTCAAACGCTCAAGGGGAATTTTCGTTTACGTTTCCCACAGCACCCACAGGTCCAGTGAAACTGGTAGCGACTGAGAATAATGCTTCTTCGACAAGCCCTGAGCTCTCCCAAGTCCTCGCTGAAGCTTCTGGTGAAATCAAAGCGCCTATTACTCCCCTTACGACCATGGTGGCAAAGAGGGTTCTAGAAAAAATCAGCTCCGGAGAGCCTCTGTCGAAAGTTTCAGAGTTTAGGGATTTAGCAAAAACAGAAGTGGGAAAAATCTGGGGAGTGCCGGGCTCTGTGATTGAAGCAGTCCCCAACCCTGCGGATGCTCCAGGCAATAAAAGCCTCGCAGAAGCCAAAGCTACTTACTTGCTTTCTGTGTTTTCAAAGCTTGCCCAGACTCTAGGGGTTTCTTCAGGAAAGACTGCAGAGCTAGCGGAACTCTTGGCAGAGGACTTTTCAAGTGACTTGCGTTTGGATGGAAAGCAGGGGAGCAGCGCTTATTCAAGAACAATTGAGAAGACCAGTGGTGGGACGATTTCTGCAAGGACACTTGCCGAAGGCTGGCGGTACCACATGCAGAAAGCAGCAAGGGAAGTGGCTAGCAGCGCGCCCTATCTGGGGTTTGATAGCGATATCCAGTTTGCTTCAACGATTGCTGACTCAACGACTCCGACAGTGATTGCTGTAACGGCTTCAAGCCCTGCTGGGTTTTACACGACTGGAAGCAGTCTTTTCATCGAAGTGAAGTTTTCAGGAAAAGTCTTTGTCACTGGGACTCCGCAAATCAAGCTCAATTCCAGTAGCAGCGCTTTTGCGAATTACTTGGACGGGAATGAAAGCGATACTTTGGTATTTGAGTATGTCGTTTCAAGCCTTGAGACCACGAGCGCACTGGATGTGGAAAGTGCGAGCGCTCTGTCTCTAAACAGCGGTACGATTCAGGATATAGTTGGGAATGATGTTTCACTCACTCTCCCGAGCCCGGCGATTAGTTTATCGAAAACGATTCAAATCAATGCTCCAGTTGCGGTTCCAACCTTTAGCGTCGCATCTGGAGAATACGCAATCGCTAAAAGCATTCAAATTAGCACAGCAACAGCGGGTGCTAGCGTTTACTACACGACTGATGGCAGTGCTCCCACAACGAGCTCGACACTTTACGCATCTGCCATTTCCGTTTCGACCGCAACGACACTGAAAGCGATTGCAGTGAAAGTAAATTACGTTGATTCAAGTGTGGCAGAAGCGAGTTACACTTTTATCACAGTGCCCGGTGCTCCCACTGGCGTCACAGCGGATCCTTGGAGTAAAGAGGTCATTCTCAGTTGGACTGCCCCCGCAAGCAATGGCGGCAGTTCTATTACCGGGTATGCGATTCAGCTCTCGATTGATGATGGTGGCACGTGGGCGGATGTTATTGAATGGGATTGGGCACAAAATTCATCCGCTGCTTGGTACCCCGATGAATTTGGAAGAACTCATATTGTGAACCTCACCAATGGGACTTCTTATCGATTCCGATTGGCAGCTGTGAGCGCTCTAGGTACCGGGAGCTACAGCAGTCCGAGCAGTGCTGTGGTGCCTGTGCCGTGTTTTGTGTCGTGGTGGGGTACACTTTTGACCAGCACTGGAAGCTCAGATGAGAATCAAATCCGTTTACCTCTAGAGAGTGATGGCACTTACAACTTCGTGGTTGATTGGGGGGACGGCACTCAAAATACGATTACTTCATGGAATGATCCGAATGTCACGCATACCTATTCTGCCTTTGGACACGGAACGATAAAAATCAAAGGAACGATTATTGGGTTTCGGTTTAATAACTCAGGAGACCGAAGGAAGCTACTTCAAATATCAGAATTTGGTCCCTTGCGGCTCGGGAACAATGGAGGTTATTTTTATGGCGCCAATAATTTAGAAGTCACCGCCAGTGACACTCTGGATATCACAGGCACCACGAATTTTTCATATGCTTTTGCGGGGAGCTGGAGCTTAGTTTCTTTTCCAACCATGGCGAGCTGGGATACGAGCCAAGTGACTGACATGAGCTCCATGTTTTACCAAACCTATCGATTCAACCAAAACATCGGGGGTTGGAACACATCAAACGTAACGAACATGAGCTCGATGTTTTTGTCCGCCGGTGCGTTTAATCAAAACATCGGGGGTTGGAACACATCAAACGTAACGAACATGGCTTCGATGTTCCAATGGGCTAGTGCTTTTAATCAAAACATCGCAAATTGGAACGTGACCAATGTGACCAATATGTCCAGCATGTTTTCGGGAAACCGTTTCACCCGCGCAAATTATGACGCTCTTCTTCTGA